>Ga0123357_10012685_pt1 | contig 10882 bp, 11 predicted proteins | sample TergutEmb28metaG_FD_89873 | JGI IMG/M metagenome (GOLD analysis project Ga0123357, IMG submission 89873) | Embiratermes neotenicus P4 segment gut microbial communities from Petit-Saut dam, French Guiana - Emb289 P4 | ecosystem: Host-associated > Arthropoda: Insects > Digestive system > Gut ... | reverse complement strand
CCCGCATGATCGTCGAGGCCATCAAGGCTCCCGGCTTCTCCTTCGTCCAGATCCTCAGCCCCTGCGTCACCTTCCGCAAAGACCAGCAGAAGGGCTGGAAGAAGCTGGTTCATGACGCCCCGGTGCTGGAGACCGACGATCCCGTCCGCGCCGCCCGCCGCCTGATGAGCGACGACGGTTTCAATGTCGGCGTGCTTTACCGTGGCAAACGGCCGCCCTATGAAACCCCCAATGAGGCCAGCATCCTGTCCTCCCATATCAGCCGGGAGTTTGCCATATGACCGTCAAACCGCCGCAGCTCAACAGCGTCGCCGAATTCTTCGCCCAGGCGCTGGCCATCGAGACCGAGGCCAGCGAGCGCTATGGCCTGCTTGCCGACCAGATGGAGGTGCACAACAACCGCGAGATCACCGCCATCTTCCGCAAAATGGCCAATATCGAGGCCAAACATCGCGACGAAATCCGCCGTCGCGCCGGGGATGCCCTGGTTGAAGGCCGGCCCGCCAGCTTCACCTGGCTCGGCCCTGACGGGCCGGAGGCAATTGATCTTGAGGCGGTGCATTATCTGATGACGCCCTACCGCGCCCTGATGCTGGCGCGTTACAACGAAGAGCGCGCCGCGAAGTATTTTGAGGCGATTGCGCAGGCCACCACCGATCCCGAGATCGCCGTCTTCGCCGCGGAACTCGCCAGGGACGAACACGAGCACGTCGCCTGGGTCGACAAATGGCTCGAGCAGTACCCCGCCGAAGACAATGCCGAAGAGGATCCGGATCCTCCTGTCTACTCCGAATAAGACGGCTGTCAGGCGCGATAGGCGGCAAAAGCACGCACCGCCTCGGCGATCTCGCAATCGCCGAGGATGTGGGGCGCGCCGAGCGTCAGCGCCAGATAATACTGCTGCGCGATGGTTTCGAGTTCAACGGCAAGCCACATCGCCTGCTCGAGATCGCGGCCTGCGACAATCATGCCGTGATTGGCCATCAGGCAGCCGTTGCGCCCCTCCAGCGCCGCCAGCACCAGATCCGACAATTCAGCTGTGCCGAAACGCGCATAACCGGCGCAGCGGATGTCATCGCCGCCGAAGGCCGCGATCATGTAATGGCAGGCCGGAATCGCCTTGCGCGCAATGGCGAGCACGGTGGCATAGGTGGAGTGGGTATGGACCACACAGCCGACCTCGGAGCGGGCGCGCAGGATATCCAGATGGAACCGCCATTCCGTCGACGGCCGCAGTGGCCCGCTCCAGGCCCCCTCGCCATCAAGCTCCATGGAGGCGATCATCCCGGGGGTCATGCTGTCATAGGGTGTGGCCGACGGCGTGATCAGCAGGCGGTCCTGAAAGCGCACAGAAATATTGCCAGCGGTGCCCTGGTTGAGGCCGGACTCGTTCATCCAGCGGCATTTGGCGATGATCGCACCGCGAAGCCGGATCTCCTCCTCCGTCATCGAAAACCTCGCCTCTTCCTGCCGCCACCTGTTCCTGCTGCCGTCCGCGCGGCTCACCCGCTCATGCCCCTGGAGAGCGAGATCACCTCACTGCTCCATGGCGGATCCACCCCCGATCGGGTGCAGGTCAGGCTGGCATAATTGGTGGCAAAAGATAGCACGCGACGCAGTTCATTGATATTGATCACGGCAAGCCCCTCGCGGGACAGCCGCCCCTGGGCGCGCAGTGCGAACAGCAGCGCTGCCTGGAAACTGTCGCCGGCGCCGATCGTATCGACGACGTCTATCGCTGCAGCCGTAATCTCGATCTGGCCGACACCGCGATGCCAGGCGATGACCCCGTCGGGTCCCCGCGTGATCACCACCAGGCTGGTCCCCTGTTCAAGCATTTTCTCCGCTATCTGGTGATAGGGTACGGTGCCGTAGAGATAGGTGAAATCGGCATCCGACATGCGCACAATATCCGCCTCCGCAATGAACTCGTTCATGCGCGCGACATAGGCGCGATGGTCCCGGACCAGATCGGGGCGGCAGTTGGGATCGAAACAGATCGTGCCCTTGCCGCGGGCACCTGCGATCAGAGCCAGGGTCTCCGAGGCACAACGGTCATTGACCAGCGTGGTTGATCCGACATGAATGGCCTCGATCGAATCGAACGGGATCGAACCCCGGCGGTACATCCAGTGCTGCGATGCAGTATCGCCATCATAGATGAAATAATGCGGCTGACCCGAGACCATGCGGGCAAAGGCAAGCGTGGTATGGCGCTCGGAGCGGGTGACATAGCGCAGCTCGACACCGGAGCGGCTGGCGTGGTCGGCGATCATGCAGCCGAAAATATCCTGGGAAATGCCGCCGACAAAGCCAGCCGGCGCGCCCAGGCGGGCGATGGCGATCGCCACATTGAGGCAGGAGCCGCCCACCAGGGGGATCATGGCCGCCCGCCCGTCGGCCGCAATCGTCGGCACGAAATCGATCAGTGCGTCGCCACAGCTGAGCAGCATCCAAAACGCCCCCCTTGAGTTGGCATTGCCCCCCATTGTGCCGGAGGTGCGCACAATATTTCAAGAGGGGCACCAGCAGGCCCGCCAGCCCCTTTGGCGAAAGCGTGGATGACGGGTTAAAAACTCCCGCTAATGGACCAGATGGCGATAGATCCCAGGCAGCGCCGCCGGCAGACGCTTGATATTGCCGACGATGGCATAGCCGCCACGCCCGAACAGGGTCGGGAAATAGGACTGCGCGGTGGCATCCACCGTGACGCCAAAGGCGGCGATGCCGAGCCGGCGCGCCTCCTGGACCGCCTTGCGGGTATCCTCGATCGCGAAGCGTCCCTCATAATAATCGATGTCGTTGGGCTTGCCGTCGGTCAGCACCAGCAGCAGTTTCTTGCGGTTCGGCTGTTTGACGAGTTCGGCGGTGGCATGACGCACTGCAGTGCCGATCCGGGTGTAATAGCCGGGCTTGAGGGCGGCGATACGGCGCTCCACGGACCCGCTCATCGGTTCCCCGAAGGCCATCACGGTCTCGATTCGGACCCAGCCGCGCCGCCGCGACGTGAAGGTCAGGATGCTGTGATTGTCGCCGCAGGCCGAAAGCCCGTGGGCCAGCACCAGCACCGCCTCCTTCTCAACATCGAGAACCCGATAGCCCTCGACCCAGGCATCGGTGGACAGCGACACGTCGACCAGCAGGGTGACGGCGAGATCGTGACCATGGGGGCGCAACGCCACATGAACACGATCCATCGCGCCACTGCCCCCGGCGCGAAGATCGCAGCGCGCACGCACCAGGGCATCGAGATCGAGATCATGGCCGTCAACCTGCGCCCGCATCAGTTCATGACGCGGCCGGAGCGCCTCAAAGCGGCGCTTCACATAGCGCACATGACGGCGCATGGTGTCGTCGGGGGTCCATAATTCGCCGCTCTCCGGCGCGTCGGTGGCAAACACCCGGCACTGGTCCGGCATATAGCTGGCACCGCGGTAGTCCCATTCCGGATAGGTCAGACCCGAACCAATGCGCGAGGCATCCAGCGCCTCAGGCGGCAGGTCGAGATCGAAGCGCAGCCGGGTCGCCGGCTTGCCGCTGCGCTGCGCGATCGTAAGCTCTTCAAGATCCTCCGCCGCCTTCTGGGCGTCCTCATCCTCGCTGTCATCCTCGGCCCGGTCGACATTGACCATCTCGGCCATGGAGAGAATTTTTTCAAAACGGTTGAGTACCAGGGGATCCCGGCGCTCGCCCTTGTCCTTCTGGCGCACCGCACTGTGCTTGCGGTCATCCGTTGCCGCCGATTCGCCAGCCGGGGAGGTCTCGTCCTGCTCGGAGCGTGGCGCCGTGACCTCGCGGATCCAGCAGTCGCCCCACAGCGGACAGGGCAGGATGGTGCGATAGCCCGGCGGTGTTTTGATCGTTACCGCCGCCCCCGCGGTCACCGCCTTCCAGAGCGGCCCTGAGGGCGGCTCGGCGCTGCCGAGCACGGCCATGACGATGCGTTCCATCTCCAGCTCAAGACGCGGCAGTGAACGCTGTGGCCGCGCTGCCGCCACTGCCTGCGCCAGCCGCCCGTAGCTCCCGGCAAGCCCCGGAAATTCCCGCAATACCGCCTCCGTTCCGGCCCGCGCCCGACGCAGGGTGACGACATCGCGCGTCAGCGCATCGGGAGCCTCGATCGGCTCGACCGGCTGCATCGCAAACCATGCCGCAAGCCAGCGATAGAGCGCGACGTTGAGTTCGTGATCCTCAAACAGCGCAATCTGGTCGGGAAGAAAGACCGTGGCATGGTCACGGCCGGGCTGCTGCAGCCGTTCTTCGCCAAGCGCCATGCGCTGGCGCCAGCGCAGACGGTGGGCGGAATTGCGCGCGCTGGCATTGGCAATCTGCACCCCCGGCTCGCCGCCGAAAGCCCGGAACATGACCGCGATCTGCGAGCGCACCTCGTTGAGCGTCGCCGCACAGCCGAGATAGACCGGATAGCTGCCGCCACTTCCCAGCAGGCGATGCCAGGCCCGTCCGACGGTTTCCTCCAATTCGAGGAAATTGACCATTCCAAGCCCTCAGCCGATGACCGCGCGGGTCACCTCAACGAGCGCCGCCTTGACATCCTGGTCATCGGTCAAGGGCTCGATCATCGCGGCCTGTACCGCTTCCGTAACTGGCGAGCCCGCCATGATCAGGGTGGCGCAATAGACGATGAGGCGGGTCGACACCCCCTCCTCGAGATCATGCCCCTTGAGTGCCCGCAACCGCCCGGCAAGCTGAACCAGCGGGCGCACCCGTGTCGGGTCCAGTCCGGTCTCGCTGGAGACCACGGCGATCTCCTGCTCCGGCGGCAGAAAGTCGAATTCAATAGCGATGAAGCGCTGTCGCGTCGATGGCTTTAAGGCCTTGAGAAGCGTCTGATAGCCCGGGTTATACGACACCACCAGCATGAAACCGGGGGGGGCCGACAGCTCCTCGCCGGTCCGCTCCAGCGGCAGGATGCGGCGATCGTCGGTGATCGGGTGCAGCACCACGGTCACGTCCTTGCGCGCCTCCACCACTTCGTCGAGATAGCAGATGCCGCCTTCGCGCACTGCGCGGGTCAGCGGCCCGTCCGTCCATACCGTGTCGCCGCCTTTAAGAAGGTAGCGTCCGGTAAGATCAGCCGCGGTCAGATCATCATGACAGGCCACGGTGTGCAGCGGCAGACCCAGTCGTGCCGCCATATGCGCCACAAAACGCGTCTTGCCACAACCGGTCGGGCCTTTGAGCAGCACCGGCAGATGACGCCGCCAGGCATATTCAAACAGCTCACATTCATTTCTGCTGGGAGTATAGGCGGGGATTTCCCGCGACGGATGCGCCGCAACCTCGTAGCCGGATTCCATATCTCTCTCCAGCATGTCAAAAAAGAGAAATGGCGGCCGCGATCGTCGCGGCCGCCATTTTAACCGTCGTTATTCGGCAGCCTGCAGCGCTCCCGCTTCCTGCCTGGCTCTTCCGGGGACCAGAACGGCCCAGATGAACATCAGCGCACCAAGGAGGACGAAAACACCGGAGCCCAGGCGGACCCAGTAGAACATCTCAAGGCGTGGCTGCACATCCATATAGGCATTGCCCAGCACCCGCTGCTCACTGACCTGCACAACGCCGGCAAAGGTCAGTGCGAAGGTCATAACCAGCATGGCGCCGCACAGGATCCAGAAACTGGTCATGCTGAGCCACTGATTATAGGCTTCACGCTTCTTGAGCAGCGGAATGGCATAAGCCATCACGGCCAGGTTGAGCATGACATAGGCACCGAAGAAAGCCAGGTGACCATGCGCCGCAGTGATCTGGGTGCCGTGGGTGTAGCGGTTGACCACCGACAGGGTGTGCATGAAGCCCCACACGCCTGCGCCGAGGAACGCCATCACCGAACAGCCGACCGCCCACAACAGAGCGGCACGGTTGGGATGCTGGCGGCCGGCCTTGAGCGTCATCACCACCGTGAACACGGTCATGGCGAAGAAGGGCGCCACTTCCAGCGTCGAGAACACGGAGCCGATCCACTGCCAGTAACCGGGGGTGCCGATCCAGTAATAGTGGTGGCCGGTGCCGAGAATGCCGGAGAACAGAGCCAGCCCGACGATGACGTAAAGCCACTTCTCGACCACTTCGCGATCGATACCGTTGAGCTTGATCATCAGGAACGCCAGCATCGACGCCATGATCAGTTCCCACACGCCCTCAACCCAAAGATGCACGACATACCACCAGAACATCTTGTCGTGCGCGAGGTTGGCCGGGTTGTAGAAGGCGAACAGGAAACAGATCGCCACACCCCAGAGCCCGAACAGCAGGATGTTGGTGACCGTGGTCTTGCGTCCCTTGAGTGCGGTCATGGTGATATTGAACAGGAAGATCAGGCACACCACGACGATGCCGACCTTGATGATCAAAGGCTGCTCCAGAAACTCACGGCCCTCGTTGTGCATGAACTGCAGCCAGGACGGCAGATGATCGTGGAACAGATAGGCGAGCACAGCAACGCCGGCAGCGAGAAAGAACGCCCAGAACTGGAGCGTTGCCAGGCCCGGGCTGTAAAGCTCGGTCTCGGTCTCTTCCGGTATGAGGTAGTAGGTGGCGCCCATGAAGCCCATCAGCGACCATACGATAAGGGCGTTGGTGTGGACCATTCGGACGATGTTGAAGGGCAGAACGTCCACCGGAACAAGGTCCGGCATGACATAGATTGCTCCCGCCACCATGCCGAACAGCACCTGGGCCAGGAAGAGAGCCAATGCGCCGTAGAAGTACTGCATGGCGACTTTTTGAGTCTGATATTTCATCGAGGAACTCCCCGTCTTGAAGAAATGTGGTGAAAGGTCTCAGCCCTGATCATTGCCCTGAGCATTCGGCGGCCAGTCCTGACGCTTGATGGTGCTCGTCCACTTCAGGAAGTCGATGAGATCATTGACCTCGCTGTCGCTGAGATTGAAATGTGGCATCTTGCGACGCCCTGGAGTGTTCCCGGGTTGTGTCGCAATCCAGTTCTTGATCCAGGCACGGGCCCCTGCATCGTCGTCCTTGCCGCCATGGCGATCCCAGACATTGCCGAGTTCAGGCGCGTAATAGGCCCCTTCACCAAGAATCGTGTGGCAGTTAATGCAGGCATTCCTCTCCCAGATGGCTTTGCCGTGTGCCACCGAGGGTGTCAGCGTGCTGACATTGGTTGACGTCGAGGAGATGTAGAAAAAGCTTTGCACCGTAAGTGCTACAAAAATAATGAAAAAAAAGGCCGACCCGCCATAAAAGACGTTTCGAGCCGCCGACTTGGTCAAGCGTTCAGCCATGGCCAATCCTTTCCAGTTGATTCCAGTCGAGAGCCGCAGTGAGGCCTGTTGTAAAGCTCAAGGCGACCCGCTCTTTGCGCAAACACAAGGAATTTTGCGCAAATTAAGGAACGAGAAAGACTTTAGCGTGACCAGACCTTGCCAAGCGTGACGAAATTTGGGCTAGATCAAGACTCGTATAGCGGAGGTCGCCCAGGCGAACAAAGCAACCGCGACCACCCACCCGGTTACCAACCGGCGCCATAGCGCAGGGGCGGATTTGAGATCAAGGTAATAGAGTACTATCTGGCGCCCCTTGATCGCAGCAAGGACGAGCACAAGCGGGTCGACCACTGCGGCTGCCGGCAGCCTGGCAGGCAGCCAGGAAGGCAGCAGGAAATGCACCGCCAGGGTTGCAACCGACAGGGCGATCAGGGCGATCCAGGTCAGATCGAGATGATTGTGACGACTGAGCATCAGTGCACCAGATAAAGTATTGGAAACATCACGATCCACACCAGGTCGACCATGTGCCAGAACGAAGTTCCGGTCTCGATGTTTCTGGCATCGGCGTTCCAGCTCACCAGCCCGAGGATGACGATACCGAGGGCGACATGGAGCAGATGGAAGCCGGTCAGAAGAAAATAGAGGGTGAAAAACGTGTTGGTTTCCAGGCCGACGCCTGTGGACATCTCGCCGGCATATTCGGTCAGCTTGATGGTGATGAAGACGGCACCGAAGAACATTGCGCCATAGAGCCAGTAGCGCGATCGCCGCCTGTCGCCCGCACCGGCGGCCCTGGCACCACGGGCCGCCGCCCAGCCGCTGGTCACCAGAACGATGGTGTTGCTGCCGGCGAGACCCGCATCCAGCACCGCCTGGCCGGCGGCGAACATGGCGGGATTGACCAGCCGGGTGACGCAGAAGGCACCGAGGAGGGCGCCAAAGGCTGCGAATTCACTGAAAATGAGTATCCAGATCATGGGGTCGCCGGGCAACTGCCCGAGAATACCCCAGCCACTGTCCTCCTGTTCTTCTTCGCCAGCTGCCGCCATTTCACCTCCCGATCGATTCGAGCCTTATCCTCCACGGACGTATTGCAATTTGTCCGGCAACAAATTGCAGCGAAGAGGCGAAGATCGCTCCGGCTGGCGCCATCGACAGCTCCGTCTGCCATAGCTGTGCGATCGCGCACCGTACCCGATTCGCCCGTCATCCGGCTTCCGGCGAAGGATGACCTTCCGGCCATCGGCGCTTCTCATCGCCCCCGCCCTTTTACCCGTCTCCACCCCCGGGGCGGCGGCAAACGCGCAGGTTGTATCCGGTTACCGTCGGTTGTGCCGGGTGGCAGGCTTTTCCTCCCGCAATGCTTCGCCTATGTTCCACAAATCACCCGCACACTTTGTGCCTGTCGTCCTGCTGGCTGACGGCAGACAGGATGGCAGAGGATGGCAGATGGCCAGCGAGGGCGCAAACCTCCTGCCCGAACCCAGGCACCCGACCATGACAGAAGCACAGCTCGGCCTCATCATCATGACGATCATCCTCTGCGGATTTGCGCTCTTGATGCGCAGCAAGGGTGCCATCACCACCGTCGGGGCCATCGTCGCAATCGTGCTCACGGTTGTCATTGCGACATTCCTCTTTGTGACCCAGTTCGCGGTCTCTTCCTGACCCCCTTCCCGATTGCACCGATTGCACTCCTCCGCCAGCCCAGCTGCGACCATGGAATGGCAGGCCATCGGGTGAGTCGGAACTTCCGGTGCTGGAATTGACATATGCGGCCTTGCGTGAGGGGCAGCAGCTGAGATGCCTGTTGCCGGTTATGCCCCCCCCTTGAAACAAAGCGGATCGAAGCGGCGCAGAATCCGCAGTCCAGCCGCATTGAGCCAGGCGCTTCGCCAGCTTGCCAGAATTTCCAGGTTCAACCCGGGAACGCAGTTCCCCTTGCAGACCTGCAGAGAAAATTGCCGCTCTTCCCGATCAGGCTATTTCGGCCCTTTTCGGCCTGTCAGGCTGGCTGAAGGATTGGCCTTAAAGGGCGGGTAGGAGCGCAAAACCAGATCGCGCGCCAGACCCTGAAAGCCCGATCACGCAGCCTGCCTTCAGGCGAATCACTTTCGTCAGTGACAAATCGTCTGTCACATCGGTGAAACGGCTTCGCATCGTGCAGGGGTGTATGGCGCTCGGGGCCTGACGCCAAAGCTGTCGGGTTGAAAATGGCGGCAGTTCGTTCAATCCGGCGTAACTGCTCAAGGTCGGACAAGAGGACGTCTGCACCGACTCGAATCCGGCGAAAATTGCGCCTCTCCAACCGGGATGGTCATCCATCCAGCACCCATCACCTCTATCACAAAAGGCGGCTGGATCTCGACAACGTCAAAAGAAGGCACTGGCCCGCCGTTTGCAGAAATGGAAGGTGGGTGGAAACAATCCAGCAAGGCACCTGGTCGGGTGCAGATTGCGTGTGCGAGGGGCCGGATCCCGATTGCCGCGCTTCCTGCGCGTTAAGTCGTGAAACCGGCCCGCTCCAGTACAAATCAAAAAATCTAGCTCAGCCTGGACACCTCAATGCGATCGGCGTGCAGGGACCAATGATGCAGCGCCTGATTCTCGCAGAACTGCTGTTTGGCCGATTCCGTCGCCTCACCCACATCCAGAGCATAGATTTCAAGCACGCCCTGACAAACCTCGCTGTGCCGGCCGTTATTTCCCAGCACGTCCTTCATGAATTGAACGACATACAGCGACATCGCTAGGACCCTCCTGTTCTGGCCCCGTGGGCCCCACTAGGCGCCTTTGGCTAACATAATGGAAGCAGAATCTGAGGCGAATGACCGAATTGCTGTCATTCTTCGTCTTTAATCCCCAGCGAAGCGGGCTGATTTTTCCTCAACTCGTAACGACCCGGCCTCCGGGAGGCGCTCCGTTTTCGTTTTGAAACCGGCAGAAGGATCCGTCTCCGAGACCCTCCTTTGGTCACGAATTATGGCCGCGATCGCAGATCCCCCTTGCGGGCGAGGTCAAAGGGCACCGGACCGGACCGTGGTTTTCGGCAGAATGGAGCCCGGGTCGTGACATTAACTGCGTCGCAAAGTCCCCAATGCGGATTTTGTGCCGCCGCCCGCGGTCATGCTATGGCAGGATCAATGACCGAACCTGTACAAAAAAGCGTCGCCTGGCTCCTGGCTGCCGCGGTGACCCTGGCAACGCTGGGCCCCCCGGGCCTGCGTCCTCACCTTGCCATCAGCCACGCTGGCGAGCATGCTCTGGCCTTCGTGCTGTTGGGATTGAGCTTCGGCTTGGCCTATCCACAGCGGCGGCTGGCCTTTGCAACCGTGGCCGTGTGCCTCGTCGGGGTCCTCGAATCGCTGCAGCTTCTGGTGCCGGGGCGACATGCAAGACTCGGCGATTTCGTCGTCGACGCGATTGCCGCGGCTGGCGGCTTCGTGCTGGCTGTCATGTTTGAACGCACCCGCGCACGGTGGCGCCTGTCGAATTTCAGGCCCTCCGCCCCAGCGATTCTAAATGCCCCCCAAACTGAAGAATTTTGTGGTCTCCATTTCCCCGGCAGTCCCAGGTCAAAAGATGCGTTCGTGAACAAACCGGAATCGGATGCGGAACGAACAGGAATCGTT
>Ga0123357_10012683_pt1 | contig 10882 bp, 5 predicted proteins | sample TergutEmb28metaG_FD_89873 | JGI IMG/M metagenome (GOLD analysis project Ga0123357, IMG submission 89873) | Embiratermes neotenicus P4 segment gut microbial communities from Petit-Saut dam, French Guiana - Emb289 P4 | ecosystem: Host-associated > Arthropoda: Insects > Digestive system > Gut ... | reverse complement strand
TTCCATAAAGTGCGGGGAATTTCTTGACTAGCTGCAGAACCAGTTAGCTTCTCAAGAAGGACTCTGCTCCATGGAGTAAGTAAGTAAGTATAGGAGCTATACTTTTAGGAAGATCCCGTAGCAGTATGGCATTAATGGCAGCGTGGAAAGGGGGGAGGGGGAGGGGGAGGGGGAGAAAAAGTCTTTCGAAAATATTAGCTTCTTACAACAAGTTTATCAACATTAATTTTGTTAATATTTAGTACACCCATATTTAAAGCATGAAGTTTTCGTATCTGATTAACCTAAACATAAAGTGTAATCGACCAAAGGAGAATTAACTCTACTACAATACATGCAAATCACGCAACCAGGTTGAATGACACTAACGATATACACTGCCCTGCCGACTGCAGGGAATTGGGTTATGGCGTGCGAGATATTTAAGGAAATAAATCCGTACGTTTTCATTTTATGCCGTCTTACACGGCTCCGTTAACACAGTTATCATACATCTTATTCCTTATATGTTCTTAGCACGTTTTTTTTTATCAACTGATCTACACAACATGCGTCAGTAAGATTTGATAATGTGACTGTGCAGGTGGGGTTTTTAATTGTGCAGTGAATTTAATTTTAGCTTCTGTCTACCCAGTGCAACTGATGGGCTTACTTTTCATGTCGCACAAATTCGGTTGTATGCATCTCCCTAAAAATGTTTTTACCTAAAATTATCTGAAGTATGAACAGGAAGTTGAATTTTATTCCGAATTCTTATAAAATAACCAACTAGATGCACTAATTTCTCAAATTTGTTTTTGGAATAAAACTCTACGTGTTTCGGACAGTTCCTCTGTCCATCACCAGCAGTTTTTCACTGTTCAAACAGCAGTAGGTATGTGTCGTACAGGTTTTCTGACAACTTGCGAGCAGGATAAGTACAGAACCAGAGAAAAAACTTCTGATGATGGACAGAGGAACTGTCCGAAACATATAAAGTTTTATTCCAAAAATAAATTTGAGAAATTAGTGCATCTAGTTGGTTTTAGTACAAGAATTTATCACGATGCACGGTCACCTGAACGTCAAATTTATTTCGAATATTTTTCCATATAATATGTACTTAAAGAAATAAACTAAAAGCAATGACGTTGAATAAATCAATATATCAGCACTTGAGCTCCGTTCTTCTGGAATATTACGCAGTATAGCTTGGTAGATAGTTACAGAAGTTTCGGAACAACCTATAGGTCCCATCTTCAAGGGTCAAAAGACTTGATCCTTGAAGATGGGACCAATAGGTTGCCCCGAAACGTCTGTAAATACCAATGTACGTTGCGTAACATTCCACAAAAACGAAGATCTCATTTACACAGCGGAAGAAACCTGACATCACTCATCTCTGTATCATGTACTTTTGTAACATGGGGTTTATGTCTATTTACAGTAAACTAACACGAAGAACATAGCGGTATGCAAAGTAGCTAGCGGCACTGAACGTCTCCACTGCTGCTAATTGTTCTGTCCCTCTGCTCCACTGTGAATTAGAACATGTGTGCGCATTTTGGATGAACTGTGCCGATAAGAACTCGGTCTTTGTGCAGTGTAGTTCCACTGTTTCCCCGTGTCTGCCCGTACCGGCTAAAACCATTCCTGAATCGTTGGGTCAAACTTAATCTCCGGTTCACTAAATGACTGCCAATTCCAATTGGGGCCGACAGGCTCAAACTGACCTAATAAAATTAGCGTTATAGCCTTAGTCAAACTAATTTCGTGTCATATATGTGTATTTAAGAACGATAGTCAATTAAGCCAAAGAAAGTTTTTTTAAAGATTTTTTACGATTCCAGTCTGTGTACAGTCGGAAACCAGAGAAACCGACATTTTCATGTTTCATCAAACTAAGGTGGCGAATTTCTATTCAGACAGCGACAAATTCATGGCAAGTCATTTCAGTTTCTCTGTACGTAATAATCCCTCACTTATCATCATCATCATCATCATCTTCCTTTCAGTGGTTAGGCCTGTGGCCTATTCGGAATTCGCAATGTCCGTCTCTTTATTGGACGTGCCACATCTCTCCTACCTTTGGGACTATATACGAAAGCGATCTTGGAAATTCGCTGTCCATCCGTTCTTAATACATGTTCTGCCCAAAGCGTCCTGTAGCTATCAGTAGTTGCAGCTAGGAGAGTTACGTTTAGTTCCCGTCCATTATATTCAGTAAGAAAGCAACCCTGTCTCGTACAGCCTTTCATGAACCATTTATGCGGCAGCCAGTGAAATATAATCTTTTTGGTTCAGCAGCCATGTTTCGATACCTTACAATGAGGTGAACACAACCATCGCCTTTTGAAGTTTGATTTCCTTTCCTTTCTGGTTTCGTTTTTCAAGGTTGTTTTTAATGTGCCACTTATCTTATAAAGTGTCATGATAGTATCTTTATTAGTGTCATATGTGACGTCAAAGCCTAGTTAAGTGAAAGTTTCTTCTGTTCAATCTTTCACCATTAAGTAATATCCGCAGTGGTTACAGCGCAATTGCAACTGATCTTGCCACAGTAAAGGTCACTGTAGGAGATAAGTGTTGGCGTTAGTATGTAGACGTCTCTGAGTCACTACAAGGACAAATGGGAGACATCACATAACTGTCTCCAAGCAGCAGCCGTCCACACCTATGTTTGAGCCTGCGTCGTGGCTAGGAGTCACGAAAATAGAAACACCACTTGGATTCCTCTACATTTACTTCCAGTCCAAAACCCTTGACAAATATCTTTCGAAACATTCGCTGTGTTTTTCTTCTTGACATTTCAAGATTCCGTCCAATACAGCCAATAATATCAACGAAGACCAATATGGGCGTGTTTCTTTTCTGTTCCATTCTCTTCTGAGCTTCAAAAAATATCTAACTTCGCTATTCCAAACAAAGCCGGAAATAAATCCCTACAAAACCTTCCACATATGCTACAACTACAACGGTGCGGATGGTGCACGGCACCATCCGCACCGAACTCACGACCTACGCAGCGGCTCTCAGGACCACCGCCCATCTACAAACTCGGTGCAGAAAACCATATGCTGCAACTTAACATCTAGTGCTCCTGATGATGGGCGTATGCACCCGAAACATGTCAGTTGAGGATACATCAATAAATTACATTGTTACATCAAGTTGGCATTTCACTTCATTTCATGTTACACAGATTATTTTCTGGGTTAGTAATAATAACATGTTTGTTAATATTTAAATTGTATGTAACATCACATCCTGTTCATACCCCGTACAAGTTTCCATAGAAAGATGAAATTGAAAAAAAAACAAGACCTTTCTTGTTGTCATGAAACTCATTCTACCAAATACAATGTCCTTGTTTATAAAGTTTTAACTATTCAAAAACATTTTGACTTTTATTATGTTTTGTACTTCTCGTTAATGTTCACATTGGGATCATTCGTTCATATCTCTTTCCCTCAGTCCCTCTTTGTCATCCCTTATTCCTTTCACGTCTAACCCCCTCCTTCCCAACCACTCAATTTGCCATATGACAGATGGCCACTACTTCGGGATGTGTGAATTTCCGAGCGACGTGGAATGCTGTTAATTTTAGTGTGTTTGATTGTGTCTTTACACACAACTAGTATATCTAGTTTGGTCAGACAAGCGAGATTTTAGAGGTGGTGTTTATTTTATCGTAATGATGAATGCATGTCTTGCAGTTTTCAAGGCGGTGAAGCTTCACTTTTCGTTGTTAACCCTTATCCTGCTAACGTGGAGAATATGGTGAGCTCCTAATAATGCCAGCAGATGGCAGATGGGATTTAATTCGGCGTTTAAAGGGTTAAGTTGGGAATTTGAGTGTTATTTATTAGAGACCTGCAGAATCTTCCCTTCTATATGAATTTCCTAAACTATCCAGTGAAATCACGACTAGCATAGCTTAAAAGCACACCAATACAGAACCATTATTGCGAATTTCCTCCTTCTAAAGTGTACAGGGCTCAAAGTCTAAGCTTCTTTCTCACAGCGCCGCTTATCTTCAAGGCCAGTATTACACAGCGCTATTTATCTGTGAGTCTATAGACAACAGAATTTTCGTGGCCCTGGTAGCAAGTTTTACACTTCCACAATAATCCTTCTTTACATGCGTAATATGAATATCCAGTTTAATTAATAATGAATGTTTATAATTCCTAAAGTTTAAATACATTATGTGAACACAATAAAGACCCACTAAGTCCAAAAAAAAAAAATGGGAAAAGCAGTACGATGTGCAACACTTTTCCCTGGACTCAGAAAACACCAAGAGATTTTTACCGTCGTAAATATCTCTTGAATGGAATTAGACGATATTCCGGATCAGGGAGGTGACTGATATGGACTGAGTAGTTCAAAAGTCTCATTTTTTTAAAACCCAAATGTAGTTAGTTATTTTCCTGATATGCCCACAGTATAACGCTGTATTAGATCAAAACAATAATATAAGTTACATTTTGATCCATTACAAATACAATTTTTACCTTTGTAAATGTATGAAAACAGAAAACGTGTTTCTATGGGGACGGCCTCAGAAATCATAAGATTTCTTGTATTAAACGGGGTATATTTATCGATTCCAAGAAACTTCTGCTGACTTAATTTTGCTGTTATTCATTTGTTCAAGCGAGACACTCTGTCTTGGCTTTAATGTCCATAGTACTGCACCCAGGATACTTAATTGGGTTAATTTCAACTTCGAAGGGCACTGATTGGCTAACGTATTTTCGGGTTTCAGTTTGGAGCTTTGTTTAAGTTAGAGAAATTAAGATGCAAAAGAAATAATTCTTTCTCTTTTCTGTGCAATAACAATGGATTAGGCTGTGTGTCTAAGTTTCTGGCTGCCAGAATTATCAGTAACTGTCCCTCTAAATTTGTAGACTTCTATTTTTTTTAAGTCATCTGCTTTTTTAGTTTAATTCATGGCACTGTGTTTTTGTGCATACTTTCACCTTGCGTCGAGTGTAACGTTATAGTAATTTTAAGGTGTGAAATTTTAAGGAAAATGAAAGGCGTGTTGCTGTAATGTACAATTGAAATCCAGTCGGCTTTCTGATGTGAGGTAAGAATCATGAAACATCTGTCAAAATATCTAGTCTCGTGGTCGAGGTTCGAACACAGTTATAAGAATGCTATCCAATACAACTTTGTTTCATTTGCAAGACACATGAAGCTATATTTCATACACCTTCCTATAGCTTTTGCATCTCTGACCGTTAGAGGCGTTTGAACGTAAAGAAGCGGGTGAATGAGAAGACGGTCCCCTTTAAATTAGACAGCCAGTGGCGACTGACAGTTTCCCCCAGTAGGAATCAATCAATGCTTGGGCCCAGCAGTAGGCCTGTTTCCCTTTTTTCCCTCACGATTGATGCTGGTTAAACTTTGAGTTTATAAAACCGATTTTCTCCCCCCTTGCATTTATGAATGCTGAAGGGAAACTTCCTTAAAGGGGCTTTCACAGTCTTTGTTGGTCGCCTTCAGATTTGCTTGGTATCCTGATTCAGTCGTTGCGAAGCAAGACTAAATTTTACAGCTAGGTAGCACGAGTTAATGGATGTTAAAGTCTTCAACGGAAACATGTGGCACTCCGGCAGAAAATTGAAGTTGTTAACATTTGAGTGCCCTTTGGAAATTAATCCAGTATCTTCTAAAAATTGATAAAAATTGGACCAAGCATGTTTTGAATAAAGCTGAAAATGTTGGCTAATTCCTTTAAAGTGGACTAAAAATGATGTGACTTCTTCTGAATGTGGATAAAAAAAACTTGTTTTTTATTTCCTATATTTTTCAAAAAATATTCCCAATTTTTTCCCATTAAATACATTCAAACAAACAGTCTGGTATCTCCCATCCTAATATGGTTGAAAATCTGATATCTTATTTTCCGAGTATGAATGCAATAGAATCGTCTGTTATCCGAACATACGCGAACCCAAGTCTGATATTCCTTTACAGGAAAGAAAAGGAAAAACCTAAACAGGTATTATTTTAATGGGCCGAATTTCAAACCCGGTAAACAAAGTTAGATATTTTCCATGTCATCAAGTCTTTTTCACGTGGCCTTAACATCGTAGCACATTTATCGCGTCTGTGGGCGTTATTAGGCCTCCGACTGGAAAGGCATTGAAATTTTGACAATTCATATTTCAGTGAGGGTTTTAATACAAAATTTTTTAGAAATTTTTATCAATCCCAAATTTGTTCATACGAATATTCATGCTGATAAAATTCTTGTAATAAAATCAAATACATGCAATAATTTCTCAAATTTATTTTTGGAATAGGACTGTACACGTTTCGGACAGTTTTTCTGTCCATCATCAGGAGTCTAGCACTGTAAACACAGCGATAGTTATATGTCATACAGGTTTTGCTGACTGCTTGCAGTCAGCAAAACCTGTATGACATATACAATTGCTGTGGGTACAGTAAAAAACTCCTGATGATGGACAGAGGAGCTGTCCGAAACATGTAGAGTTTATTCCAAAAATAAATTTGAGAAATTAGTGCATGTTGTTAATTTTATTATAAGAATATATCACGATGCGCGGTCCTTTGAATGTCAAATGCTTATACAAATTTGTTAACGCGCTATGAAGCTTGCAAAATATGTAATGCTATGTGCAAAGACGTAACAGTTCTCACACCCCAATACTGTTTGCTTTATGCCACACGTGCAGGCCATGTATCATCCACCCCCTACTGTTGCCAAATAAATCTTTCTTTAACTTAAAACGGTGTGTCTTTCAAACTTTCACCACGCGAACCGCAGCTCCATTGTCAAAATCGGTTTTCAGCTTAATAGATTGTCACAACTAGATCTGGGACGTTGTTTATTTATTTACTGATTTGTGGTTCGTGGTTTTCAGAGTTGGTTCACCTCTAATACCGGGCTTTTGCGTAGCACAGATTTGTTAATTACATCGCTATTTACCTTTGTGTACTTCTGATTTTACCACAGATACTATGACACTATAACAAATTACAGTATTTCCTCTTCTTCCTAAATATTTTCTTAGTCCCTGTTTTTATTCACAGGTAGCCTTCAAAACGCTGCGTACTACAGAGCTTAGTTTCAGTTTTATGTCTAATTCTAGAAGGCTGTGTAATTAACTTCTGGTAATTTTCACTCAACTTCTTGTTTTCCTACGGAGATACATATACGTTAAATATGGACGTTTTTGTTCATAATGTAAAATATATAACACATAATTCACAGAAACACGTTGCAGACTGATATTAATCTCCGCCGTGTTTAACATTTTATTTTCTACCTCACAGAGAACCAGGAATATTTCCTGGGAGGTAAAGGTGGCCGGTGCGTAGGGCTGACAACCTTACCACCTTCATGTGCGGATTGTCTTGAAATCCTGGTTCCTCAACCTTCTGGAAATCTCAAGGCCTGTTCAGGTCTTTAATGGGATTGCTTTAACTTTACCTCACAGAGAACAAAATCCCTTTCAATTAGAAGGACCGGTCAATTGATGCTATGGAGGGAAATATTCTATATTTGCTGGCAGACAAGCCACGAGACCGGCTTCAACGCAAAACGCTAAATTTCTACGATGTTGGAGGACCTGGTTTTTATGGGCACCATTGCGCCATGACGTGTCAATCCTAACAGGTAAGTCTGTCGCTCCTGTCAAGTGCTGCGCTATACTTTCAATATTTATAAAGGAAAGGAAACCCAATGCAATAGAAGAATTATATATTAAATATGACACAATTCGTAATCATTTTAAAGAGTGATTCAAAATAAAAATTATTTCCAGTGCGCAATATTTACCGGCCTTAAAGTTTACTCTTCAATAGTCATCTTCAAATTCGTAAATGGTATCAGATTCACAAAATATGTATCTTGAAAGCTATGTCGGCCCTGTTCAAAATGGACATGATAAATTTCACATATTTCGTTCTGACGTTGCATTAATTACAACTGACAAACTGAAAATGTACGTCGTATCGCGACGCGGCCACGTTCTTTGGTATTCTACAAACGGGCGATATTACAGACGCTCTCTATGCACATTTTAATTTATCGTTTTTAACCTTCGCATTCAGTTACTGCAAATGTAACAAAATTCTTGTATTTCTTCCGAAATTCTTGAATAAAAATAGTTATTTAAGTGAAAAATGGCAATTTAAGTAAAAATGGTAATTTATATAAATTTGGTAATTTAAATGAAAATGGTAATTTATATAAATATGGTAATTTAAGTGAAAATGTTAACTTAAGTAAAGAAGGTAATTTATATAAAAAGTGGTAATTTAAGTGAAAATGGTAATTTATATAAAAATGGTAATTTAAGTGAAAATGGTAATTTAAGTAAAAAATGGCAATATAAGTAAAAATAAATGTAACGTAACGTTGTACCTTACACAAGTGTTACGATAAACTTACCAGTAACAAAACTTACTGCAGTCTTGATTTTAGTGTCGTGTGTGTTTCTATATCAGGCTTCTATCATCTCGAAAAATAAAAAAAAGACCAGACTCGCAAGAATTTTTATTTGTTACGTATGTGTTTGTCTTTATGTGAACAAACACAGTGCGGTTAATGATGATGGTAGCGCCACACATTTGTACTGGAATGCTATTCGAGACGTCACGTAATGCGGCTAGTCTTGACGTGACCGATAAAATAACGCGCCATGATAAGAGCACACATAAACAAGTTCATTTAAGTTTGATTTGCTTGCATTAGCTTGCCTAGACACGCATATTGCTGCTTCGGCAGTCGATTTCATGTCCTTTTAAAGCCAAATTACAGTCTTATTAAGTGAAGATAATACGGAGATAGAAAGGCATAAACATCAGCTCATTAAGGCGAGTTTGGGCCTGGAGATAAAATCTGACACATTTTAAAGCTCAGCTCTGGAATGTGAGTGGCAAACTTTATCGTCCGCCCTAAAAAGGAAGCCACAGTAAGAGTTTGTGAGACTTTGGCTGGAACTCGGAGCCTGTCTATAAGTTTTGTAGAAAATGAAAAAAAGATTTGACACACGATATTTTGGGTTATTTATACCGTGCATTGTGATACAATTAAAATCAAATAAGCGCACTCTTGTTAAGTTAAATTTACATTTTTTTTTCTTCATGTTTCATGCCATGAAGCTCCATCATCAGGAAGATAGTTATAGAATACAAGCATTATGTTATAACGTTATGTCCAAAAATATGTGGTACTATGGGGAATAATCAATGTTTGTAATAATATATGTGGTAGATACACAGCATTGGAAGCAGCCTTGTGGTTATGGGAGTGAGCTAGGTACCCAACTTACCATAATGCCTGTGTGCTACAATTGACTTCTTGATACTGAACTTTTATAGCCCGAAGCAAGTAGAAGAAAGTTAGTAAAATTAACTTAAAAGGAGTGCATTTAGTTGGTTCTAATTTTAATAGCAAAGTAAAAGGTAAAGTGATCCCGTTACATGCCCGGTGTGGCCCAGAAGGTGGGTAGAGGTACAGCTCTACTCTTCCATGACCGCGGCACTAGAAGGGGGTGAGTGGTCAGCAGCACGCCTTGGCCGCACTTTGCCCCCGAGAAAGACCAGGTACCCATTTTACAGGAGGCTTGGTGTGCCCCAGGGCCGGTCTGGACGGGCGGAAAATCTCGTTCCCATCGGCATTCGATTCAGGACTGTCCAGCCCGTAGTCAGTCGCTATACCGACTGAGCTACCGGGCCCACTCTAATTTTAATAGTATCAAGAGATATTTAGATGTCTTTAAATCTTGCAATATATTGCGACCTACCGAAAAGCAGGCAGATATTAGTGAAAGGTAAATGTGACCCGGAAGAAGTGGGAGTCTAGGAGTGATGTGCTGAAATTGATATATATTGCTCTTTTTTGATGTTTTGCTGACCGTGCATCTCAGTATAATCTTAGCGATTGACCAACTTAATGCACAAATTCTTGTTCTTTAATAAGTTTATTATATTCCTCTGCATGTTTCAAGCACTGTTGTGCTCATCATCAGGAGGCTAAATTGTATTATACAGCATCTGGTATCGTCATACTCTGCGGGTGGCTTTCCGGCGCACCGGCCGGCAACCTACAGAGTGTGACGATACCAGATGCTGTATAATACAATTTGGCCTCCTGATGATGAGCACAACAGTGCTCGAAACATGTAGAGGAATGTAATAAACTTACTAAAAAACAATAATTTGTGCATTAAGTTGGTCAGTCGCTAAGATCTATTGGTCTGATGTCAAAACGGACACAACATTTTAAACGCTATGCGTAAGTTTATATTCTGCAACATGTTTCGGCCGTTTATATCCGTCATCAGGTACAAACATGTACAGGATAAAAGAATACATCGCTTTGTAAGTGTTGTGTTCGGTCCGATAACAAAAACAGATGTTGATTCACTAGCACAACGGAATGATGATACCAAAAATTGTAATAAAATTAAATTATATCCACAATTATCCAGCGGCGGAGCAAGAACCAAGTGGCTGAATGGCGTACAGAATTGCCCCGTTGTAGCAAGAATGGAATAATGTCACAGACTTTTGAAATGAAACGAGACAAGCAATGCACGTATAACGGAACATTGAGGCGCGTTCGTGCAACCATTGCTGTGCAAAAGCAATGAGTATTACATATTGTGAGTGTGTGTGTGTGTGTGTGAGTGAGTGAGTGAGTGAGTCTGTGTGAGTGTGAGTGTGTGTATGTGTGAGTGTGTGCACGAGTGTGTGTGTGTGAGAGTGTGAGTGTGTGTGTGTGCGCGAGTGTGTGTGAGTATGAGTGTGTGTGTGTGTGTGCGCGCGCGCGCGAGTGTGTGAGAGTGTGTATGTGAGTGTGTGTGTGCGCGCGCGAGTGTGTGTGAGTGTGAGTATGAGTGTGTGTGTGTGTGCG
>Ga0123357_10012681_pt1 | contig 10883 bp, 11 predicted proteins | sample TergutEmb28metaG_FD_89873 | JGI IMG/M metagenome (GOLD analysis project Ga0123357, IMG submission 89873) | Embiratermes neotenicus P4 segment gut microbial communities from Petit-Saut dam, French Guiana - Emb289 P4 | ecosystem: Host-associated > Arthropoda: Insects > Digestive system > Gut ... | reverse complement strand
TGCAGAATCTTCTGTCATCCAGGTTGCTGTCCAAAAATTTAAAGATCAAGGTATATAGAACTATAATCCTGCCCGTTGTCCTGTATGGGTGTGAAACTTGGTCGCTGATATTGAGGGAGGAATGTAGGCTGAGGGTGTTTGAGAACAAGGTGTTGAGGAGAGTATTTGGGTCTAAAAGGGACGAGGTAACAGGGGAATGGAGAAAGTTACATAATGAGGAGCTTAGGGATCTTTACTCCTTACCAAATATTGTGCGGGTGGTAAAATCAAGAAGAATGAGATGGGCAGGGCATGTGGCGCGTGTGGGGGAGGGGAGAGTTGTGCACAGGGTTCTAGTGGGGAAACCTGAGGGAAAGAGACCATTGGGAAGACCTAGACGTAGATGGGAGGATAATATTAAGAGGGATCTTCGGCAAGTGGGAGGGGGTGGAGACTGGGTGGAGTTGGCTCAGGATAGGGACAGATGGCGGGCACTTGTGAATACGGTGATGAACCTTCGGGTTCCATAAAATGCGGGGAATTTCTTGACTAGCTGCAGAACCAGTTAGCGTCTCAAGAAGGACTCTGCCCCATGGAGTGAGTGAGTGATGGAAATTGTGCCACTCCCTACTTGTCCCATTACAGGTGGACTCTATCCCTTCAGTAACTTATGTTCTCACATTATGTGTGTTTTCATTCACATTTTGTTTGTATTACAGTGTAGAAGACAGGTTAGGCCTTCAGTGACCTTAGTAATTTCTCTTTTTGTATGAAGTGGTAATTTTTGTAGTTTATAGTGGTGTCACTGATTAGTTTTGTCATATATGTTAATTTTGAGTTATGTATCTAAAAGAGTGTGGTGTTCTGATAATGCTGGGTACACACTTGTTCCTGTACTGCTTACTGTAATGCCGTAATGTTGTGTGTACTGACACAATACAGAGTTACGAGCTAAACTTCTATTCTCTGCATCATGGTTTAACAGTGTCCTTGAAGCATTGCACCATGGGATTCCCAGGTTTGTTATGGGAGTCTGAGTGATGTCTTTGCAGCTAGCAGCAGCTTCGTAGTTATATACATTACACTTTAAAGAAAAAGTAAAAACAGTGGTGGTATTGGCAAATGCAACTATACACAATTAGGTAAGTGTATATTGGTTCAAGTTTATTGGCAGACATGAATTTTCACGTCTCCAGTGAATTCAGATTTTTAATTAGTTTGACTGGGGGAAAAAATTAAAAAGAAAAAAAGACGCACTATTCAGGAAAGCCATATCTCTTCGAGAAACTTGGGCACTGATGCTACGTTTTTTGAAAGTGGTGATTCGTACATTACCCTGCAGTACTTTTTCAAAATTTCCAGCTGCATTTTTCCAGAAATGTATGAATATCTTGTTGACAAATTGGAAGATTACATACAGGTAAGTCAAATATTTGTACTTGTGGTTTATGACAGAAGTTTAAAATTAGATTTTAATCAGAACTTTTATTTAAACACAACTTTTACTGGAACACTTTTATAAAAAAAAAAAGGCAAAATATTCTAAAAGTACTTGTATATTAATATCTTCCTCTGAAGAGATTGTAGCTGATGAAGTACTTGCTTTGGGATAACTTTGAGACAAAAGTGAGTTATTGTATTGATTGAATGGTGATGGACAAGTGTTTCCAGAACATGATAGAGAAGGGTTTTGAGAATGGAAAGTTGAAGCAGAAGTGTGTGGATGAGGATTGATACTTTGAGGGTGCATTTTAGATGGACCACTAGGGAAGTTGGGTTGAGGTGGGTTAATTGGCTGGAGATGGGTATGGTGACAATGTTCATAAAATCCTCTATTTGCTTTTAAGAATATGCCCATAAACACATCATACCATGTCATTGTAATTCCTCAGTTTTGCAGCTATCATGTTTCCAAAATGTTGACAGTCTTAGTTTGTTTCGAACACATTCATTCATTCCGTTGGCATGTGCAGGATGTGATGATTCCTTGCTGTTCTCAGGAGCTTCTTTCATTCCTCTCTGTTATATACCCTATCCTTCCACCCTCTTCCATCCTCCCTCACTTCATCTTGCCATCTATTTCTTGGTCTGCCTGTCAGCCTTCTTGCTTCCAAATTCATATATAATACTTTTTTGGGAATTCTTATTCTCTCTGTGCCCAAACCAACTTAATCTATTTAACCTTATTGTCTCTGTTATAGTGGGTTTCTTAACCATTGTGAAATGTAGTGCAACATTATGTAACTGTTTGGCTTCTTTCATGATTTTTGAATGTGCTTGTAACAAGACCCAGATTTGTGAAATACTTTAACTAGGAAATAACGTGCACCTTACTTCATAATTGTTTGTGTAGTTGAAGGTAACAGATGCTACATTGGAGGTATGCGCAACCTAGGTGAGTGATGTAAGGGTTCTTAAGTCATCAGAAAAATTCATGATGTTGTCACAGCACCACTATATAATCCTAGGAAATTTTGGATTAAGACAAGACCCACTGGAGCACACTTTGGCCGTTGTATTTGGAACTGTTTTCTGATGATTCTGTGCCGCTTGGAAGAAGAGTTTTACTCAGGGGAATTCTCTGTTGTTGAGATGATACTCCATATTGCATTCTGGCTGTTGACCAGAGGTAAGCCGTACTGACTGACTTATAAATTACTTATTTATGTGAGTCAGTTTTGGCAACTAAATTACTTTTCTAAATTTGCGAACACATTGGGATTATATGCAGTGGCGTGACAAGTAAGTTGGTTAGCACAAGTGGAAATAGAATTTTGTCGTAACTAGTGAACTTGTGGAAACTATTTTTGTCCTGTGTAATTAACTTCTGTACATATAATGAGACAATAGAACCTAGTGTTAAATTAGTTATGATAATTTTCTTGACTGAACTATATGGTCCTCGAGTTTCCAAATTACCTAGTTGCTCACAGAGGCCTTCGACTTTGGCTACAGCTACCACCTACTCCCACACCCCCTGGAAATTGTAGAGTAGTGCCTAACGAACAGCTATAGCAGGCTCGCCCTAATTACCGCTCGCCCTGGGCACTACAATTGCATAAATTTCTTTATTGGTTAATATTCTGTAATTTTCTTTTTCACTGGCATGTACTGGGCCTAAAATTCTTCTGTACACTTTCCTTTCAAAAATGTTTATTTGCTTTTTATCTCTCTCTGCTAGTATCCAGGTTTCTGATGCATATGTTCAAGTTTTGTCTATTATTGTGTTCTTTAGTCTTAATTTTAGCTTTTGAGATATATTTTTATTTCTAAAAAAAATTTTGTAGCATCATGTATGTTTTGTTAGCCTTTTTTATTCTTTCTTGTAAATCTTTTTGGTGATTATTATCTTCATTGAGTATAACACCTAGATATTTAAAATTTTCAGCTCTTTCAAATGTCTAATTTGTTATTGTTAATTGTCCTATTTTATTTTGTTTTTAGCTGTTTTTCCATTCCACTATCATATATTTTGTTTTTCCTTGATTCATGTGTAGTCCTAACTTTATGGCAATGTTTTCTATTTCTACACGCTGTTAACAATTAAACGCTTTTCAGATGCTGATCGTCTTGTCTGTCTTTCTTTCTTTCTTTCTTTCTTCCCTTTCACTTGGTGGCTGCAGGGCAGTAATTAACTCTTTTTTTTTCCTGACAAGTTTCATTCTTGGGCTTCTGACTGGTCCATATTTTCACCTTCTGGTGTCTCACTTGCCTTCTGCATCTAGAAAAATATAAAATAATCAACAAAAGTATTAATGTTGTGGAATAACAAGAAATATTGTGTACATTTTGAATTAGTAAGGAGTATGAAATTTTTCATTTCATATAACTGAATTTGTGTCTTTTCCTATACCAAAAACAGAAGAGGAATGGCTGGCAGTGGCAAAGCAGTATCAAGAATTGTGGGATTTCTCACATTCACTGGGGCCTATTGATGGGAAATGTGATACTACAGTGTCCAAAATAGTACCAGTGAATACTTAACTACAAAAATACCTTCACTATTGTACTCTTCACTTTAGTAGATGCTAACTACAACATTGTTTGTGAATGCAATATGTCAGGAAAAAGTTTTTGACAGCGTGGGTTTTTAGAACACAGAGCTGTATAAAGGACTGGGGACAAAAACCTTACATCTTCCTCAGCTGGTCCTTTTAAATGGAAGGGAAAAAGATGTTCTATACTTTTTATTGGAGATGAAGCTTCTCCTTTAAGCAAGAATCTCGTGATAGTTTATATGGGACAACATCCTAAGGGCTCATAAGAACAAATTTTCAATTACAGAGCCCTCTGATTTATAGAAAATGTATTTGACCTCATGTCATCAGTTTTACAAGTACTTTATAAAACTGTGCTTTTGGAAACATAAAAAGCTCACTTGTAATGACTGTTGCTTGCTTACACAATTTCTAAAGAAGAAACTCTGATTCAGCAGAAATTTATACTCCATCAGATATGTTCAGTTATGAAGAAAATGGCTGAGTGATCGAAGGCATTTGGAGAGACATGAGTAATGAAAATATGACTTATTTCCTATTAGAAAGTTTGCATGTAAACCACCTTTGAAGGCAAAAGAAATAAGGGAGGAATTAGCAGCTTATTTTCTGAGATGAGTAAGAGTAGAGTGGTAAGATGACTGTGCGTAAAGGTGCACATTTTTTAATACGATTTCCTTGAAATGTACTTAACATTTTCACAAACACTGAAATTTGTGATTAGTTTTTACTTACCATGTTCAGTGTCTGTCACATTTGGTTTTGTCTTTGTCCATTATGAATATCAGTTTGTAAACTTATTAGCTAGTAAACTTATTTTCTATGGACATTTCATTATCTCAAGCCTGGGCATCAAAAAGGAATAACTATTTGTAAAAATTAGTGAAGTCTATAATGTGTTTTCATAAAATGTGCTGAGATTGTTTTGTTTACTTGATTGTTTTTCATTCACATGTAATGAGCTTCTCTAAAAATGTGTAACATTCAATTGTTTCATCTCATGACACAACATATGCATGGCCCAAGTACATCTGTACATATTTCTATTAGAAGTACTCATGTTTTCCTGTGCCAGTGCTTCATCCTCATTTTCCCCCATCTGAGAGACAAGAATATGTTTTCTATTTTCTTCTTGCATTCATCAACGGGGCTGTTTATTTCTTTTGCCAGTTTCTCTCTTGCATCTTGCTTTTTTATTTTATTAAAGTGCAATGGGTGCTGTGGGTCCCATATTATTTCTTCTCTGTTATACCCTTTGATAAATACTATGACTCTTTCCTGAGTCCATTCCATTTGTAAAACAATGACAAAAACTTGGAAGTAACACACAGCACTACAGGTTTGCACCACTCTTCATGACAGAAACATCAGGAAAGACAAGAAGTGGACACTGGTGTACGTGTCATGTTGCAAGTTCAGACCTGCTCAAGCTGCTAACCATAGTTTCTCTTCAATGCCACAGCCAAATACCAATATCGTACCGAACAAACCTGTAACATTACTTTGTAACCACCTTTTTCATGTCACTTGGTCAAGAATGCTATCCACCCAATCACAATATGGTGTTATGTCTAATGGTAATGTAACAAGTGTTTATCCGGCTTAAGAGGCACAAGCAGTTTAGTACAGAATTTTGCTTATTGTTGTAGGTGTACGCAAATATGGAAAGGATTTTCGAGCAATTGCAGAGGTGATTGGCACCAAGACAGAAGCTCACTTGCGTAGTTTCTTCGTTAACTATCGTCGCCGTTATAACTTGGATGCTGTGCTAAAGGAGTTTGAAGCTGAGAATGGACCTATTGTTGACAGTGATGACAAAGAGGAAAAGGTATTAACCCTTTAAATCCTAATGGTTAACTTTATGTACCACCTGGTTCAACTGCTGTTTATAAATATTTTAATAAATGTTCTGTGTTCAGTCTACAGATCGCATTTATATGTTGTGTACAGATCTTGGAACAGACAGCAGATACAGTACAACACTAATTTTATATTTTTGTTTGGATTACCTAAAGATGGAATAATATCCAGGAAATGAGAATTGTCTAATGCGGATTAAGAGACCAACTAGATGTCACTTGGTATTATATTTATTTCTCCTTTATAGGTTGCTCAACATGTATCGGGCCACCTTGTGCCCAGCTTCAGGAATATGATGCATTTTGTGTCTAGTAGGGGTTTGATGTGCGTGCGTTCTAGCGATTGTAGGAGTATTTCTGCTACGAGGAACAGGCTATAAAACTGCTAGACCCCAAGATTCAAGACGCATACCGCTTAATGACAGCCAAAAAACTCACACAAATACACAACACCTACTACAACAACAACAACAAGACACACAAATGACAGTTACACATCGCAAAGAACATACACAACAAACTCAGCAAGAACAAAGTTGTAGTCACACGAGCCGACAAAGGAAAAACAACGGTCATTATATACGAACATGAATACCACGAGAAAACAAGAGCCTTCCTTTCTGAGAACAACATCGAACCCATCCCCACAGACCCAACAAATACCAAACCCACATCACTAGAAAGTTGAAGCAATGCGACCTAATTTTCCCCAAAATGCAACACATGCACATAACACAAAAGAACCCCTCCCCACCTACACTGAAAGCACAACTAAAACTCCATAAACCAAATATCCCTATCAGACCAGTAGTAAACAACAGAACAGCACCTTCCTACAAAATTGCTAAAAAACCAAACAACATCTTGAAACAGCACCTTAACCTAGATAACTCATACACTGGCTAACGACCTATCCAAAATCACACTCAAAGACAGTTATAAGCTGATCACCCTGGACATAAAAGACCTCTACGTCAACATCCCAATCCAAGAGACCCTCCAGACTGCCAGATCCCGGCTACTCAAACATAACGACAGAACTTTCACGGACCAACTCTGCTCTCTTTTAGAAACAATACTAAACCAGAACTACTTCACCTACCAGAACCAAATTTACCGACCCACCAAAGGTGTAGCCATGGGTTCCCCCATCTCTGGACTCGTAGCAGAAATACTCCTACAATCGCTAGAACACACGCACATCAAACCCCTACTAAACACAAAACGCATCATATTCCTGAAGATGGGCACAAGGTGGCCCGAAACATGTTGAGCAACCTATAAAGGAGAAATAAATATAATATTAAGTGACATCTAGTTAGTCTCTTAATCCACATTGAACTACGATGCACGGTCAACCATACATCAAGAGAATTGTCTACTTTAAGACATTTGTGTGCTGCTGTGTAACAAAAGACTGTGGCAAGCCATTTAATATACAGAATTTTGAAAATTGTTACAGTTTAAATGCAGCATGGCACATAACCTATATTGGAAACAGCTTCTGCATAGTATTTTCACATTTTGATCTCACACATGACACCATGATAGCTAGATGTCGACATCGAATATTATCTTGCTTTTCATGATAATTATTTGTTTATTCAACCAGTCTGGGAGTGTAGTTTGTTTTCTCTTCTCTGTAGCTCTCAATCTTTGTAGTTCAGTATCAGTTTTGTTGCATGTTGTACTACTGTCCTTGATATGAAATAGTAACACATTATTTCTGGCCACTTCTGGTGCTTTCATTGCAACCATGAATGTTACCTTACGTTTGCCACTTCCTGTTCTTCTTCTTCCTCTTCTCCTCCTCTTCCTCCTCCCTCCTCCCTTCCATCTCTCTTCCCTCTTCATCCTCTTCCTCTCCATTTCTGATTCTTCTTTTGGTCTGGTCATCTGGTGGTCCAACACTTGACATTGAACTCCACAAACCCTGAGAGTATTGTCACATGTCATGTGGTCCCCAACCTGCACTTGACAAGTATCCAAGCTGTGCCAGTCATTTTCTTTATCTGCATTAAGTTTCATTGCATTGTTGTCATTGCTGTAGATGTGATCAACTGGAAAACCACACTATGCAAAACAGTTCTTGATAGTGGTTGAGGTTGTCAACTTCCAGGCTTCTGCTGTGCATAGCGGACAATACTTCCTAGCATCATGGAGCATTCCATCATCTATCATGACAACATTCTGTTGACTGAAGTATTTTCTGTAATTATACTTGAATGTACAGATGATTCCTGCATCTCAAGGCTGTAGCTGGCTGGTACAGTTAGCTGGGGAAAACAGATGTTTGTGCCCCAGAGAAATGTTTTCTTTGAGTGAGCTGCACTTTGATCAGTGAAAAGCAGTATTTTGTTATTTTTAGCAACCATTTTTCTGTCTATTGGTATCCTGCTGGTTTTCCATGAACTTGTATTTCATATTTTGTGGGAAGATGGTAACATCCTTAAAACAACGTGGACTTTTCTACATGCCACTTACAAGTGGCGGTAGTAGTTGTTACCAATAGCATTACTTGCAGGGAGCACTGTAACCTGCTGTTTTGATTTCATTCCACCATGTCTGGGGTCTCCACACAGAGTAAGAATTTATTAGGTTATAGATTGAAAAATGGACCTCTCTTATCAGGATTATGTATGTCACAGGTTATATTCTTTAATCTTTTGTAACATTTGGTCATTCTTCCAGTCATGTACTGTTTCTGAATCAGCCATCCTGCCTACACGTGCTAGAGTTCTATAAAGAATGTTGCATCTCCTCTTAGATCTGTTGATTCAACCATTAGAATCTCAAAAGTTATCGACTACCAAATATGCAGAGATTTGAAAGGTCTTCTCCTTGATGATATTACCTTCTACAGAAGCACTGCTTGCACATGCTTACTTGAACCCTGCAGCGAAAGCAGATTCCAATTCCTCCAGCAGTGAGTATTTCAATGATTTCTACTGCCTGGAGGAATTTCCACGCTGGGTTGTTGCACAACATTTCACAGTTGTGTTGCTGTGGACACTGGAAGTCCAAACTCTATGCCAGGTCAACCCATGTTCCAATATGTGCCTCAACTTTTACTAAAATATCTATCTTTATCACTTACCCTAAATGATACTGCTTGCTTCTACACACAGTTCATCCTTTCCTGTGAAAATACCCTCAGTCTATGATATATAATGGTTTAAAAAGTGCTATGTTGTTCAAGACTAGGGATGCCCAGCAGTACTTCCTTCTACAATTTATTACTGTCATCTGGGGTTAATGAATTTAAATTTGACATCTGTGCTCAATGAGCCTATTGCCATCTATAAGAGAACTTCAGAACTTAGTTCAGGGGATCTCACGGAGATGTTGCTATCTATATCTAGCCAGACGTAAATAAAAACTCTGAGATGAAAATTATGAATAATGTCAGGTAAATTTCATAGTTGTGCTTAGGAAAATCAAGTGTAAATTCTGGAAGAGCTTGGGAAGTATACAGCTGTAACTGACGAATGTATTTCTGATAAAAAAAAATTTAAAACAACCAACAAACTCCATCGAGCAGAGGCCTTTCTGAGAAGTTAACTGGTCCTCAGATAGTCAAGATGCTCCCTGCATTTTATGGAACCTGAAGGTTCATCAGTGCATTCACAAGCACCTGGCAGTTGTCCCTGTCCTGAGCAAGATCAATCCAGTTTATGCTTCCCAATCCCACTTCTTGAAGTTACATTAAATATTTTCCTCCCATCTACACCTCGGTCCTCCCAGCGATCTCTTTCCATTAGGTGTCTCCAACAAAACTTTGTATGCACTTCCCCTGTCCCCCATACATATCATTTCCAGTACTTCCAAATAGTAAACTTTGTTGATCCTTTTACCAGTTGGTACAAATTCATAATAAACAATCTCTCTAATATCAAAAAAAGTCAGCAAAATTGTTTTGACTCTTGATTTGGACCAACAGAATTTTTTTGGTTGTGGGGAGTGTTTTACTTTTCATGTCACCTGCTTTAGATACTGGCTTTAATGGACTGTAGTTATAGGTCAAATCTCAAGACCTTACCTTGATTTATTGTCTTGAATACAACACACATACAAATTCATTCACTCACACGCCATCTTGCCTCCTCCACACACCCCTCTGCCATGCCTACCAACATACAAGTTATAACTTAACATCACCGCCCACCTAAATCAACTGATTTACACCTTGAAGTAAAAGACATACAATAAAGCAATATTCAAGTCTTATACAAAATAGATTACTCGGCATCAGCAGGTAATGGACAGAGTTTATGTATTGCTCTGCAAAAGACACCAGATTGAGCTCGTACATCAGCCACTTGAACTAATCCATCATCACCACAATGGACATCTTCTATCACACCCAAATTTCACCCTAGAGGTGGAACATGATCATCCTTCATGAGAGCCACGGTTCCATGCTGGATGTTGCTAGATTCCATGGGCCACTTATAACGCTGTTGCAATTGATGCAGATAGTCTCTGGACCACTTCTTCCACAAATGCTGGGTACATCGTTGAATGAATTGCCACCAGGATAACCTGGTCATAGGTACACTGGAATAGTCGGCATCAGGGAGTGCCATGAGAGGTTCACCAATAAGGAAATGGCCAGGTGTCAGAGCTTGTGGATCCATGGTATCAGAGGGAATTTGACATAATGGGCGGGAATTCAGGCATGCCTCAATTTGGGTCAAAATTGTAGACATTTCTTCAAAACTGATACATGCATTGCCTATGACTCGACGCACGTGATGTTTCATTGACTTTATTCCAGCTTCCCAGAGGCCTCCAAAGTATGGTGAAGCGGGTGGTATAAAATACCAACGAACACCCTCAGTTGTCATAAAGTTATTCATTTTTTCTTTAACAGCATCAGAGTTGAGCATTTTGCTTAACTCACAGAGCGTGTTATTAGTGCCCTTAAAACATTCTTGTTTTTAAGCTTTTGCCGTGTTCTAAATGTAATTTATTCCTTTTTGGGTAATTCCCCGGCGTCTGAGTTCTAATTGCCGACGTTTCGGAACTCACTATCGGTTCCATCTTCATA
>Ga0123357_10012679_pt1 | contig 10884 bp, 4 predicted proteins | sample TergutEmb28metaG_FD_89873 | JGI IMG/M metagenome (GOLD analysis project Ga0123357, IMG submission 89873) | Embiratermes neotenicus P4 segment gut microbial communities from Petit-Saut dam, French Guiana - Emb289 P4 | ecosystem: Host-associated > Arthropoda: Insects > Digestive system > Gut ... | reverse complement strand
GGCGGACTCTTGTGAGTGCGGTAATCAACCTTCGGGTTCCGTGAAATGCGGGGAGTTTCTTGACTAGCTGCAGACCAGTTAGCTTCTCAAGAAGGACTGTGCACCATGGAGTAAGTAAGTAAGTAAGTAAGTAAGTAAGTAAGTAAGTAAGTGGCGACAAACAGCAAACTTTGTGAATCTTGCACAGAATGTGTGCTATTGATTGTGTGCTATATTCTGTCAGTCTGATTAACAATATTCAATATTGCTTTGCAAATGAACAACTTCATTTTTGGATCCGGTTATTGTTGATCGAAGTGTGCCGGGTAGCTAAGTCGGCATAGCGACTGGCTACTGGCTGGACTGTCCGGGGATCGAATATCGGTGGGGAAGAGATTTTACGCACCTGTCCAGACCGGCCCTGGGGCCCACCCATCCTCCTGTAAAATGGGTACCGGCTCTTTCCCGGGGGTAGAGGCGGCCGGGGCGTAGGGCTGACCCCCCAATCCCCATATAGTGCCGAGGCCCTAGAAAGAGTAGAGCTATACCCCTACTCACCCTAAAGGCCTTCGGGGTCCACAAAAGAGTGAAACCTACCTACCTAGTGTTGATCTAATATAATGAATGGGCATTTGCAAAAGGGTCTTACTTGTGGTCTTACAGCACTTGCCTATGCGAACTGCAGCGCCTCTGTGGAAAATCTTATTTTTAGAATGCGTCTCTTTTTCCCCAGGTATTCCAGGGTTTAGACGATATTTCTGAAAGTGTTTCGGTTTTCCTTGAAAATATCGTGTACACCCTAATTAAACATATAATGCCAACTGTTAATGTCATTTCTATAAGCGGTTTTCTCGTTCGAGTGCCATACCAACTGCTACAGTTCAGACTTTGGTCGCTTTCAGCCCGACACAAGTGCAGCAAAAAAAAAAAAAAAGTTTGTTGAGCCACGTGAAGCTGGGAACACAGACGACAAACGTTGCAAGACCCGAGTAACAAAAACTCAGTTCAGCTGGGGAATTAATTTTTTTCTAAGAAACATAACGCGTGCCTTCTTTATTCGGACCCCGTAACTTGGCACTTAAATCTCTGTTTTATTCTTGCGCCTCTTTATTTTTCAAATCTAGAAGGTAACTTGTTTATTGAAATATCTGGAATGTTAATCTTCGACCTCATATTGTTGTATCTGACGCAACCCTTCTTCTCATAGCCCTCTAGGGGGTCTATTGGCTCTTCTGTGTCTTGATAAGATTTGTAAATGTTTCTCTCATAAACACTAGACTTTTTACAACGCGCCTTCTCCGGCCCAAGATATTAAATAGTAGAAAATATATTTTGTACATCCCGTCTTATCCATTCTAGTAAATCGACTTTTCAACACATTTGTTGGCAGATGGAAGAGACACGAGATGCCCAGTGACATGCAGTCAGTGCCACTGTCTCGGTCTGGGAGACTTCCACGCACTGTCACATTTTCACGAGCAGCAACACAAAAGAACAATTAATTTCGGTCACCGCTCTTCAATTTTCTCTTCCATCTCCGACCTCTTTTGTGTCAAAACTCATTCTCCACTTTTTATTCCTGTGTTTGTTTTTACCTCTCTCTGTCTTACCAAAGCTTGGAGCTTCGCAGGGCCCGGGCATGTAATCAGCTGCTACACTCCAGGCGGTTCTACGAGCTCTGGGATCGTGTGTGGTAGGAGATGGGGGGTGGGGGGTAAAAATTGCTCCAGGAGCACCTGAATATTCTCCTGACGTTGAAGGCGCCGTAAGATATGGCTCTAACATCTAACCAGCCAGGTGTAGACAGCAGCCTCAGCTCAACACTTAAACTGATTTTGTAATAATGTGAGTATTTAATTTACACCAACGTTGCAGAGCAAGTAGAAATGCTTTCCTAAAAGAGTTGTTGCTTACAAAGCCCGTAGAAGAGAAACTGTGGACGAACACTCGGATGGAAGAAAATTCGGTCACTCAGTCAGTAGCCACTGTACTGAGTTCAGTGCGTTTTATTGAATCTGTAATTGCTAATTCCGAAGACCAGATATGGAGAATATAAAGTTTCCCCTATTATATAATCATATTACAATATCGTCCATGTATACCTATTTATGTACACATAACTTTTGCTTCAAAAGTATATCCTCACGGTAATGCTCCATTGCAATACATATTTAGTATTTTAGGTCTTATTACGTTATGAACTATGGCTGAATTTCCCTTGCATTAACTTGTATGTTCTGTTCATCATGTTTACAGAAAGGGTAGACGGAGAAAACTACTTCTGCTTTGGCCTTGCGCGTGCTTTACTAACCAACCAACTAACTAACTAACTAACTCTGTGGGGAATTTCCTTCGTGAGAAGCTAACATAAAGCGCCTGTCTGATTATTATGGCACTGGAGTTCTTTACAAAAAACTGTTGTCGGCGCAGTAGCAGTCAACTGAAGGGCGCAAATGAATTTGTACGCGTAGTTTCCATATTTATTTGCCAAGATCGGTGAAGCTTGTTGTATAAGATAGTCATATGATGCCATGAAGCAGTAGGATTTTTTGTGAGCCTCATTGCAAGGTACGCCAGAGATTAAATGTTGCCCTAATTTCTACATTTCTCTTCCAATTTGAATACATTTCGATAGAGATTTCCACAGAAAGGTATTTGTGATATGAGTGTCGTGAAATTCGACATAGGAAGAGTCATACTTTACTTACGGGTGTAAATTAATTTCTCTCCTTACTTCCGCATCGATTGTTCGATTTCGGTAAAATTCGGTGCAAGAGATCTGAAAGTAATGCTTTTGAGCGTTTGTGAAGTTCGTGAAAACCAGAGGATGGAAGGCCTTATTTTTTATGGGCGTGCGTCAGATTACATTTACGCGGAAACCTTGGGATTTACGAAGTGAAGGAAGTCTTGAGTGCGGTAGTCATCCGTAATCTTGTTAGTTCTCTTGAATGCCGTAGCATTGGTGTCAGGAGTGAGATGCTGCCATCTAGTGTCGACTGTTTGACTTGTTTGTGACAACAGCAGCAGCGCATCGTGGAATATCCCGATTATAGATTGGGTGTGTGATGTTACTGTGAGGCGGAAATTTTTAATTGATAACATGTAGTTGAAATGATGGATGTAGTTATATTGTTTGAGGAATGTTTGGTGTCATGCGCTGGTAGTGCGAGGCTAAATTTTGTTACTTGAGAGCATAATTACAATGACATACGCAGTTATATGTAGTTTTTGTGGTTTGAGAGGTACATGTTGTGTTTTGGTACTAAGAGGAGGAAGTCTGTGACTAGAGAGTACGTATTTGCAAGACTGGATGTTGTTGATATTTTTTAGCAGTAGTTGCTATAAGCAATATTTCTTCCATGGCTAAACAGTTCTCTTCTGCGGGAGGTTGTTGACGACTTGTATTATGCATCGATAATGTCTTTGATTCAGAACTTTTTTTGTCTTCGAACGATAATTTGAAGTAAATAAGGAATTTCTTCGTGAATAATTGGTACTGGTGCTATTTAGGAAGTTCTCAGTTCGTGTAGATCGTGACGGTTCACGGGCATGCTAAATAAGAACCGACCACTGAACAGCGTTCTGAATCAGGTGGGTGCGGATCATACCTCTACAGCATGTCTCTTAACACGATTTTAGTGTTATCTTGCAGTCTACTTCTTAGGTGTGACGTGGTCTCTTCCAGTCAGGCTTTTGATTTCAAATTCGGAGTTAAATATTATCATTGCTGTTTGAATTGCACTACAATTAGGAGGTACTACGCTTATGTGTGTTTATTTAATTTGTCATTAATGTTATAGACACTTTATAAGTACGTAGAAAACAGGTGTTTAGCAATCCAAGGGCACGGACAGTTGTGAGACCACACGTCTTGGCGGCTGTCGCATTGTGGTGCCACGCTCGGCCTAGTTAATGTTGCAGATAACGTAAAATCGCAGTGAATCACTTTACCGACAGTGCTTTGTCCGTTCGGTGCAGTGAAGAACGCGGGGCCACCACGTAGGTCTTTGTTACAATACACACGCTTATGAACACTGGTAGAGCGATAAACGGCACCAACTTGAATTTGGAAGCCATCTGACCAACAGGCGTAATCGGTGCACCGGAAACTGTGTCTAAATATTCTAAGAATCGACTACCCTTACATAAAGTTTCATAAATTCTCCAGCTTAGAAGGCATTGCAAAATATGTGATGAAAGAGTAAAAGTGTCTGCTTGTGTAATTCTTGGAGGAGAAGGAATGCGCACTTATTTAAATGTTCAAGCTTCATACCATGATGACGTACAGGTAAGTGGATATCGTACTCCGTGCATTCTTAACCTTGAAATAAAATGAAGATGAGTTGTAATTCTCACCTCACTCACTCACTATTCGTGGGGAGTGTGGCCACGACAACCACTGGTGAGGAAGATTGCTGGTCGCCCATGCGTGTCTGGAAACAGCCTTAGTGCAAAGTCCGTGCTCCTGCAGGGAATTGAACCAGTGCTGTCCAGACTATAGCCAGATATTGCAGTAGGGTGGCAGGTAGAAGATGAGAGAGTGAAAGGCATGATTGTGTCGAGAAAGTACGGGGAGGATAAGGAGTGACGAAGGAAGAAAGAGACGGGTCTGAATAAAAATAGGAAGAAGTTAAAAAGAGCAAGGAAATAATAAAAGGGACGAACAAAAGAAGGATGAGTGGGACTAGAAAAGAGGAAGGTAAAGGAGAAGGAGAAATGCATGGTAGAGAAGAGGAGGAAGAGGGATGAGGAGTGATGACGGTGATAAAGAAGGGAAGAACAGATTTTCTGTGCAACATGGAACCAAATAAACTAGTTTCGGAACACTAACCCTGGGTTTGCTATCTCGGTATACGACTGCCCGCGGGCGAATACGTTTCTCGAGGTTCCTGCTGCCACTTCAGTCCCCGGAACGCCGGTCCCTCCGGGCGAGCCACACCCCCAGGAAATGTACAAAGTTGTATGGGTGAACGGACTGCTTGCAGGTTTCATATGCGATGCTGTTCACTGGAACACACAATGATTTACCCAGAGTCGGAACTCCAAGAGCCTGCACTGCAGTGTGTCGGATTGTTGGGATGTCTAAAGTGGATACTGAAACTCATGAATTCTTCTGAGCACCTATCAAAACGGGCGTAATCTCAACAGCTACTTCATGTGGAAAATAATGTGGTAAACATTTAATCTTTCTCTGGAACAAATATGATGTCACAAGAGCTGGTCACGAAATTCTCCGCCGGAACCACATAAATTTCGTGTTCAGTCATCTTGCCATTGGACTTTACGTTCAGTGAGCGAAGCCAGATCACAAATTTACACGCCATTTTTAAATGTTCTATGTAATAATATCATGTCATCTACGCGCCTAGTAATTTTTTAATCTATCCAGAATTACTGGCAAAATTTTAACTGCATTTCTAATTTTCAAATGCTTGCTACATGTTTGTTCTGAATCGTCCTGCTTGGTTCGTGTACGTTAATAGCGTTGCTTAACGGTACAAATTGTAACATCTGAGTCTGAAATGCCTGTAGCAAGAGTAATATTTGTAGAAGAATAGTTGTTGCGAGAGAAGACATGTGTAGGTATTGCATAGTGTAGGAATTGTCACGTTTTTTTGTACTGGCATTAACCACAGTACGACGCGCGTAGATTTATTATTATCACCATCATAGTCATTATGCGGTTAGTTCTGTTATAACACGATAGTTACATTCTTGTGAGATCTCGCATTGTAGCAAATCGCGAAATGAATATAGGGTCAGATGAGGAAAATGTTTGGCCCGCCATCTTCACAATGGTCGCTGAAATTGTATAATTGTAACATACGAGTGTGCATATTTCGCGTTATACAAAGAACGTTCAACTGTTTATCAATGGCCTTAGAGCCAAACTGCGTTAAAGAAACTCGCGTAACAGCATAACTGACTGCATTGTATTTGTCCTCTGATATTTGTGTTTCTATGTTTGCTGTATCTGTTATTGGCCACTTAGCATTTGAGTAAGCAAGTTAATATACAAAAATTCAATTGAATTGAATTAGTTCTTCGCTGGGCAAAGAAGTCTTGCAGGCCACACAATATTTCAAATTTGAATTTTAAAAAATTATTGCTGTGCACACTACAGACAATTTTTTGTGCACGCACACGTATCACGTCTGTCGCTTTAATGCCAAAGATTTTAGAATTCTTTTACAGGACGGAATTAATTCCTTTTCAAAATATGTTCCTGAAGCAAATCGGAGACACATGTGAGGAGTTAAAATACAACATGTTATATGTGAACATATTTGGAGATTTGAATGTGTAAATCAACCCTCGTGTGCCTGAAGCCTTGTATTGCGTAAACAGCATAATTGTTGTGCAATTTAACAGTCTGTAATTATTTACACACTGAGCCAATTAACGTGAGGCGTATTTGAAATTTACTGATAGTTGAAAGAATCCATTGTATTGTGTTTGAGAGTTGGCACCCTCTAGGTCACTTGAGTTTCATAGATGACGCATTTTCTTTTTCCCTCTTATTTTTATTTTCTCAAAGAATCCATGAGTTTGCCTGCGGCATGCACATAACTTTAGGAGGCACCGGGCTTTTTCGTGAGTTGGCCGTATGGAAAGACGGCTCGACTCCGAGGGCAAGTCCACCATTACGTGAAAGACAAATATTTTGGATGGTTGTTAACCGGAATCCACAATTCCATCAATTGTTGTCCGCTAATCAAGGACTTCGTAACTGGCCCTTTTGTCAAGGAGCGTAAGTAATTCGCACAACGTAATTCACTTAGAGTTCTAAGACACAACCATTTAAAGAAATCAGTGGAATAAAGTCGATGAAAAATTGATGTATCAGATTATTCTAAGATACAACGCTGCATCGTTGAGTAAGACGTTACTGACGTTTCGGGAGATCGCAATTCCCTTATCTTCAAGCATTTAGATATCCAAGGAGTTACTTGAAGACAAAGGAAAAACGATCCTTCGAAAAACAGCGACACAGTACCAGTCCCAGGTAACTGAGTTCTTCAACACACCACTTCGAATTCCGGAAATCTAGGAAATTCAACATGTTCGCACTTACGGTTTGTTGCACAGCGAAGGCCGGTTTGTTACCACCGACCTAACCGGCACAGCAACACTGTAGAGCGGCGCAAGTCAGGGAAGTCGAAAACCGCTTACCCATATACTCACTTTTACCTAAGCCGCAAGTATACACACATGTCTGTGTTTTAGGGCAAACCAGCTCTTGTATCATATCTGTAATCTAAGCCACGGCAAGCCAAAATCTCACACATAGTTTCCCTATCATCTGTTTATCCTCCAGCAGCGTGGCCCAAGAGGTAACCTTCCAGAATTTTATGGGGAGGTTCACGGTTTGAATCTCAACCGTGACGCCGACTATGTTGACTGAGGTTTTCCGTGGTTGTTCTCGTTCTTTGCCGAGAAATTCTTGGGCAATGTCTACAATTGGTGTGCGACATCTTGCATCCACATCCTTCCCATTTTGTTAAGCATTTCTCTTTGTCATTCCATGATATGTACTCGGTATTACTGATGAGAGTATCGTCAAATACACTGTACAACAAACAAACAAACAAACAAACCATGATTATCCTTCCAGGCTTACCATCCACAACTGTGTGCACGCGAATTTTTAAGTCCCCAGATGTGTGCATACGTCTCCAAATTATTCATCCTTATCAATATTTGGTGAATTGCAGAAATTATTAGTCTCATTATGTTTTTTCTCCTCCGTCTTGCTGTTCTTTTCTTTCTTTTCCACCCACATATTTTCCTCGACACTTTGTTCTCACACCTATATTCGTCTTCCATTACAGACATATCCACTTAAAGACAACAGTAACACGTAACGATAGTGCAAATAAGATTCCTGTTGGCAGTAGACAAATTTTTTAGATAATTTGTATTTATCAATTATCTTTGGCCATTTAATGCATGATCAAACAACATAGAAGCCCAAACTGACGGAAATAAGGTAATCCGTGGAAAGGATGACTGAATGAACAACCAAGACCTTTGAAGACTCCTATGGGAGTTTTCCTTACATTCGCTTGAATCTGTTCCTTTACAACGTAGAAGACAGTTGAGAAAAATAAGGTAGAATTTATAACTGATTGAAAGAAACGGAGGAATGAGGATAGGAAAATTAAAATATGAAGGCGACTGTTAAGTAAATAAATTGAACCACGCGAAAAACCGAGTAATGTAGAGCTGTTGTCCCCTGCTGTGCAGACAACATTACGGATGTACGACTCTTACAAATCAAACCCTGTCACATTTAGTTGAGAAGTCGGGCAACAATGATCTACTGACCAACCTGCATCTTGAGTGAGAAAGGACCACAGACGTTGTAATAAAGAAGGCAAGTGCTTCATGTTCCTTTCCTTCAAGATAAGCCAAGTCGCCCGAAGTTAAAAAGGTCCGCAACCCACCCGGAAATAACAGCAATTCCATCGGCAGTTTCGGTTTCATCGCGTATGGAAAATAGTAAACGTTATAAAGCAGTAATAACTGTTTTGTGTTGCTTTACAAACAACATACGATATGTCAGCTACTAGGAGTCCTCGCAGTTTTCTTGACTATTGTAGGGTTCCGAAGGGTTACATATGTCATATTTAATACTAAGTCTAGTTTCTTAAAATATGTAATTTTCACATGTCTTTCAAACTCATATGTACTTCTGGATCATATTTTAGGCGCGTTGGCAAAATTGCGAATAGCATCGTCATATCTGTCTGTCCGTCCATTTGTCTGCCCTCATGGAACAACATGGCTCGGATTTTAATGAAAATTGATGTTAGGATTTTTCGAAAATCTGTCCAGAAAATTCAGGTTCGGTTACAATATGACAAGAATAACGGATACTTTAGATGAACGTTTGCGTACATTTATGATATCTAGCTACATTCCAGCTGTGCTGAAAACCAAACACGCATTTTACGTTCAATAAATTTTATTCCGAAAATTGTGCCGTGTATGAGACAGTGTGATATGATACACCAGTCAGGCCACAGATGACAGTACCGTCCATACACCTTGCATGCTGGATACCTAAGGCTACAAACACACTTAGAATATGCAATAATGTACTTAATCCTTTTCCACGGCAACAACTGGTGTCTTGTTCAAGTTCAGAGTGTAGCCTATTAAGAAAGCCTAAAATGGACCAGACGTTAACCGCCCGTATCGGAGATGAGCAATTCCATTGAGTTTCTAGGCGAAAAACTGAACGGAAGCGACCCACAGGTAACTGACCTTAAATAGAAGGGTGTAAGAGTGTGGAACTGATTTAATTGGTTCTTGATAGGGTCCAGTGCTGGAACTTTTAAGCGCAATTTCGTGTTTCAGCGGCACTGGAGAATTTGTTGACGAAATGAGCGACTAGGTCCACAAGTAATAGCAGTATACCTGAGTGCATGGAGCAGACGTCGTCTTCAGAAGCTAACAGTTAATGAACTCATAAATAAAGAAAGGAAAGAAGGAAGAAAAGAGATGGAAGGCAAAGTGGAAAAGAGAAGTAGAGAAAAAAAGGGAGAAAATAAAATCTAATAATATCCACTGTCCTTAACAAACTCCATGGAGCATGGGCCTAGTTCTAGAGAAGGTGATAATGGTCGGGGTGGTCAAGGAGTTTTAACCCTGAAATGAAATTCGAAAATTCTTTAACAGGATTACAAGAGCCCATTCCTGGTCCTAGTACTGAAGCTGTATCAAATGTAGGTCACCCAGTTGCACCCTGTTGTCACAAGGTGGATTAGACGAGAGAAATGAAGAAGAAATGGCTTTTTTTTTTCTACTGTCAACAAACATTAAGACCGATGTGAAATACAGATTTGCAAAAATAACGCATTTTAAAAGTGCTTGCTAGTTTATTCAGTAGCCACTTGGAAATCCCAACCTCTGCGGAGGGCGATCTTTGTGTTCCGTGACGAGAATACTGCGTGCCTTATTATGAAGCTAAGACGAAGGTGAACAAAAAAAGAACACATTCCTTTTTGACTCAAGGTCGTGCGACAGTTGTCCGAGAACAGACCCTGGAGCACTCCTAGAGGTCAGCCCCTCCCTGCAAACTGGTCAACTAGCGGTCAGAGCTGCGAATTAAATGATTATCTGCTAGGAATGACGCCATGCAGATTGGGTCAGCACGCTTAACTGTCCCTCATAACCCGCAGGTATGGTAAAAATGAGGCCTTGTTCATTGGGTACGGACATTTAGATGTCTCTAATAACCCGGACATATGGTAAAAATGAAGATTTGCAAGTGGGGTAAGGACATTTGGCTGTCCCTCAGAACCTGGAGAGAGGGTAAGAATGACACCTGACAGATATGGCAAGGACTTTTGGTATCAACTGAAAGTATTTAACACTGTTGCTTTAGTAAGGAATGTGTGATACGTTTAAAGCTTCGGCTGGGGTATTACTATTGTGACAGCAAATATATAGCATGTAAAGGGTTTGAGCCGGCTGAGAAAATGAGATTTTGTGTTTGCTGTTTTTTTCTTGTTACTTGTCTGTAAAATCGCTACAAGGTAACTGGCTCCATGTTTCATAGCGTTTCTCTGAAGTTTAAATTTACTGGGTTGACTAAGAAATACTTTGGTGTGCACTGTCGATCATTTATTGTCATGTTAAAAAAAAGCTTTCAATGTTTATTGGTTTAGATATTCTTTTCAGCTTCTTGTTCCCAAGTGCCCTCAATCTTCCCCTAAGTTGAAAGGCAAATTTTTATGTTTATTGGACCGTGCATCATCTTGACAGTCGAATAAAGAGGGACCAACTTGATGTCACTTGCTTTATTATTTCATTATTTAATGCTCAACATGTTTCGGATGTTAATACATCCATCTTCAGGAGCTTGCGACTTATTTGTTGAGTTATTTCATGGGTTGT
>Ga0123357_10012678_pt1 | contig 10884 bp, 7 predicted proteins | sample TergutEmb28metaG_FD_89873 | JGI IMG/M metagenome (GOLD analysis project Ga0123357, IMG submission 89873) | Embiratermes neotenicus P4 segment gut microbial communities from Petit-Saut dam, French Guiana - Emb289 P4 | ecosystem: Host-associated > Arthropoda: Insects > Digestive system > Gut ... | reverse complement strand
TCCAAAATCGGACACATGTTTATATGAACTTTTTTGATCACAAAGACCTAGCAAATCACCTCCTGCAGTAATGTCCACAAGTCGTGAAACACCCTGTATATGTTGATGTTTATGAGGAACCTGCTGCCTCTGAAAAATCAGTACTGTCAGCCATACTGCATATTGCCTCATGCTAGAAAACTTCTTCGTACTTACTGCTGTACAAGAATGAAGTCTCAAAGATAGTGAACAGGGACACAGTGGAATGTTACTTAGTGAAACTGCCATTACTGGCAGACTTTTTTACTTTTAAATTGTATTTTGTTGCAAGATTCACCGTTGTGTTTTTCCTAGTGTGTTATGTTCATTTTTTGTAGGCATCTGCTCCAAGCAGAATAATTAATGTGTCCAGTGTTGCACATAGGAGGGGTCAGATCAACAAGGAGGATCTGAATAGCGACAAGCAGTATGATAAGGCTGCGGCTTATAACCAAAGCAAACTAGCCAATTTGCTTTTCACGGGAGAACTAGCTAGGAGACTGCAAGGTAAGTGTCATGTTTAATTATGTTATTGGTCTGTGCTTCCCAGACCATTTTGTCCAGAAACTAGTAAAACAGAAGTAGATTTCTTGAGGACCACTGTGTCATCTTTCTCCTATTGTATAATAAGGTACTAATGTAGAGATATTTTTAATACTAATACATGTAAAGGGTTTGTTTGAAATGGCAAGTGCATGACTCTATGTGACCCAAAAGTCAAACAGGTAATAATTACCCACATTAAACATGTATAATTAAAAATGATGAACAAAGACATGTGGAATAATTGAGCTTGCCAGAAAACTATCGTGTGATCAGATTTGGATATAATGGGAAGAAAAGTAGTTTTGATTGCTTTTGTGCAGCAGAGAAAACTAACAGTTTTTGTGCAAATTGTTTGCTTCATAAAAGACAATAAAATGCAAAAAATTTCCTATTGTGGTTCTAAAGCAAGTTTGGAGGTACAAATATCTTGTGATACCACAGAAAATGATACTACAATAGGGATCTAAAACAAATTTTACATGATACAAGGCTGGCTGCATGGCACATTAAACAATAAAGAAAACAAGTATTTTGTTTGAAATTAAAAATACAATTAAAAATATTTTATAATTTATTACAAAACTAAACTTTATTGTATTTACAGAATTAAAAACTGCTTTGCAGCATCTTTTTGCTGATGTATGTTGTACACTCTGTCAAACAAAAATCAACACCTAAAATTTCTTTATTTTAAACTATGGTTGAAGCTCAGGGATTCTGGGCATCATATTAAAGATGCTGAGCCTTGAAAACATCTCTCTTAAGGGCTAACATGCTGATTCATATTTTGTATCAGTAAGTGGTACACTTCAAGAAACAAAACACTTGTAAAATGTGCATGTTCTACACATAAAGTCTGTTGTCACATTTGGACAGACACTCTTTAAATCAGACTGCCAGTACATAACAAATCAAAGAAAAGTAACAAAATTTTTGGCTTCACACACACTCCTGATGTCACCATGGCAGTACAGATAGCTTTTGAACCATGCAGTTAGTACAGCTGCATAGTTTAAATTATATTTGTGTCAATCAAACGTTTGCAATGAAAAATGTGTGCTGATACCGAGACTCGAACCAGCAGATTTCTTCGCTAGAGAATATTACTTTCCTGCCTTGTCCTCTCATCTATGAGTGAATATGGATTTTCCAGTGTATTGTAGTCTTTGTCTCTGCTTTATGGTCAAACCTAATTGCATCTCAGAAGGTAATGAACTTCAAAGTTCGTATTCAAAGTAGGCAGCTATCTGATGTAGGAAACCGCAATGACTGGAAGGCAGATAAAAGGCACACACTAGACAAATGCAGGAAAATTACGAATGATTGGAACTGATGGCATCTGTATGCTTATAGTATTTAGGCACTTTATTTTGGTTGCCCAGAGTGTACATCAGTATTCAGGGATGGCAAACCTTTTTGAGCCCTAATGGCCTGTGATGAACGTTTTTAATTGTTTAAATCACAAAAGTTTGTTGTTTTTCTTTCATTATTAGAATAAATGGCAAGTGGGTTGCATGTCTGAGACCTCTGCACTGGTAGATTGTATGGATCCTTGTTGACTTAGTAGCAGCATCTGATTTGTATTACATAGCAAGAATATACTGCCTCATCTTATTTATAGGAGAACAGGTTGTGAATAAAGAAAATGTGTAAAGTTTATTATTTGTGCTTACAATAATGAGAGTTGCCCTTATTAATAAAATTAAATACTGCATAGTGCATTTTTTCTTGATACTTTAAATTTTGAGGGAAGAAAGTTTTGCTCTGGGAACTGAATTCTAAATGAAGCGAAAGATTTACTAATTATCCTGCCAGTATGGGGGATTTTTGGTACAGAAAAATTTTCTGTAAAAATATATTGGTATTCTTATATCACACGTACTGATCCATGTCTTGTCCATGTCTTGTCCTACAAACTTAGTAGGTGAGGCATTAGAAAATAAAATGAAGATTCCACCATCCAGCAGAGTATTTTAATGGTTCTTTTATGTACATGATTAAAACTCGTAATACAGTAAGTGAAATTACCCAAAACTAAATGACTGCTAGTACCAAACAGGATGCTTTTCTCTGATGGAAAATATTCATGCCCAGCATTTGTAATACAATTTGTCTCTAACAGGAACTGGTGTAACAGTGAATGCTGTACATCCTGGCATTGTGGATACAGAGATTATACGACACATGAGTTTCTTTAATAGTACTTTTTCTGCCATTTTCCTGAAGCCACTGGTATGGCTGTTCATCAAGAGTCCTCAGCAAGGGGCACGAACTACAGTGTATGTAGCTCTAGAGGAATCTCTTCAGGGTGTAAGTGGCAAATATTTCAAGTAAGTATAATTTATCCTAATATCAATAGTAGTAGTAGTAGTAGTAGTAGTAGTAGTAGTAGTAGTAGGAGCAGTAGGAGCAGTAGTAGTAGTAGTAGGAGCAGCAGCAGCCACCGCCGCCGCCTTCCTTCTGCCATTCTTTGAACATGGCCATTCCATGTAAATTGGTTCTGTTCAGTTTCTTTTATAACTGGTTCCTCTAGTCCAATTTGTTGTCTTATAGTTACATTTCTAATTCTTTCTTTTCTTGATATTCTAGAGGATCTCCTCAGGGCATCCATCTCTGTAGCTTTGATCCATCTTTTATTATTTTCTGTGAGTTTCCATGTTTTGGAACCATAAAATAAACTGCTTTTAATCAATGCATTATAAATGTTAAATTTTCTGTCCTTTCTTATGTCTTTACTCCACAGTAGCCTGTTTAAACATGCTATACATTTTCTTGCTTGTATTACTCTTGATCTTATTTCTTTGTTGTCCCGCTAGTGTCAAAAATAACTCCTGAATTATATAGTGCAAGAAGTAGACTTTGATTCGCTCATACATCAGAGAGACACATGTAGATACAGAATTAAGTGGTGCAGTACTTTCCCTGGACCTTCACAACTGTAAATTATCATTTGGACAGGATATGATTCGGATTTCTGGCCAGTAAGTTTGAAATGTGTTAACCTTTTCATTTTCTGTAGCAACTGTACAGAAGAGGAGGTAGCACCACAAGCCAAGGATGATACAGTGGCACAATGGTTGTGGGCTGTCAGTGAGAAGTGGACAAGACTTAATGCAATAAAATAATTACCCACTACTTTGGAAAATAAGCCATACCAGGAACACCAAGGATGGTATTTTATTGGAAGAGCAGGTTACAGAAACATACAATACTGAAAGTTTCATCCATACTGTAGGTCTGTCCATTTTCTCTTTGTTCCTGTTGATAAAGACAATTTTTTATAATATGCCTCGAGAGAATCACCAGAAACATTTATGTCAGTTGAGTGGTTTGTTATTTACAGTAGATCTGGATTTTTTTAAATTCAACATTCCTATAAAGAAGTCTGCTGAATGGATGAAAATGTAACCTTTTAGAATACTTTTCCAATAAGAACTGGTAACATTATAGTGAAGCCTTACTTAGTACTGTTAATGCTAATAGTGAATGTGATATGTATATATTGATGTCTCTCTGCTTTAATAATGAATGGTGAAATAAACTGTTTTGATGAAAAATTGTTCATAGAACTTTTGTGAACCCATGTTATTCACCATGTATAGAAAAGTTTAATTTCTGTTGAGTCACTTGCATGCCCTGATTTTACTATGGCTGAAAACTACTTTTTCTGTCTTTTTTCATCTTGAAGGCAACATATTTTTGGGAAGAGTTATGATATGTAGAGGGAGTAATTTTGCAGATTGTAGTATTCCTGCTGTCCATAATTTTAACTGTTTATGGACATGTGGATATGTCTTTTTTTAAATAATTTGTGCTTAAACACACATACAGGCCTGCTTGTATAATAGGTATACTATCTGAAATACCAGATATTTTTGATCACACTGTATAGTCTTCAGTCTCTGTTCTTTCATGATTATGAGAGCAAACCCTGTTCACAAATGAAGCAAAAATTTTATAAACACTGCATTTTGGTATTTCATTTTGGACAGAACTCCTTAAATATCACTTTTATCCACTACATTTAATTTGTTTCTATTATATAAAAACAAAATATTTCACCATTTGTCTCATACATTTCGAATTTTTTTTGAAAGGCAATGCGGTATCAACTATTTTTAAGAAACAATTATAAAATTTTCTTCAGCAACCACTTTTGGTTCATCGGCAACCTTACAGTTGAATACTTTTTTCTATCTTTTGTGCAATGAGCTGTTTTGTATCCTGATTCTGTATTTAATTTATGTGCAGTTTCTTTACCTCTCACAAAAGGACTTGTAAACCCAGAATCCCTTTATTTTTCGAAAAACAATAAAACCGTTTTCAGATAAACTATGGTAAAATCTGTGCGTGATGTACCTCATAATATTTTACTGGCAAAATTTACTTTTGACAAAAGCGTACCAAGTATGTAGGCTTTCAATAAATTTGTATATTGTAAGTTACTGTTCGATTGAGATTATCTTGCTTCTAATTTCAGTACCAGGTATCATATTTTCAGTATCAGCTAAAAAAAGTTGAAGGTTTGGGACTTGAATTGTATAGCTTTTCAACTTTTGTAGGACATTCACATCTTGTTTCCAGTAGAGATTTTTGAAAGAGATATGGCACATATTCTTAATGTCCCAGCAAGATGTTGATGCTAAAAATGTGGTTAAAGTTCCAAAAATTTTAACTGCTGTAAATTTAGTAATGTGTGACATCTCTAAGAAGTATATTTAAATTTTTGCTACTGAAACGAACCCAATAGGCTTTTGAGATTTTATGTGAATATTTGCCTCCACTCCTTGATGTGCATCTTACATATTGGTTTCACTGTCATGGCAGTCAGAAACTTCCAGCTCATCAGCATCTAAAAACAGCCTTTGTCTTGCACACAAAACCTTTTTTGTAGTGTCATCAATTACTTTATGTGTTGTATAATATTCTCTAATTTCAGCATCCAAATCGGTTGTGTGGATGAAATAAAGAACAACGGATTGTTGCTCATGATGACTGATATTGTTAGTCTCTTTAAATATGTCTCCATGAAATATAATCAGTGAGTTTAGTAAGGACAGTATTCTTCTTCTTTAATGAAATCTTATTTCGAAAATTCCTGAAAGTAATTTCTTCACATCTCAAGAACAGCTTTCAATGGAAATCACGTCATAATTGTATTAATTGAGTTACCTATATATGAAAATTGAATACCGTGCGTGATTTCAGCCTTCCGCTGTGAAGTAGCCAAGAACTGCGCTCTTCTGGGTTATTAGGTAGCGAGTAGTGGTAATTCCTTATCGACTTTTTAGGACAACCTATTGGTTCCATCCTAAGGTTTCAAGAATTCAAATGAAACCTGCAGCCTCAATGCGGAATTTATATAGGGAAGAGTGTGGTCGTGAAAATCTCTGTAGTGTGGTATCATTTAGTAAGGTTGTAGCAAGTGAGTGGATGGAGGGGAGTGTGGCAGCCAGTGCAGTTAGAAAGAGATGCTCCTTGATAGAAGTAATTCTAACTGATGTGATAGTGACACACAGGAGAACACTCACTTGAGAGAAATTGGAGGAAGGAAGGAAAGTATTTGATTAATAAACAATCTAAAACAAAACAATATGAGGGAGACTGTCATAGCCCAGCGTTATTGCTTGGTAAAAATACCGCGTGCAGAGTCGAGATATACTGGACTCGGTAGTGGAGTAAAGGGCAGCGAAAAGTGAGAGAGGAAGGAGATTAGAAGACTAGAACACAGAACAAATAAGCAAAAACCAGTACAACAAATGGTAATGATTAGCCAAATAAAACAAAAAAGAGGAGGGTGTAAATGTTGTAGTCAATTGCTACTCCATGGTAAAATTATCACGTGCAGGGCGGGAACTAAGGAACATAATAATGTGGACTGAGGACAGGGAAAATCTAAGAGAGGAAGGAGATGAGAACAATGAACAATTCAGTAACACTGAAATTCAGAGGGGGATGTCTCTCAGTGCGTAAACAAGGTAAAGTGGGACAGGAGAAAAAGTGTCGGAGTAGTATGGAAGGGCAGAAAAGGGGGGAAAGAGAAGAAGAATAAATTGGTAAATAATAAGGGGAAGGGGAGAAACAAAGCCACAGTAGAGATGGAGGTGAAAGGGTAAAAGGAAAAAAGCTGTGCAGGCCCAGTGAGGAAGAATATCCGGCTGTGGGTCCTAGCATAGAACAGATTTGGGGACAAAAAACCTCCGTTTCAACGTGAGAAATAGGGGCCCCTTAAAGGGCCGTAAGCCAGTCACCACTACTGAGGGGGCGGTCTAGTCTCTAGGGAGGCGAAGGAGAAGTTTCCATAACCCGCTCAAAGTTAATCCATCCTCCCTGTTCGTATTGTTAGGGTGGCGCTCCAACTCCACCGCCTCCCTGAAAAGTCGTTCCATATAGCCGGGTCTTGGAATTTAATGGCATGGTTGTGATTGAACCTATATTCTGCCACTGCCGATTTGTCTGGGTGTCTAAGCCGTATGAGACCGACAGGTTGTCCCGTAACGTCGGTAAGAAATCACCACTACTCGCTGCGTAATAACCCAAAACAGAGGAGTTCCCAAAATTAAATGCTGTTATTGTAAAGTACACTACAGCAACAACGAGTTCATCTGTGGGAATAGTGATGCGGTATTTAAGAATGACTCGGATTGGCTACGGTCGTCGGCTTCCGTGGGATGTTACGCGGCGTAAGTTGGTACTTGATACATATCAAACGTGATTGGTGTTGGCAACATTGATGTTGAACTTCTAGTAGGGAGATTTGATGTGTGTTTGATTTTAAGTGTAATGCAATCGGATAAGTAGCGTATATGTGTTTTCCATCGCAGTTGTAACTGGACACTATGGGACTAATTTGCGTGGTTACGCCTGTGAGTTCATATGTTTTTTGAGGTGGCATTAACTACGTAGGCTATTTGAAATTGACTGCAACGGAACAGCAGTGATTCGAATGTGAGTGCGTCGTGAGTGCCATTTAGTGGTCGAATTTTCACTGCATGTGCATGTGTATGTGAAGAACCTGTTTATTTGTTGTCACATTGAAATTCTGTTGAATTGCGGTAAAACTGGCTGGATTCAGGAGAGCCTCAGACGATTTGATATTGCTGTCGCGTTTCATTATCAGTTCAGCAACTTGTTTTACAATTAATAAAACTTTCAATTGTTTTGTATTGAATTTCAATTATCTTCTCAAGAAGATTCGGAAGATAAGCGAAGTGAATTGTTATAATGCGCCGTCCTTCGAGTCCATGAATTAAATTTATGTAAAAAAAATTAATATCAGAAAGTAAAAAATTAGGATGTTAGTAATTTTGCAATGTTAAATTCTCGAGGTGTTTTATGCCGTAAGGAAATTATAACTGAAGGTGTTTGGGGTGACAGGCCACGAGAAGGTGGAAAATGCATTGTTTTCATTGATGATATTGTAACAGAAAATATTGAATTGGCTGAAATTCAGCAGACAACTGTGTCTGTTTACTTAAGTTTGCAGTTCAATGGATCATTGATTATAGGTGACAGTGATACAGATGTAGACCGTAGTCTTGAGAGATGTATTCAAACAATGCTATGCATGGAAGTAAGCTTGGTGATATTGACATTTGTTCCAGAATCACTTAATGAAACAAGTTTACAAGCCAGAACTGTTAAGTTTAAAGTTCAGTTGAAAGAAATATGTAATGAACCCTATATCTTTCAGTGGACTAACAGTAAGAAATACAAAATTTCCATGTATCATAAGGTGCGTGGTGTAGAACTTTACAAATGTGGAAGGATTAGAGATGCGTTTTTGAGATTTAGCAAAGCCCTTAAATTGCTGGTAACTGTTACACCTCTTGAAGATAGCACCAGTGCCTTACAGAGCGATATAATATCTTTACGCATCCTGTTGTGCAACAATATAGCTTCTTGTCATCTTAAGTATAAGAATTATTCTCAAGTGATAGAGATGTGCAACAAAGTTCTATTTCTAGAACAAAACAATATCAAGGCCCTATTCCGGAGGGCTGTTGCTTATATGGAGACTCAAGAATTTGAAGAAGCTAAAGAAGACTTAAACCGGGTTCAACAACTTGAGCCAGAAAATGCAGCAGCAAGAGAGAAACAATGGGAATTGAAACAGCGACAAGGGAGAATTGACGCTAAATTGGCAGCTGCTATGAAGAAAATGTTTTCATAAGTTCATATTCCTTGTACTGTTTAGGATATGAACAAAATGTGTACTAACACATAATCCAGATGTGATGAAGCTGTAGTTTTAATAACTCCTGTTTGGCTCCTGTGATTAGTTTTGATGAGTCTAACTTTGCATTTTTGCATTGTGGGAATGCATTTTCCAGCATAGGGATGGATCAGACAAGATCACAGATGCATACATTATTTTCATCACACTATTTAGTTTGTTACAGGTTTGTGTTTTGTGAAAGCTGTGAAGTTAATCTAAAAGGATTAAGCCCAGAGAGTGAGTAGGTCATGCTGTAGGTTCTTCCCTACCAATTGAGCGATTTATAAAGACCCTTTTTAATACTATGTTATATTTTGTGTAAAGTGTGGAAGTTCTCAGTTCTTGTTAAATGTGATGTGTTTTGAAAGGTTGCAGGTTTATTAGTAGTAGAATAAAACTGTTAGTATTGTCTGTAATTTGAATTACTAGTCACAGTTGTTCTGTCACAAGAAATAAAGTTTATTCAAAGGCATGACTTACATGTTGATGGAATTAATATGGATTTTGTTTGTCCTGGATCCCAACAGTATGACAGCCTGTCAGGTGTCATAACCAGATGAAGTTTGGGGTTTTCACAGCAGTTGGTACAAATTTTACTGTCCTGCGGGTTGTGGTACCTTGTCTCCTGGTAGATTTACCAGTGTTTCAGAGGAGCTTGCTGTCTTCATGTTAGACCTGAATTGTGAAAATAAAACAGTAGGTACTGCTTGTCTGTTCTGCCACTTTTTGTTGGCTCCCGTACCAGACTACACAGCTTCACAGGAAACTGAAATCTTCATTGTCCTGTTTCCTTACCATCAAAGACAAGGACTCATAAAATGAGTTCATCTTTTCAATTAGTTCCTCATTGGTATTTATACTTCTGCCTAACCTGTCTTCATTCAGTGTTCCTTTAAGTTGCCAGCATGTTGATTTAATGATTAAAGCATTTTTGGGCAACAACAATTAACCACAATCATGCACAAACTTCTCAGTTTTTTTTTCTGCAGTATTTGTGATATTACTAAGTAATGAAGATGCAGATGCAAAGGAGGTCCAGAAAATAGGGTAACACAATTATTTTTTGCTCACCACTGAAGCTGCATATGCGATCATTTCTATTTGTTGGGGCCTTGAAGGCTGTGCCTTTTTTGGAATGCATTAGTGCACAAATGCAAATATTCAGTGTTACGTGCATCTTGGCTGTCAGTGTTAAATCCACAGTTCTACTGCCAAAAGTATGGGTAATTCTACCTTGTACTGGGACAGATATGAGGTGTAGCAAACCAGTGCATGTGTGTACCTTGATTGCCATGGAGTACTGTAACAGTATAATAACCTCACACAATAATTTGTTAGGTAACTTTTTGGACCTGCTTCACATGAAGTGAGAACTGTATTGTAAATAAAACTACAATATGTGGATGGCATATTCATTTACAGTTTATTGGTATCTTAAAATCATAAATATTAAGCTCTTCTTTTGATGTAGTGATTTTGAGACACTGTTGAGTGTGGTTAAATAAAAATACAGGATAACTGCATACTCCACACTTTACGTGACCTTTCTGATACTCTGCCCTAACCACACAAAGTGTGAATATTCCAGAGTTCTAGGATATGATGCCGTATCAGTTGGCAGTCAGTTATGGCATCATATCATGAAGTCTAGAATCTTTATCAGGACTGCTGTGGGAACCTCAGTTCTTGCATACAAATACCATCTGATAACTGTTCATGTGTGTGAAATTTGAGGTTTCTGTATGGTGACTGGGATTACTATCTTCTGGAATTGACATTTCAGAGGAACCTGCTGTTTATATCATCAACCCTGATAATGAGGCAGCATGTTTCTCAGAAACCTCAGTACACAGGCAACATGGCATCACTGCCCAGAGGCTGGTAGCTAAACTAATCAAATAAGAAAATAATATCCGTCAAACACAACATATAATATTTAATATAACAAAATATAGCTACATGTTTCGACCGATTTCAGTCCCACAAGAAAAAAGAGAAAAAAGATTACATACAAAAACAAAAACAGAAACAAATATGGGCAAAGTTTACATACATCGGTAAAGAAACCCGATTCATTACAAAATTGTTCAAAAACACAAACG
>Ga0123357_10012677_pt1 | contig 10884 bp, 7 predicted proteins | sample TergutEmb28metaG_FD_89873 | JGI IMG/M metagenome (GOLD analysis project Ga0123357, IMG submission 89873) | Embiratermes neotenicus P4 segment gut microbial communities from Petit-Saut dam, French Guiana - Emb289 P4 | ecosystem: Host-associated > Arthropoda: Insects > Digestive system > Gut ... | reverse complement strand
TCAGACACATTCTTGCCCACCCGGACTCTGCTATATGTTTCAGTCAGACTCATCTTTATTAACCTTACAAGCTTCCTAGGGATACCAAACTCAATGAGAATCTTATATAAGACCTCCCTCCTAGATGGATCGTAAGCTTTCTTGAAGTCTATAAAGAGCTGATGAACTGGTTCATTGTATTCCCATTTTTTCTCAAGTATTTGGTGAATGTAGAATATACGATCAATAGTTGACCTGTTGCGTCGGAAGCCACAGTGATGATCCCCGATTACCTCCGTAGCTTATTAGGCGACTGCTTACCAACTACAAAGTTCTACCGACACGTTTCTCTGGTGACACCAGCCACCGACCCTGCCACCAGAGATCGGTATGCTTGCAACTGTACTCACGGTCACTTGGCGGTGTTTATTATTTGAAGCCAACAGTCATTTCATTGGCCTTCTGAAGCCCAAGTTTGTTGAATGACACAACAAATCAGTTCCCATTGTACAGAAAATATTGCGCCTCCATTACAAGATGGATTTCTTGATTGTTCATCTATTAGCTTTGTCACTACACCGAGTGATATATTCCGTCTCCCAGGCTATATATTTCCTTATTAAAGGGAAACAACAAATTATTATTATTTTCTTCTTCCAGATTTAACTGACATTAGGCATATATATGGTGCCAGTTTCCGTAATTTCGGTTGTCCAAACGTTGAATGGTGAATGTGCAGGTGTGTTATCTTCTAGAATGTGACACCGTGTGGTCTTCTAGTACAAATGCTATGTTGTTTCAGAAGACACTGCCGCGCTTCCACCAGACTACACCGTGTCAGATTCAAAACACAACAATCCGCAGTGGCAAAATCTACTAGACTGGACCCCCAGGCATATTACCACACTTCTTGTTGTATGTCTCTTATGGTAACCATAAATTTCCCTTGCCTGTTATAAAAAGTGTTAAACTGTCGTTTCTTATGCTAGAAAAGGAATTTCCATTGACACACAGTACACTGCTAGTGACCACCTACATTTCGAGATATCTAGCAGCGCTTCTGGCGAAGAAAGCCACATTGTGTAGACTGCGGGCCCTAATTTTATTGCGCATCCGTCAACTCCCCAACTGTCCGTAAGTTATTGTGAATGAAGCATGCCACTCTCAGAGTACGGGGGGTGAAAAGCGTTGCTTAATTCGTACCCAAGCCGATTACTTTGGAAAACAGTCGAAGGTTGCTCTGTGGTCAGTTACGCTTCCCTTGTTGGCACAATGTTGTTCCAAATTCCACACTGTCTGCCGCAGTTTTGAGTGAATTTCATTGAACTATTTCGCTGTCAGAATCAGAAACGTTATTCACGGTGCATGGATTATATGAAATCTGATGCACTTGCATCGCTCAGGCAGGACGAATCCGAAATACGATCATGGGCATTACAACTGCACACTAAGAAGATGAATACTTTATATGGGCTAACCAGAATAAAAGGAATGGTCCATTTTGAGTCTGAAACGTGATACTGTCCAAACCCTGGCAGTAGAAGATGACATGGTGACATGATGTAAACATTAGACTACGACAAGGGAAAATCTGACAAAATCCACGATTTTGTCAGAGCTACAGAACAAAATGGATCTTACGAAAAAAATAGGGTGTATTTATTGAAGAGAGTGTTTTTTAACATTGATAAAATACTTCAGACGTGAGATCGTTAATAATAATAATAACAATAATAATAATAATTAATATTTCAGTTTTACGTGAGAGTATTTCGTATTTTTGGGTCACCGAGAACTTATGTAATGATATTTATAATATGTTAAAATGCGTGATATATTTCACGTAGTATTTTTGATAAAAACTGTTCTTCCTTCCGTTGTACACGCGTGTAAGATCTTACCACTCCACCATGGAGTGGTAAGATCTGAAAATAAAAACTCTGTTTAAAACTACATATTTTAATTTAAAATAGAGAGGAATTCGTACGGAAAATTATTTGACTTTGACCATTAATTGTTGTTGATTCATTGGGCCACAAATGCGCTGTTGACTTCACACATTGCCGTGTTTAAAGGCAGACATTATTTGACTTTACACTTCCTTAAGGTTGAAACAAATGTTAGACCCTAATTTGATCGATATCCTAGAGCACACGCCGACGATAGTGTGTTCTTTGGAGTCACGATCTTTTTAAGAAACCTTTTTTAAAGAATTCTTGCCCATTCTTTTACGTCAGTAATAACCTCGCTGAAGCCTTTGAAATTTGTTCAAAATTTTACTTATTTAAATGTACCATCATCAGTTTCGAACAAATGGGATTATGACTCTCGCACAAAGGGCGAAATATAGGATGCGAATCAGCGGTTAGAGAGAGGATAAAAAATATAATCTTGGGGTTGTCAAGGAAATAAAGTTTTATAATATAATCACACAGCTTATGATCTGTACCGTGTAGTCTGGCGTAGTGCCTCCGACATGTATTTCGAAAGTGGAGGTAGTATATTCAACAGAAACATTGGTATTATCAGATTCCACGGTGTCATAATTCAGCGAATAGAAGTATCGGAGATATAAAATGTTCTATTCACTATTCAGATAAATATTTTATGTTTTATTTATACTGCCTGTTTATTTAATTATGGTTTATCTAACGTCGATATCAGTAGTTTAGACTCTTTACGGTCGAATGGTCGGAGGATTAGCGAATAATTAACTGGAAAGGTTGTAAAGAAAAGCGGTTGTTTTGTCGCAAGGGACCAAACCTTCAATACTCTGGGTTAGTCCTGGAATGTCAGACCCCCGACGCTATGGGAGGGGAACCGCGTACTCGAACTTGGAGTCTGGGGACCTGATCCGGTGGCGTGCCACCATCTCTCGTTTAAATAATAATAAGTACTGTATGAAATGAGAGAATGATCATTCCTATTAACCTCGGGGCATAAGGGTTCATCGAGAAAAGAGAGAACAACCAAATCTAAATCAATTCCAAAAGTATAATATATTACAAATCATAATTACAATATTGAAACGAGGGGTAGAGAGATGAGGTGCCTGCAGCTCTAAAACATCAATTTCCTAAACAAAAATCTCATCATTGACCAGAACAACCATAGACCTTGGTCAACCATCTTACCTTACCGGTGTAAGATGCAAGTGCAGATTACCAGTACGTTGGCGGGCCTCAAGCCTGTGAGGTCGCTTCCAAATACACACTCGGCAATACCTCTGCGAGTGCTTCTTGAGATACTCCTGTCTTCTGTCTCTGTGCATGCCTTTATCTCTCTGAACGTCTCTCCGTCCGTCTGAACCTCTGTCAGACCGTGCGTCTGGACTGACAGTCTTTCAAGAATAAACGCTAACTTTTTTATACGGTAGTTTTTTTTTCTGCCGTACTTTGTCAATTCAGTTTGTCGTTTCCAAATGAAACAATGTCTGTCCTTGCTGACAGTGCACCATACTGTTTGTCTGACGGCGGTCTAGGTGTGTGGCCTGTACTATACTATATACTTTTAATCCCTGTGGCTTGAATTTTTTCACATGTTTATGCTTCATAATTCTGCTCAGTTCATGATTCATAAGAGTTTTCGTTATTTTTACAATGAACTCCTGCAATGAAGTTGCAAATAGAACTTCAAAAGTAGCCACATTTTAAAATACCCAATTGAACATGGATGTGAGACCCCACAAGAAGGTGTATTCACCACATTACTTCGACGCTAGAAGTTGGGGATTCGTGTGGATTGTTGGTTGTTACCGAAAATAATTCATGAATTCATTTAGAAGGCCTGTTTTTTTGTTTTATGAAGCCTGTTGGTGTAATAATGATTTGTATGCGCCCCTTTATTCCAATTTTAACCCGAGCTGATAATTCATGCGTTTGCTAACATTATGCGATGCCGTTGCACTCCCGGCTTAAATACCACTCTTTCAGTATTTAAGACGTGAGCATTAAACAGAAAGAGTATTTGTTGTAAAGTCATATTGTAGTCAAGAACACGTCATGCGTTTCCACGTGATAAAAGTAATGAGAATGGATTTAAAAATTGCCGGATTTGTATTTCTCCAATCATCTGTTTATTTTTGAGAGCATCCAATAATAGATTTGCTTGCCACTATTCACCAATCAGAATCTACCGTTGATGTGCGCTTGCGCCATCCGAAGAGTCAGCCATGTTACGATGGCCTCATCATGGCGTGTAGCCAGGAGGGGGTGTTTGCAGTCGTGTTGAGAAAATGTATCAGTGATTAGTTTATAAGTGAAGATATTCGCGAAGTGTGTGCTGAGTGTGCAAACGATTCGTGTATTTGTGGAAATGGCGTTAGAATTGCGACTGCATAGCCCTGCAGGAGCAGAGGCGGTTGTGTATCAGTGGCCCCTTACCACCGGAACTGGCTCGGTAAGTTCTTCGTAGATTGTGCTTGTCGTAGGAAGCCCAACAAACGCTAGTGCGAATAGTGGAGTGATAGTAGAGATGAGGATATGTAGGACCGCTTTTGTTGGTAATCAGTTATAATTCATAACTTTAATGGAAATTGTAGCAGTATTGGACATGAAGGTGTTAATGAAGTTATGTAAAGCATTATCTGTGGCTGAGCCTGTAGCGCATAGTAGGAGCAACCTTGCCTGAACTTTGGGGTGTGGGGGGCTCGAGACGAATCGGTCGGTCCGCTGTAATGACCCCTTGACGTCAGTTCCACTGCCAAATATGCACTGTTTTGTGGGGTGTACGATTTATTTTACTTCATACCTCATGGGCTTCAAGCTGATAGAACCAAAGTTAACACCCGAAAGTAGGTCAGGCTCTAATAAACACATCCAAAGCCAGTAAATGCCAAGCATGTTGCAGCTCGTATAACGGAACAGTGAGTGCAAAGGCAAACTGTAATGTGCATTTTTGTAAAGTGATGTTGACCTAAATACAATTTAATGGTAAAATGGATACAACGTAGCGTTTTTGCTGTGAAGCAGTGTTACCAATTTAACATGTAATCACAAGGTTAAACGTGGAAGCTAATTGGAATATTTTGTTGCAGGATAAACATGACGGAGCTCTTGAAATAGTGGAAACTATAAGGTAAATGCTGTTCATCATAATGTTTCCAAGTAACTACATTCAGAGGTCACTTTACTGAAGTTAAAACTTTGTAGTATGTCATGTTTTCGGTTTCATTGACCCGGACTTCCATTTGTATATGCAGTGTGATCATGAAGCCTCATATTCAATGGGCCATGGTTGCACTTGCGTCTTGTGTAAAGCGGCCGGAGCCTGAAGCTAACCACTCATCCTGTATGTTGCACATGTGAAGAATTAGTGCACCTGTACACACAGTCTTCTGTATGCCTTTTTGGTGAACACAGGGACAGCTGTACTTCTTTTACCTTGGTTGTGAAAATGAAGGATACAGTCAAAGCTTATAAAAAGTATGTGGGTGGAACAGCCACTTGACAGTTTTGTGTAGGTACAGATTGTGTGTTCCATTCCCTAACTTAGTTAGTTGTTAGGTAAAAGTTGTAAGTGCAGTTGGGCCTGTTGATGGCAGTCTGTAGTGTGAATCACAGATATTCCAATGCAAGATAACCATTTGCTCGGTATGTTATCAGTTTAATAGTGATAAATTCTAACACATGCTCTTTAAGAATCTGTATTTTTACATGAAAGGAAAGACTTTGGCTCTAATTTGGAATAACAGTATGTGAACCAAAGCAGAGAGTAGTATTTTTAAAATTTGTTACTGTCAGACCAACCCTTGGTTTGAGTCTGTAGGAGCTAGTTTGCAATATGAAACCTGACATCTTTTGGTCCTTGTAAGTTTGATTGGGGAAGGCTTAAATATGACCTTGTGGTGTTTGCTGCTGGGAACAACTTGCCCAAAACACAGCTTGGGAAAACTTAACATTAGCTTAGGACTGATCGGCATATCAGAAGTGAAGACTGTGTCAGCCTCCAGAAATTTTGTGTTTGCATTTCTTGGGATAGAAGAAGATACTGGAAGGTGTAGGAATGCAAAAGTTGCACTTTCTCTTAGTTTGACTTTTGAACAGTAATGATGTGCTTTCATGTGATCCCTAAAGAAATAAGAATTTTAAGTGTACAAAGCACAAAGAGTGTAATCATTTGCATCTTATTAACAGTTTCAGCTAAACAAAATATCAAACCCAGATAAGTGCAAATATGATAATTGTGTACAGTGACCATTAATACCGAAGAAAATCAATTATCATGTGGTATCTGAATTATAGTCCAGTGCTACAAATAAAGGTGTTGGTGCCTTAGGGACTGCAACACATGATATTCCTTGAGTGAAATTTTAAAATCACTGATCTGGAAGCTGGATGGTGACAGACCCAGCTCATTCACACATTAACTATTGTTGCAAGAAAAACCTCATTAATGTGTGGTTGTGTTAACATTTTCTGTTCCTTTATTGTTAATTCTTTCTCATGGGTTTATCTGATATCCTTATTTGGTAAACAGTGCAGATGTATTTCATAGAGCCTGGTAAGCAGGATGAGGGACAATTCCCAAATGGTTTATGAAAGTTATGGCATTCATCTCATCTGATGCAGTGCTTATCTGGACCAAAAATTTTCATGCTTTCTTTTATTTTGTGTTCCTGTATTTCACAGTGGTGATAGTTTTGACAGTATTGATAGTATGCAGGTAGCTTGCCACTGTTTTTTTTTATGCAAATGAGGTACAAATAATATGGATGTCAATGACAAGGCATACAGAAGTGCAAAATTGTGTAGTTTATTGGATACTGTTTCATTTTGCATGTGGAAGGCTGAGGGTGTAACCCTTGATCTGAAGTGTTTTTCCATTAGAAATGCAGAGGGTTATGTGTTTTGTATGTCTTGAGTTTTGAACTTCTGACATAGACTATTGACATCACAGAAACTGTGCAGTATAGAACTGAATGCACAATTGAAAGTTCTGTGAATACTGATACACACCTTTAAAAGAAATGGTGTAAAATTCCACACGTGGCAGTTTCGTCTTTTGTGTATGTAACATGGCTGGTGAGATGCAATAAGCATTAATAATTTTAGCCTACAATCCCTAAAGAACCATTTAGGGGACAGCATAGATAGGAGGATATTATGAAAAGAGGAAGGAAGTAGGTCATGAGGCTTCAAAGGGAATCAAAACCAACTTGTTGCACCATACTCCTTATATTTTTTGTTAGATATCGAATATGTTTTAACCAGATTTATTGGCCATCTTCAGGGAGTCATATGCAGTGATGTTTCAACTTAGAATTTCCTCATGTGGTTGCAACTGTTGTGTTTACAATTACTAAAATCAGGTTGCAGTTAGAGTACAGTTGCATACAGTGTAAAATTACATACAGTATACAATTATATTTTTTGTCCATCTATGTTTTCAATTCTTTCTTCTTATGTTGTAAGTTTTTGGATCAGGTGTTTGGTGTGTTGTCTGTATTTGGTTGAGTATATACAACACACCAAACACCTGATTCAAAAACTTCCTATATGAGAAGAAAGAACCAAAAACATCGATGTTTGGACACAAAATACAATTTTATATTGTTTTTAATTTTACACTTTATTCAATTGTATTTTAATTATATTCCAACTGTATTTTAACTAGAACCTGATATTAATAATTTTAATAACTGTACACACAACAACAGTTGTAACCACATCAGATAATTGTAAGTTGAAACATCACTGCCTATGACTGTCTGAAGATGGCCAATAAATCTGGCTGAAACATGCTGGAGGTCTAACTACAAATAAAAAGAGTATTGTGCAACAAGTTGGTTTTCTTTGTGAATATAATATAGTTGCATGGAAAATGTATGCTATAAAAAAAGGTGATGAGGCATTTAACTGGCTCAGCATAGGGTACATTGTTGGACTTTTATGAACAAGATCAAGTTTGTAAAGTGCACAAAAAAAGCTGCTGGTTCCCAAAGAGAGGCTTTTTTAATAGAATCAAGCCAATCCTATGCAAGAACAGTGTGTAAAAAGTATAGTACATAATCTTGAAACTGCTTTAGGATGACATTTTGAACCATGTTGGATGCTGACAATGAGTGAATGAGTTGTGGTATGTGGTCTTTTGGGTTTTGATTGTGTTAAATTTGTGCCCTGTAAAGCTTTGAAGTGCGAGTTTCATCTAAATAATATGTATAAAAATTCAGTATCTACTGACTCAAATTATGCATAAATTATTGTTTGGGTGTATAAATACAAGTATGGGATCATTGCTGGACTTTGAGGTTACATATTACAAATTTATAGTAGTAATGGAAATGAGGTTTGGGTCAGTGGTTTGTGTAATTGTAAATTTATAGTTCTTGCCTTCGTCAACAGTGGGATTGAAGCATCAACAAATGTAGGTGCTTCATAGAATTTATTTTTTTGTCTTTGATTACCTTTTTACTGATTGATTGAGCCCACAGATATGGACTGCTTCAAGTGTTTGGTGAATGAAGGGAATTTTCGTAATTTTAAACCTTTTAAGGTATTCAGAAACTGCTTTTTCTCCACATAGAATATGTGCATTGTATGGATCCTCACAATTGCAGTGCACTGGTGACAATTTTTTCCCCTAAACATCATTAAATAGCCCTTTGTAATAGTGACACAGTGTTTTCTCAGATTTAGGATGCAGTTTTTATATTGTATGTTGATGAACTTCAGAATTCAGAGGTTTGAAATAAGACCATAAGTTAGCCTTTTCATGCAGCTCAACGTTCATAATAATGGTCTGAGAAATACAAATTGGGTACAAAATCTTCTTCCTTTTAAGTTTGTCTTAAATAGTTTTATTGACTGTGTTTGAAAAGTCACTGTTGGGACACTTATTTGTTACATGATTTAATATACTGTCTGCATTGTACCGATGGCATGGTCCTGGTTGTAGCCCTGGTAGTGTAGAATGAGGGTCGAACTATATGTACAGTACTGCTGATTTCTTCTAGCGCACCCATAGTGAGGGGGTGAGTATTTTTGAAGTTATCTTCATGTCCTATATAATCTGCAACCATCAGGATATTATTCCTATATCATTATATATGATAAGTAAAAATCGGAGAAAAATAGCAATGAAATTAAGAAATTGACCATCATATGCTTGCTTGTCACTTTGACAGCCATTGCTACTATCTGTATTTGCAAGAGAACAGCAAATTTCATAATTGCGTGTTCTGTGTTAGTTATGCAGTGGGTGACACGCGAGAGTTATACATGTGTAGGTACCCTTCACAGACTTATCATTAGATGAACTGGAAAACAAAAGAAATGTGTGGTTGGTTGATATCTTAATTCAGAGGGTTTCCAGACATGAAAAGTTATGATGGGAATTGAAATTTCATGGACTTAGCCCAATGGGTCAGATCATGGCTGCATGATAGCCTCATACTGATGTGATGCTCTGTCTGGTACATGACTCTAGCAAGGAATGGGCGGGTTTGTTGACCAATTTGGCAACCACTTCCTAAGACTTGGACATTTTCCTAGTCTTTTCTTGTCGATGGCCTTGGATGTTTTTAACCTGAGGAAAGCCAGGTGGGAGCCATCTGGTAGCAGTGTTACACTTTTGTGGTTGGTTGTACCAGAGAGAAAGATGTTTGTTGTAGTGTGGTATTGAGTACATACCTGATTTGAAGAAACAGGCAGACTAGACATGTGGCTTGGAAGAGGTAGAGAATGTTTCTGGGAATCTGAAGGGAACTGTGTAAGGAGGGAGTGTAATAATATTCAAGTGAATCGTAAGGACATACAGTATGAAGATGTTGCAATGGCAGCCTTCTGGTGACCATGTCCGATCGTGTTGTGTTACACATTTGCATATGGATAGTGTGTGTGGTGAGGTGATGGGTGTGTGCTCCATGCCTGAGGTTAGGTTTTTCACGCCGTCGGCTACATACCAACATTGCAAGTAACTGAAACGTCAGAATGTATTACGCATGTGTAACGTATTTGGGAGCCGAATAGCATAGTTGGAATAGTAACTAAGCTGCAGGCTGGGCAGTGGAGGAATCGTGATTGGATTCCCTGCAGGTGCAACGGATTTTCTCGTCTTTAAAGCTTCCAGACTGGCCTCTGGGTCCTGCCCAGTCTCGTAATCGACGGGTATCGGGGGCTTTCTCCCCGGGAATATAGCGATCGGGGCGTGAGTCTGACCAGTCACCTCTGTCTAGTGCCGAGGTTACGATGATTGGAACTATACATCCACTTCCGATATTATGGCGTGCACATGGACAGCGTTACCTTTATGTTGTCGGGAATGTCTTTGGAAGTCAGTCCAGTCTGTCTGCAGCTTGAGCAGCTTGTAACGTTTGATGTTGTGAAGGAGGTGAAAGTGCATGCATTCTGAACCTTCGTAATGTGTTGGGTGACCTTTATTTTGGCCGTCACAAGGAGTTACTGAACGTCATGGTGTAGTGTTCACCACCTGGGGAAATGCTGGGTTCAAATTGTCGTCCGGACAGTTGCTATTCCTACCGAGGTTCTTCGTGGTTTACGTCATTTCTTCCATGTGAATGCCAGAATGGCATCTCAAATTACGCCACGATCGGTTCTTTATACATTCATTCCATTGCATTATTCACTCATCAGCCGTTTATTCGACGCTTTTTATAGTCTAACCGACAGCGCCTTCAGATAAGCAAATATGAACCACGGAAGGGTTGAACGTCGTGGCGAAGAAGGAAACTGGTAAAATGTAGCCAGGACTTGCGCAGAAGTACAGGGCTGGCCAACGTCAACCCATAGAAAGGCCATATAATTCGTTAGGACTCGCCTGAGCGTCACACGTGTGTATACATATATGGGGGGGGGGGGGGGGGGGGGTTTTGTAGAATTGGTATTTTTTTAAAGTTTTGTATTGGTTTTTTTTAGTGAATGGGTGGGTGCCCGCATGAACCGTGGG
>Ga0123357_10012676_pt1 | contig 10884 bp, 5 predicted proteins | sample TergutEmb28metaG_FD_89873 | JGI IMG/M metagenome (GOLD analysis project Ga0123357, IMG submission 89873) | Embiratermes neotenicus P4 segment gut microbial communities from Petit-Saut dam, French Guiana - Emb289 P4 | ecosystem: Host-associated > Arthropoda: Insects > Digestive system > Gut ... | reverse complement strand
TTTTAGTGTTGGTCGGTGGGGGGTGGATGGCGGGGGGGGGGAGGCGGGGGGGGGGGCCGGGGGCGGGGGGGGGAGAATTGGACGGCAAAATGTCCAGTGCATGAAGTGCAAAAGGTTGTGAATTACTGTCATTGGCCATACATATGTTTGCTTCTATCCAAAACAGGTGTTATTTACAGTCTCATAAATATATATTGTTAAGTCATTATGTTCTCATACCAGCCCTGACTTTTTGGCCATAATGAGAGTGCAAACAGCTACTACGTGACCCCAACTCCTGTGATATTTTCACACTAGTTGTACTGCTGCTGTCATTTAACCCTTTGTTGCCTAATGTCAGGTATACCAGTCACTCAGTGTGGTGCTCAAAACTTTGAACTTCGGATATTGACAGTCACTTAATGGCCTACTGTATGTGGCTGTCATTTAGATTCTGGTCTCTCCTGCACCTCACTCTGGGTATTTAATTCAATCACCAAAGGGTTTCCTCACCATACAGTATGCACTGTAGAACACAGGTTTAAAATGCCTTTCTGAAATCATTAAAAGAAACTATCTTTCATCAGGTGGATTTATATAGAATCTCTGTAAGTGGGACAGCATTGTTCAATTTTAATGTGTTTTTGTCCCTAACTACTATCAGTATTGGTTGCCTTCAAAACTTTATTGTATGATTAAGAAACATCCAAATGTAGATTTGGAAACCTTAAATCCTACGCTAATTAGTTACATTTGTGTCACAAATGTTTACCCTTCTTTTTCATTTCACACCTGATTTGTTGTTGGGTTTTACAGGCTGTAAAGGAAATTAAAAACATTCACCTTAAAAATAAGAGGCTCCTGTCAAAACTGGAAATGCTTAGAAAAAGAAGAATAACAAATTGTGCAAGGTTCTATCAGATACTGAAAGGTAAGGAATCACAAATTTAAAAGAATTCCATGTGTACCTTATTTAAATAATAGCAGAAAATGTTTTTTGAAGACCTTTTCAGTCATGTAGATTGTGTACTTGACTTACATGCAGTGGTAGATAGTGGGGAATATAGGGTGAAAAACATGATGTTCTCCTGCCAAGACATAAGAATGTTAGCACCAAAACTTTCCCATGTGATTAACATGAACTTTGCCCTTTTAATATTTTTTTAAGAGATTTGTTATGCAGAAAGTATATACTGCATGTACAAGGACAAGTTACAAAATTGTTCCCTTAACCAGTTAGAATAAATATTTACACTATGACACACATGAAACAGAAGTGAATATAAATATAAGTGCAAATAACGGCTGTGAAAAATTATTTTAAAAAACTGTGACTTCTGGTAAGCTAATTATAGCCGTGTATGTTTCGTGTGTTTTTGTTATATTTCCGGTACATGTTTGTCAAGTCGGCTAGAGTGTAATTTCTTATTTATTGGACTAGGGGGTTGGGGTGTGAAGGGCAGTAAGTGAAAAATTTGGCTGTAATTTGGTGCATAAAAATGTGGGTGGGCTCAGTGTTTAGAGTGTTGAGTGGGTGGAAAGTGGGGGTATGACTGGGGTGATTAATCATGAGTCATAGACACTTTGATTGGATAACTTGGAGTCTGGGGTAGTTGAAAGAGCATGTTGAGCTCCGACTTTTAATATATCTCTCACTTAAAAGATTTAAGAAGCATGAAAATTCCATGGTGCAATAAATTGTTTACCCTTGTAATATATGTATCACATCTTAATTTCAAACAGTTTTACCATGTTCCCATTCATTCAGTTCATTCCCAACTTGATGGTGATGAAGCAGTGCTCTCAGTTCCTGAAATTTAATTTAAAGTTTAATTTCCACACATTTGCATTTCGTACAGTATGATATAGCTAGAGAGTGCTCAGGCAGTCTGCTGGGTGAAGAAACATGGATCTGATGGAGTGTGTTGTAACTGTGTAACTCTTGTACTTTAATTTCAATAATTTGAATTATTCTGTATGCAGAATTTATATAAATTATGTATTCACTACTCACTGAGCATGTATGTACAATTTTTATTCTGTGGTGCCATTAATTACTGAACATATGATAAGCATGGCTACAACATTAAGAAAGGGCATGTACCGTAAGCGGTTGTCAGTTTCAGAAGTGCTGAATGTTGTAAGGTTGTAAATGAGGTAGATGGTACTGAAATTGTTCCTGGCACAAAAATCACAGAAGAACTTGACATTTCTATGTCAGTTTGGAATATGAGACAATACTGAAATGGCCTGTACGTGAAGAGATGAGCCAGAAGATGACAAAAGCAACAAAATATAGGAAGGTAGAATTAGTATATATGGAATGATTCCAGCAGTAGGAGGTTCTTCTTGTACCAATTGTAAAAAAAAATGTGTCTTGCATACATGTATATGTCAGAATCACTAAAGAAGGTAAAACTTACATGCAGTTTCAAATGTGGATATGAATAATTTAATTCATTGAAAATGGAGGCAGCAAGCTCCTCCAGAATGTTCATATCTGTTTATCAATCAGCATGATACCATTTCCCAGTTACTGGGATCTTCAGGTTTCCCCTATCAGCATTGTGAAGCTCTGTCCTTATTTGTAGTTTCCTTTACATGAACTGGGCTTTTGGCATGGTCACATATGCCTCCTAGCCGTCCCCCATAATACGTCAACTAATCGTTGTAGGTAGGTTCTTGCAGTGTCTTAACACATGACACATTTCCAGATTTTTATATGTTAAAGTGTTATGCATTTATTTTCAGCTCTTCCATCTGTTGAAGAGAGAAAGAGAGAACTGGACATTTTAAAGGCTCTGTTTGAAGGGTTTGGTGAAAAGATCCCTATTATCATTAACCTTGATGAAACAACTTATAATGCTAATGCAGAAAATGTGACTGAATGGTCCAGGTTAGAAATTTTTTTTATGCTGGTGTATTTTTAATGTCAGCTTTTCAGGTTGTTATTCTGTGGTATGCCTTAAGTTACAGTATATTGTAAGCTTTTTAAGACTGTCAACAAAATTATTTCATTGCGGTCCGCTCTGTGTTCATTGTAAAGACACACCATGTTAGATTGAATTTCTTTATCTATGTAACTCTGTCATGTATAGTGGTACTAGCATTATCACCAAATACATAGGCTCACACAGTATAATTTCTGCTTGTTTGGTATGGACATGAAAATTACTGAATCACATAGTTAAAAACATTTTTGCTAAATATTACCTCCTCCTGCATTAAACTGTGTGACAGTTGTATATTATTACATAATATATGTTAGATACGTCCATTTAATTTTGTATCTAGTATGTCATCCTATTAGAGAACCACAATCAGCCCAGTAATATGTGCTGGTGTCACTCTACCATACCTCATCAGCCTCCTGCTCATTTTCCATGTTGATTCTAAATTTGTAAGTTACATATTAAATTTGTTACTACTTTTCTGCTGAAGAATCTTTGTGCCCCAGACTGCGGTCTCTGGGTTGTGATACAGCATTATCTTGCAAGCCAAACTAATGTCAACCCTGAGGATGGCAGCAGCATGTTGCTTCAAAACATTACTACCTAGCTACAAGATTACATAATGCCACAACTCAGAAGACCAAAGTAGTAGTAATAGTAGTAGTAGTAGTAGTAGTAGTAGCAGTAGATGCAAATCAGTGTTTATGAAAACTCTGAGTCAGCAGTCAGATGGCCAAGTACAGAAATAGCACAAAATACAAAAGCAAATAACAAATAAACCGGACACATATGAAACAAACACGTACAAAACAAACTACTTAAATAGTTAATCGTCACATATTGTAATAATAAACTAATAATAATAATATCAAATCTGTGTGTGATAATTTGCCTTCTCAAGGTATCTACATTACTACAGACTGATAAAAATAGACTTATGGCTTAAACTGGAACACGGTACCTAAGCAATTAAAATCGTAACTCAGGTGAAACCTGCTACTGCCTTAAAAATTGTTTCCAAATAATAATTTTGGTTTCTGAATATAGCTATATCTGTGCCTACAAAAGTTGAAATTTGACGACAATGATGACAGTGGTGATGATGATGATGATGATGATGATGATGATGATTGTAATTCAGTTTCTCATTTATTAACATCCTAGCTTAACAGCACAGGGCCAATTATAAAACTAGCACAAAATGTGCAAAATTGACAGAATCCAATATATAAAACACACCTAAAGGTTAGATTTACTACAGGATAAGAGATGGAGACAGTTTCTGAGTTATGTAGTAAAAGCATCAGCCAGTCATTTTAACCGAGACCATCCATTGAATATGTCAGTTTTACTGTCAGTGGCATTTACCACTGAAGCACATCGAGCGGAAGGACAGTTGTGATGTTTAAAGTCAACGTTAAACAAACTAAAGTCTCAATAATAATAATAATAGTAATAATAATAATAATAATAATAATGTCAACATCAACAATCTTGGATATGATGTTATGTTGCTTGGTAGACCTGCTGCCTTATCTTCAGGGTAGAAAAGAATTTTCTCTTCCCCCTTGATGAAAAGGCAGCAAATTCCACCTAAACATGTTGTGCTACATTGCATCACAACCTAGCAGACTGTCATCTTTACATTTGCTGCTTAAGAACCTTGAATATCAATCTGTTAATATGTTAACCATACTGTCTTTTTAGGAAAGTGGAGGATTCTTCCCAGCACGCTGAGAATAATCTGCTTTGGCGCAAGTTTGATAGAGCAGGTAGCAATCAAGGTAATCGAGGTGGTGAGTTACTGCTGTGACTATAGAATGCATGTAACACTTTTTATTAAAAGGCATGTAAGGTATAACCATTAGTACAGACCTGTCCTAAGTATTCACTTTTCAAAAAGTAGTAGAAAAGAACTTTAACATATGTTAAGTTTGTTCTCACAGTCTGCTTCTTTATAAGTCCATTTTAACATTGTTGTTCCTACACAACCAATGTGAGCCACTTAAATTTCTCTTATGAAACAGCAGTTGTAACCCACACAATTCGTGAAACTGAGATTGCCACGTTACCAGTTAGTTCGGTTAAAAACACACCTTCCATCAAAATGTTGTGTCCACAAAAAATTGCTTCTCTTTTTATTTTCATAACAACATAACATGCTTAAATGTAGGTCTGTTAAGGATCTGTCAAGTTTTTATGTCTCACTGTGAGAGTGGGTCATGACAGATTGCTCTTTCATGAGCGATTTGCTTCATACCCACATACCTTACTTCTGTAGGATCAATCTATCCATCTGTGTGCTCTTCCAGATGGTTGTTTTCCAATAAGTTTTCTTACCAAAATTTTATATTCATTTTTTATTCCCTCCATCCCAGCTACATGTCTTGATTATTGTTAAATCCTTTACATGACTGCCTAACTAACACGAACGTAGGTACGTAATTCACCTACTTATCATTATGTAAAATATGCCATTCCATATTGACATTGACTGTGTGAGTTTTTGGGCTCTTGCAGCAGTGTGGATGAGGTTTCCATTCTTCTGGGACATTTGGACCCTGTAAGATGAAACTGCAACACTTTGAAATATTGGGAACTAGATACACAGTGGTACAGCATCCCATCGTAGAAGAGTGATTACCTTATCTACTTTGTCTCTTGTTGCCCTGACTATTTTGTCTCTTGTTACCCTGAGAACTTGCTTTTCATGCATTGATTTTGCACATTCATCCTATAAAAGTAACAGACCATGTTCTTAAGTGTAATTAAAAACGTAACCATGAAACAGTGATGTGTGTTGAAGTTCTCTGTGTAGGAAGTGCAGTTTTAAAGTGAAGATATGTACCTTGTGGGATGTTACACCATGTTAGTTGTTAATTGGATAACATTGTTTTGATGGAAGGTGGAGGCACTGTGCTTCTCCACAACGTCAGTAACTCTGTGCCAGTGGACACAGCGCGACATCCCAAAGACATGAATTGTCGTCAGTACCACTGTGAGAACTTAAGATTTTGAAATTTTCAGATCTTCTTTATACATTATCATCATAATCATTCATGCATTCCATTCATTCATTCATTAATTCATTTACTCATTCATTCATTCATTCATTCATTTGTTTCTTCATTCCTCTTTTCACCAGGGAAGTATCGTAGTATTGTTCTTGTTTAATGTATATACTAATTACTCTGCCCTTATTTACAAGCTGGCAGCATTTCTACTTTCTGATATCTGATATCCAAGTCTGGGTTTTGTTCCTTCTCATTCTCTTTTTAATACTCCAGAGACTTAAGGTCCATTTCTAATCTGCTAATATTTTTCTTAGTATACTTAGAGTAATTACAACATTGTTGAAACATTTCTTTTTAATAGTTGAGTATACTTTAGGTTTTGACACATGCTTACGTTTATTTTCTACTGTGTTTCAGATAATATGACAGGAGAAAAGGGTATGGAAAGTAATAGCAGGAAAATAGAAGATGGTGATGAGAAACCCCAGATTGCGTACCCTTTGCCGATGAAGGTGGGCATGGATGATGATGCCATTTCTGTGAGCATTTCGGTTGTCCGAGATGATGAACCGATGCCAGTTACATCACAACCTGACGATAAGGATGTAGTGACAGTTACTCGAATTCCACAGGAATGCAGTGAAGGGAAACCCCTTCAGGATCTCATAAATAGTAACTACAAGTCATGTGTTAAAAATGCTGAAGGTATAATTCAGTCCAAATTGGTTGCTTCAGGGAAGAAAAAGAAATTGGACACAATTACTACAGTTCTGGATACTCAGAAAGTTACTCCTTTCAAAGCAAATGCTGACACACATGAAAGGAAAGATGAACATGTAGTTCAAATGGACAGTTTCATTAGTTTTCCTTATAGCCCAAAGAAAGAAGTAGACAATATGACACCTGAAAACTCCGGTACAATAAGTATTTTAAAGGAGTCATCACATGCTTCCATAGGATTCTGTGGAGTTCCAAGTATTCAAGAAGAAAGCCAATTGAAGAGACCCAAGAGAAAGGCAGGCTTTGAAAATATCGTACTGAAGAAACCACAGAGGTCCTTATTGGAGTGTTTTGATGCTAAAGGTACTGTTTCAAGCACAGCTAGAAAGCAGAGTGACTTCATTGACACTGATGTACAAGGTCAAGTTCCTGATTTGGGTGGGGTGTGCTATACTGTGATGCCTACACAAAGAAAGAGAATCTCAATTTGTGTTGATAACAAGAGCATCAGAGGAATGGGAGTGGGACCTGTTGCTAACACTCAAGACACAAACTCCGTATTGCAGAATTTAGAAAGGTTTAAATTGAAACAACAGATTGGAGGTTTGAACCCCACTGGAAATTTGATATTGGCCAGTAACAAAAATAAACTAGAAGTTGGCTGTACCAAAGCAATGCAATTGTGTGAGGTGAAGAGGAACCTACAGAATAATTGCGTAAAACTTACAAATATTTCTGAAAAAGACATTCCTGTAAAGAACTCATTCAGTGATTTGTCAGCACTAATTAATGTTTCTAAGGGTTCCACTGTAGCTGAAAAAAGCTCTGTTGTCAGTTTTTCCTCACTGAAGAAAAATATTCTTAACAGAAATTCAGATTTAAAGTATGTTGTTTATGATAATTCTAAAGCTATATTGGTTCCTGCAAGTGTTCCTGCAGGAAGTAAAAGGGGATATAACATTGTAACAAGTAGTGATGTTACAAGAAGTGCAGATACCCAGTCTTGTTCGAATTCTACACTGAAGACAGCAGTGAATCAGAAAGAAACTCTCACCCCTCTGTATGTGGCTATTGTTTCATCAGCAAATGCACATGCAACAGGAACCACCACCAGCATTAGTGCCAGTACAGTGAAGAACATCATGACTGCCATGGGGAACAGCACTCAACAAACTAAGAAATTTGGACCACAGGTGGGAAATAGTGCTTAATTCCTAGAAAGAATGACAGCATTGTTTTAGATATGTAGGGTGTGTAGTGTCAGCTTAAATGTGAAAATGCCCCTCAATGATGAATAGTCAGTGCCTTGAAAGTAAACCAACACGGTTTCGCACTATGTCAGTATTTACCTGGAGAGACCAGGGAAGATCATCAACGAACTTAGTTTAGCCTGCCTAGCTAAAATTCAAATTGTATATCTGCCAGAATAAAAGTTTAGTGCAATCTCATTACAGTAGGAAGGTGACTGAAGAAATGTCTTACATAATAGATTGAAGAGGAGTAAATTTTATTCGGACTGAATGTAGAAAACAAATCTTAACCCTTTTCCAGTTCCATTTAGAATTCCAGATGGTGGTGTTCTTAGCCCAGTTTTGGTGTTTATATCTTAAAAGAGATTTTATTACATTCAATGGGTCTTTGTTATTGTGGCTGTTGGCATTGACACAACATAATATTAAACATTCCACCCCCCCCCAAAGAAAAAAGTTCCTCAATATGTATTTCATTCTCCAGGTTGCATCCAGTGTGACTTCACCTCCAGGTCATGCTGTTCATCTGTTGCAACCAATTGCTGCCAGAACAGTGTGTGTTGCAGGGAAGAAGCTGGTGAGTTTTCGGAGAACTAAGAACAAGTACATGATCTGCAATGGAAACCAAGTATATACAGCACACCGGGGTTCTGCACTAGTTGTTCCTGCACAGAAATCACTGTTATCAGCATCCACCAAGCTTACAAATTCCAACAGCAGCAGTGCAAATGAAGATAGTATCCCAATGATTACAGTTCCAAATCCCAAAGCTGGTCTTCACAAAGATTGCCCTCCTGGTGGAGAGGCTTCTTCTGTTGAAACTTCTCAGCCATTAGAATGCAGCACAAACTCAGCAAATCAGACCATAAAAAGAAACCAACTTCTGCCTCATGTGTGTGATACTCTCATACCTAACAAAGTGAGAAGACTGTCTTGTGATGTGATGTCTGATACTTATGTGCCCACCACCACCACCACCACCACCACTACTAATTTTACAAAACTGACTTTAACAACTCAATCAAATTCCATTGCATCTCATACCTTAAAACCAAATGTTGTAAGTGCAACACAGACTAAGCCTGTAGTCTCTATTCGAAATTCATATGCAATGAACATAATTCCCACAAGATTAGAATCGTCTTCAAGTTCCGTAACTCTCATTCCGGTTGCAAAAGAAGTGTCTTCTACAAGTCTAGAAAGTTTGAAAAAGAGTTCTGCTGTGTGCTTTAGAACTGTTGCTTCTAACATCCCAATAAGCAAGTTAATTGCAAGTGATTCGAAGTCAGTGGAATCAAAGACAATTAATCTAAAGATAGCGTCTCCTGTGTCTGCTAGAAAACTCTTCATGGTAGATGTTATGAAACCTTCTTCAGACATTCCGTGTAGTAGTGATAATGCGTCTAGTGATATTGGTGAAACTGAAAATGTTAGTGATAAGAAACCATTAATGGGTGGTAATAACAGTGAAGAGAGAAAGATATCTCAAAATGACAGTATTTCCACTGTTAGAATAGCAGATACAAAGTCTGAAAATGACATTTCTAGTCTTGAAACTTCATACAAGAAATCTCAAAGTGACAGTACTGCTCATGATACATCATCAGCTGAAACTAAACCTCAAAATGACTTTTCCACCATCAGAACATTAAGTGATAGACTTCAGACTGATATTTCCAGTGTTAGAAAATCAAATGAGAAGTTACAAAACAAGATATTTTATGTTAGACGATTGGATAAAAAATTAGGTAGCCCCAACACTACAAGCCCAAAGTCTAAATATAAAGCTCAGGAAGACACTGGACATACAGCAAACAATACAGTAAGAGTACGTTCTAAAAGAAATACAACTAAGGCTGGAGTAGAAATGATGGTAACTCGAAGCGGTGGTAGAAGAAGGTAAATACTGTACAGAATAAAATCTTCAACATAATCATTAATACTTAAATCTTGTAAGATTTCTAAAATATCTTATTCTTAAGTTTTTTATATAATATATAACAATATAATCAGCGGTGACTGAAAGTTTTTGTTGTCTGGAATGTGATACAGTTTAGTCTGTTAGGCATATACTGACATCACAGAGGAACATGCTGCCGCCATCTTCAGTATCACATCCCAAAAGGTAGTAGTCTTCATAGTCACCACTGTGAGAACCTCAAATTTCATAGGTGGTAATTGTTTTCTGTGTTCTTTAGTTGTGATATAGTTAATATTTTTTGTAATAGCAAATGGTACTGTGAGGTATGATGATGTGGTAGAATATTACTGATATACTACCAATATATGGTTACAGATTGTAACTGCAGCAAATATGGTATCCTTTTGTGTGTAACAACAACAACAGCAACTTGTAACCCTTTTTTATGTCAGTACAAACTGTGCTATCTCAGATGCTATTCACATTATATTTGTACTATAATTCATTCTGATATATTTTCTTTTATAAAAGCTGTAATTATATTGGTTGCTTTGAACACAGTTTTACAAGGATTATGATTGTTGTTGGCTTTCAATGTGATGGGCGTTTCTTTTCCCAGTTGTTCCAGAAATTCAAGACTCCCTAGATCCCAGTGGAACCAACACTTAATGTACATAGATTTAAGGTTTCCCTTAATTTAACATGCAGCTTTCATAAACACATTCACAGTGTCAAATTTCCCCCATTAAAGTTTGTTTTCAGATAAGTATTCCAATTTAATGCTTCCTACAGAAACCTTAAATGAGGATTCCACTGTATGATAGTGTGTTCATTTGCATGAGAGTGGCATTCCTCTTCATGAAAAGCAGAATTTTCCCAGGAAATCAAAAGAATGCATTATTTTCATTGTTTTATGTGAATCTGATGGAACAGACTTTCAACAAGGGTAAACATCTGCAGAGTAACATCAGACATTCAGTAACTAGATCCTGATGTCAGCACATTTGAACTTGATTTTCTTTATTTTTGGTATGAAATGTTATATATAT
>Ga0123357_10012675_pt1 | contig 10885 bp, 4 predicted proteins | sample TergutEmb28metaG_FD_89873 | JGI IMG/M metagenome (GOLD analysis project Ga0123357, IMG submission 89873) | Embiratermes neotenicus P4 segment gut microbial communities from Petit-Saut dam, French Guiana - Emb289 P4 | ecosystem: Host-associated > Arthropoda: Insects > Digestive system > Gut ... | reverse complement strand
TCTTCATAGGCAGGTGAATGAAGTATTCACCTGCCTATGAAGATGGAACCGATAGTGAGTTCCGAAACGTCGGCAATTAGAACTCAGACGCCGGGGAATTACCCAAAAAGGAATAATTTACAATAAAAATTCACCAAATATATACAAACCTATACAGAGTGAAATGAAGACCCAAAGTTTAATTTAATCTACATATAATAATGCTTAAAAAATTAATTTTAATATATATATATATATAGACAGTTCTTTATATAAAACCAAGGACAGTCTCAATTGTGATATTGTGGACGGTATTGTGTTGCATTTCTGTAGAATTAAAAGCCTGCCAGAAGATGACTGATAATGATGTCCAAACAAATAGTGTATCTGGTCTGTCTTACTTGCTTGGATGTTATCTAGACTACAGTCAATTGGACTGTCTTTCCAACTTGTAGAGTGCTTGGACGACTCCCAGAGATATCTGGTGAAGATAACCTGGCTACTCCATTCATCAAGATGGGCTCCTTGGGTATAGAGTATTACAGGTCATGGAGTTTGGGAGACGTCAGATGGAGGAATAAGAGCTTGGAAGGTATTGGGGTCAAAAGTTAGTTAGGGAGGTGCAGTAGTTTGGTTGGTTGTGCCCATACAGTGACAGGAAACATAGTTTATTTGGGACCTTTTGTTACTTTAAGAATCCACAGCAGTTACATTGATTGGTTCACCACCAGAAGAGAGACACCCATATCCACCAATTTTACTTCTCCAGATTTAAATGTAGATTGTTGCACCACACTATCACTTCACTGAGGGATGGGAGAAGGTGTTCGGTTCTTGCCATCATAATTTAGTTACCTACTTCATGAGTTCACTGGCAATAAACAACCAGCAGGTAGATAAATTAAAAAGCAACCGCAGTAACAGTATTTCAAATGGGTGAGCATACAGTTATGAGAGTAAGTGTCTGAAATGCTGCACATAAGTTAAGATTCTGATCTTTAAAGACACTTCACAAATATTTCTTGAATACAAGCTGCACAAAACAAATCTGATTTTTCTCATTTGATGTTAGTAATAGAAGTGAAACTTCTTTGCCTTTGTCTCTCCCACTCATTTAAAATGTTGGACCCTCATTTCTTTCATTATATGTAATACAGTGGTTCCTTAGCATCAACAAAACTAGCAATAAACAAAAGCCCTCTAAACTGAAAAATAGACCTCAACAAGAAATGCACATTAATGCCTGCCTATGTTGAAAGAGGAGCCAGTCTTTTACGATGACAAAATGTGTACTTTACGTCTGTCTGTTACGAGCATCCTCCATTGCATAACAAAGGCCAGTGTAACCATCCCAGTTCATCCTCTTTTGCCCTTTCTGTCATAAGAACATGGAGCAGGAAGGGAATGGGACACCTGGTCTATATTGATAAGAGTGATGTGATCAGGGGATTGTTGATATACACCTGCATTTTTGGACATTGCAGTCCTTTAGTTTCATCACATACAGTTTATGGAATGTCATGAGAGTAAGCCAGTAAAATGACAGGCAGATGGTGCTCAAATCCCTATTGGTGTGTCGAGATGCAGGAAGCACATTTTCCACACACTCGGTTTGTGATTTCTTGGTCAAGTAATCCAGAAAACCATGTATTTAGTAACTTTGTGACTGAGGTATAGTTACTCCAATCCTTCTGCACATTCGTTCCTACAATTTACTTGAAGAGGAATGTGAAAACATAAAAAATCCTCTTGGGCTATCAGCCAGGTTAATATTGGGTTAAGTACTAATGTTGCAGAGTCAGAGTAGGTCTTTGAAATGTTGGTTTTTAACCACATTTTGTCATGGCTGATCACCCCCAGAGGGTTTTAATGCATTTACTTACTCTGAAAGCTTCCAATTTTACACAGGGGATGTGGCAAATTGCTGAAATAATGTTGATTAAACAGAGAAACTAGATGATAGTCCTCAGTGGTTGCAGTATAACACACTGCCTGCCTTCTGAATGGCATGTTGTAGACATTTTACCTTGTGCTTTGTGGTGCTCATGTGTGGTTTATGTTTTTAATTACAAAAATAAATGTAATGTCACAGTGTAGATGAAAGCCAAACTATTCTTTTAATTCATTTTCAAATAAACATAGTTTTAATTAATTGGAAAGAAATAAGTTTTCATAATGTTAGGCATGAACATGGCTCATCTCCCTCCAAACTGAAGGACTATAATTCCTCATTTTGGAACATTTGTGTTAAAACATTATGAAATGATTTATTGCACAGCTACTTCTATACATTCCTGAAATCAAGCATCTGGGAACATATTTTATGCTATGAGGTACACCTGCCTGATCTAATTTCAATTCTGAGTATGGAGATAGGAGATGTCTTTGCAAAAGTAATGTCAACATTGGTTGCAATAAGTTCTGTTTCATAGTTTTTCTAACACATTCACTGCAAATGTCATAAATTTGCATAATCTGTAGTGTCATCAGCAACTTATATTGCAGCCAGTGATCATGCTTTCTCGATTCATTTCTTCCAATTGCCGCTGAATGTCAGAGACACTGAAATATGCTTTTACTTGACGTACATGTGACTGTTTTTTCATGATGAAATACAAAGAATCCTTGTATATTTCTTATGTTGAAGTCTTGTATGATAGCAGATTTTTGGAAAATTCATATAGCCCAAAATTCATGGTAACTTTTCCATGAGAAACACGGTTCTGCATTTGTAAGGTGTGACACATTTCATTATATCGTTAAATTATCGTCATGGGTCTGCATTACCAAGTGGCTTTTTCAGGATTATATGATAAATTATATTAGCAGCACACTTTTGCTCATGCTTTATGTTTATTGTAACACACAACTTATATTATTAGCAAAACACAAGGTAGCTGTGGCTTTAAAATTTCAAGTTTTGAAGTTTGATTTAAGGAAACGTTTTAAGAGTATTTTAGATGTAAATATATGGCATGTTTCATTAATCAAATCTGTTGTATGTTACAGTTAATATAAAGCATGAGTAAGAACCTGTCACTGGTCTACTTGATCCTGTATGGTTTGAAAAACTGCTTTGAAAATTTCTGCTCCTGAGGTTAATATCATTTTTTATTTGAACATGTTGGTATTAAAGAAAAATGTTATTAAAATAGAATAACTGTGTGCTTATGGTAGCAGTAGGCTGTTGCCTGTCAAGACATTCTTGTTTGCTGTTCAGATGGTCCTAGCAAAGTCTGCCTAGCCATTTAATAGACATCAGTCCGTCCACGCTAATGTTGTCTTACCCTTAATTCTTATCATCCTCTCATTTCTCACTGTATGCAATAAAGCATCTGCAGTTGACATAGAATTTATATGAACTTGAAACAAGATGCATGATTCGAGGCTTCTGCCGTGAGGTAGATGAGATACGCAGTCTTCTGGAACATTACATTACATAATATCCCAGAAGAACACAGATTCCTTGAAACAAGATTTCACCTAGTACTCAGTCAATTTTACTGTAGTCCCAGGAAGCCTGAGAGCAGCAACAACACAAGTTTGTATGTGCCTAGCTTGTGTTTTAATGCTGTGCAGTCTTTGGGAACATTTACCTATATATAGGTAATTAAATCTGTAGTCTTGTACAATATTTCACAGTTTAAAATGTAGCGTAAGCCATTTATTACATTTAGATTTTAAAATAAGTAGTAGTAATGCTGCACTACCCACAGCCATGAACTCATTAAAAATGTAATCAACTATATGAGAATAAATAAGGTTGGAGAAAGAAAACTTGGGATACCATGTCCCCAAAGTGGGCCAAAGTACAACAGAAGAAGATGAATATAAGAATGACAGTGATAAGCAATTGTTGACAGTAACAATATTAAGAACTTTTCTTCACAGCGTTTGTCATCCTCTGGATATAGACATATACCTAATTTTTAGTATGTTAGACAGTGGATGTCTTGGAATTGTGCCATATTGTATTTGTCACAGATTATTTTGTGCTATTTTGAGATTAGGCTGACATAACTTCAGAACAGTTGGCAGATAATAACTTGAAGTAGAAGTGTTGTGCATATATTTCACCATATATATCAGCATACAACCACTTTCACATAAAATTTTGCACAATAAAGAAGCCATATTTATTTTCACTTTTTCTGGTAATGTAACCTAATATAACCTTGACCGCATGTTTGTGTGATACAGTTATTTCTGCTCATTCAGAATTTTGGTATAAAAGCAGCTGCATACTGTATGTACCTAATTGTCTGGGCATTTTAGCATATGGGTGCATTGGAACTTACTCTTACAGGGTGTCCACAGAAGAAAATGTTTGGTTTTTAAGACATTAAGGAACTTTGTAAGGCAATTTAAATGTGAAGCATATTTTAATCTGACTTTGTTTTAAAGTTTAAATTGTGTTTGTGATGTAAAAGACAAAAGTGAATATGCAAATGATGTTTAACCCTATGGGTGTGAAGACATGGAGTGTAATCTATGCTGTGGACAGGTGATAAGTAACTTGATTTGTAAGGGCTAAGGAATGGTACCTTTGTTGATTCTTCAGCTTCAAAGATGAACTTTTGACAACAGTGTAATAAAGCAACTTTCTAGTAAATAAAAGAAATTGATGTTTATTTCATCAGAAGTGTGTTGACAATTCAGAACAGATGGCCTTACATTGCAGTTCACAAGAAGTGTGGTGTCAAGCAGTCAGTGTTAATGTATGTCACCTGTATGCACCAACATTTTTATGTCACACAAGGTTGTGCCATACTTCAAAGAACTTTGACAGTGGCATTAGGATAATAATTCCAGAAATGGGTGTGTGTTCATCTTCAGGTGGAATGGTGGGGGAGAGAGGATCCTAATTGCATGGGCCCATTTGTTAAAGCTGGCCTCCCATCACTGTCCCATGATGGCCTTCTACATGAAGATAAACACATACAGGTTTTTAAAATGTTTTAGTACAAAAAGTCCAAGAAAGGAGATAATGTCCACAACACTAGTCGTGGTTGATGTCCTGTACTGCCTTACTCATTCCAGTGCCTGAGTATGACACACCCATATGTCAGGCTGCATATTTGTATGACTTAACATATACACCAGATACAGTGATCCAATAAATACGGATGAAATTGGGTGGGTGACGTAATGTATATTAGGCCTTTATCATGTGGATAGTGTGAAGATGGAGGTTGTGGGTACCTCAAAAACATTGGTAACACCTGTGATCTTGCAGTATATGATAATTGAGCAGAGCACAATACAAATTATCATCACTATGGTAACCTCATATGTTGTCAATTGAGGAGGCCAATGCAAGATACAGGCTTATTTTGGAGGTTTATATTATGATGGAACTTAAATCAATTTTTTTAAGGATGTGAACTGGCTGATAGGGACCAACAGCAGGCTGTTGTCATACAATGGTACAATTAGTACAATTGTATAATTACCAACTGGTGAACCAATGCACAGAATTTCATGATTGCCTGTCAAGGCAAGGCTTGTGCCATAGCATTATTTTTGATAATTAGATCCTATTGAGAATAAATATGAAATACAGTGAAGCCTCTCTGCTGTGTCTTGTTATTTGATGTTTCCATTCATTCATGGTTCATCTTCTGTGATAAATTTTCTAATTCAAAGGTACCATCACTTTAGTGTCCATCCATTATACCAGTTACAAAATATCAGTTCATAGGCTGGATTTGTTTCATATTTTGTCATGATTATTGGAAGTGAATTCCATCAAAAATTAAATATGCATTTACTCTTTCTTGTTATCATCTGGCCAACAAGTTGAGCACTTCAATAAAACTGGCAGCACATTGTAATCATAGTTTACTTCACATGTGAGGAGAATTTTGGGCCACAACAAAAATTTTGAATGCTGTGGGTCCATGGTTCCTATGCTGTGATACAGAACCACTTTGGTATACAGTGTATGTTGCAGGGATTTGTTGTAAGATTACATAGTCTGACTTTTCGTCTTATGAAGGCTTTATGTTCTGTATACTATTCTAATAATGTAGTTGCGATGTGTAGTTACACTAAAAGGAAAATGATTTGTGGAACACCATGTGAAGGTTTAGCTGATTGGAAGAAGGGCCAGTTTAAGTGGGGGTGTGGTATAAGGGCAAGCGAGAAATTACCTCCCCACCTAAAAAACTCTGTTGTCTTACATGAGGATTTGTGTACTCAATGGATTTGTACTTACTAGATTTGTGTACTCAATGGATTTGTACTTACTAGATTTGTGAACTCATTGCTCTAGTTTCATATGGGCATACTTTTATAATATGTTTTATAGCAAAGAAAGTTTGAAGTTCTGAAGTTCAGAAATCTAATAAGAAAATTTAGAACCAGTCCATCTTTTGTGGACGCTGTATATTATGGTTGTGCCATCTCTGTCTCTATTTCGCTAAAGAAAATCTTGAACATTTCACTCAGGTTTTCACACAAATTTCTGTTCTAACTCCCTTTCTAATCATTCTGTAACATAAACCAGGAACACCAACAGGGCAATATTAACTCCTGTTTAATATCTGTTTATTTTTTATGACATTTTTGAATGGCAGTGGTATAATGGACAATTTTATTTTGTATGAAATCAAGTTTATGTATTAAATATCTTACTATGTACATATGCCACGTTTTTTATTTTTTTAATGAAATATAAGTTAAGTCACCATGACTAATAATTGTTTGTGAGTCTGGTAGAGGAAGCAATTAAATCACAGACCATTAGATATCTTCTTTATTTTTTAATAGATGCTTAAAATACTTCCTAGTGCTTGGCTGCACAGTCAGATTTGGTCTTTCTTTTTCTTGGTTTCTCTTGAACAGTATCTTTACATATGTAATAGCTGTCTCCTTCCATCTCCTTACTGATATCCCATTCTCTGGATGATCTTTCCATGTTATGATGTATATGACAGTACATATTGCTGTCGGTGAATCATTGTCATTAAACAAAGGCTCAGTCAATTAGGCCTAGCCTAAAGCTGTACACTGTGCAAGAACTGCCAAGCTGTATGTAAAAATTTCATGTTACCTACAAGAAAAATCTCTGTGCCCCAAGATAATAGACACTACTTAAAGTGTTTTGCATTGGCTTCTAATTTGCAGGTATTGGCAAGTATTTATAAAATAAACACAATAGAAATCCGGGCTGTAAATGTCAGCCGGATTGGATTATGGAAAGCCAATGAGAAACTGACTCATTGGCTGCAAAGAGGTAAGTGTAGCAGCATCAACACACTGTCATAAAAAATTAATTCTGATGTAAAATTTCTGACCACAGGCATTGTACAGGCATTCTTTGTTATGTATGTTTAATATTTGTACAAAAATGTAACACAATAAACAAGAGTTCTGCACCCTTGTGGAGGGGACCTGAAATTACAAGTTGATGATTAATAAAATTAAACTTAATAACTTATTGCTGTAAGAATTGTAGCCATAGTATGAGCAGTTAATCAAATTCCCATACACACATCCTGTGTAAATGACATATGACAACGTTTAACTGTAGAAACGTGATGCTGTCCTTCTTCCTGCTCTTGACCAGTTGTTGCTGTGATAACTGTTCATGTCACATTACTGTTCCTCTCGATTATTTTCGTACTACATGGGACATAAACTATTCTAACTACAGTGCAGATTTTCCCTAGATTGCTTGGAAAGTGTTGCTTGTAGCCAGGTTAGATGCTTACATGGTCGTGGTGCATGCTAGATTAGCAGATCTAGATGCCTGAGTGACATGGCTAGACACTAGGCAAACATTCTAGACGCCTAATCAGCAGCATGGATAGGCTAGATGCAAGGAGAGCTGTGATAGATTCCAGGCTAGACACTTTGAAACACATCAGTCGGTATGTCAGTTACGTTGAGTAACATAAATCAGTCATACTGGACAGTAGAAGCTGGAAGGGCAAAAATATTTTTAAAAAATGGGACAGCAGGGAACGCCGCATGCCATAGTTTCGTTAGCCCTTCCCTAGTCTTCAGTGGGTAAAGGGGCCTCTGCCTGCGGTAAAGCGGTCGGGGCGTGAATCTGGGCACGTACCTATCAAGTGCTGATGTTACGAATAAGTGGAACCCTTATGCCTGCATGGCATACACAGAGATTACTTTATCTTTCCTTTCCTGTACTTGGTCTAATTAGTCGTTAAAAAGTTAATATGACTTCCTAATAAATTAAAAGGGAACCAGGAGGTAACAGCACGGCTCCCTCATCTGTAACTCTGCAACACAGTTGTGGAGTAAATGTACGATGAGTTGTGCACGTGTACCTGCTACAAGGGAGTGAATGACACGTGTGCCTAACATTATCTGGACCTTATCTTGGACTGCGGCGGCTTGTGCGTAGCTTACTGTCCTGTAAATACGTGGGTGTGTTGCCTATATAAGCCTGGAAAACGGTACGCAAAGAGCATTTCCCATAAACTTTGGCACGCTATCTGCCAAGCTAAAGGACGCCACGTCCTAGAAGAAAACAATCTTCAATTAAATGACGGCATATGGGCAAGTAAAGGCACAGCTCCACATATAATTAACGTCAGCAATAGATGGCAAGTTACCCGAGAGAAAGGGACCGCAGTACGGTGTGGGAAACTGGGTGGGCTTCAGGGCCGGTCTGGGCACTTTGGAGAAAAGGAAAATTTCTTTCCTCTGCCTAAAATCGAACCACGATTCTGCGGTTCTCCATTCCATACCATACCGACTACGCTATCCCAGTTCCTTAGAGATAGACCCCAAAGTTAGTTTGGCGTACGTGAAAAAGACCAACAAGATACACGCTTTTTCTTAACAGTTTATTTCACTTCAATTATTAAGAAAAAGTGTTGGTCCATTTCACGTTTACGTATCACGATGCACGGTTCAGAGACTGCAAAGTTTGTTTGACGTTTTATAGCTAGTCCAACGTGTTCTAATGGAGTGAAGGAGAGCAAATTATCGGGTGCCAAGATAAGATAGACTCCTGTGCACACGGCTTATCCTCCAAGTTGGAATTGTGTTCATTGCGAGTTAAGGAATGCAGGCCGAAACCGCATACAGATACTTGGAGGACATTTATACATTTCCATACATTAGTCCTACTAAAGTAATAGAACTGACTTTATCGTTGCACCGTGCATTTCGTAGAGTCATTTAATTAGCACACCAACTAATGCACGCACATAAAATTTTTACATTAAAACACTTAAAATCGCTCCAACATGTTTCGATCCTAAGATCATCTTCAGGGAGCTACACTGTTCCTTGCTAAAGTCACGTTTTTAAAAACACTCACTGATTAGTTTCCTTATATTAACATGGTGCTGTGGCAGATGAGAACCGAACACTTGTCGTGCGAGGTTACCAGATTTGACGCCCTACAACGTCTTCCTTTTGTGATGTGCCAAAAGTGTCCGGTTCGATTGAATCGGTAGCTCGTTACGATCTGGAACCAGTTACCGGCTGGATACACATATGTTGTGCCACGAAAGGGGCGCACGTGGAAATTTACTGATATAAATCTTCATTCAAGTGTTCTGTGCCCAGGAAAACTGTCAATGAGTAAAAAGCAGTCCCGCTACAAGCCTGGAGTGGCTCACAGGGTTCCAGGAAGTTAAGGTTCCCAGATTTCATGACGATGGCACAGGATGGTGATAAGGGTGTCAGCCTTACGCACCGGCCGCCTTTACCTCCAGGAAATGTTCCTGGTACTCATTTCTGTTAGAGGCTGAGTCGACCCCAGGGTCATAGTGCGATCGGAAGGATTTTATGTCAATGAAAAATCCCAATGACACTAGCTGGGATCGAACCAGCGACATTCCGATTTGTATCGCAGTACCTTAACCACTGTGCTACCGCGGTACCCCCTGTCAATGAATGCGTTACGAAAAATGTTTCTTCGATGGGACGGTACTGCAACTTGCTTAAAATTTTCAAATTTCTTTTCTTCTTACTTTTTAAGTTCCAAAAGAAGAAACTGAGGTGAGTGAACTCTGCTTATCTCAGACATAACGTGATTGGGCGTCTCCTCTCATCGGTCGTGATAATATGCTGGAAAACTTAATTTTGATGCTAGAAGAAGTCAAAGTTTGAAATGTTTGCTGCGTTGTCTCACTAGAGTAACGCTGATCATAATGCATTCAGTGGCGGGTTTCTTGGGTACTGTATGGGGAGGTCAGGCGCCATTGCTAGACCTCCGTGATCGCCAGATGTGACGCCATACTTCCTTTCCTTATAGAGTTGTATTAAAGTGCCTCATGAGCTCTGCGAGTCACTACAACTGTTGACACTCGTGGAAATTTGCTTACAAAAAAATAACCCCTAATTTCAGTGTTGTGGTACTTTCTTTCCGTCCTGTTGTCTCTTCGCTGAGGCTTGAAAGTTGTATTTAATTCCCTAGGGCGGTTTGAAAGCCTACAGCTAGTTAGTCGAGTGGTGGGTTTAGCTGCTGGACAGGCGTGTTATGCAGCATTTCCAATGCCAAAAGTAATGTTGAATTATAGGCAAATTGGAAGAAGGTGACTTGGAAGACCTTTGAAGAGACTGTTTGACGGGGCCGAAAGAGGTCTATTAAGGCCAAACTCGTGATTGATGATGATGATGATGATGGTGGTGGTGGTGGTGGTGGTGGTGGTGCTGGTGGTCGTCGTCGTCGTCGTGGTTGTTGTGGTGGTAACGGTGGACGTTGTGGTTGTGGTCGTGGTGGTGGTGGTCATGGCGGTGGCAGTGGCGGTGGCGTGGTAGTGGTGGTGGTCGTCATCGTGGCGGTGGCGGCGGCGGCGGTGGTGGTTGTTGTGGTGGTGGTGGCGGTGGCAGTGGCGGTGGCAGTGGCGGTGCCGTGTTGGTGGTGGCGGTGGTGGTTGTGGTGGTGGCGGTGGTGGTGGTGGTGGTGGAGGTGGTTGTGGTG
>Ga0123357_10012674_pt1 | contig 10885 bp, 30 predicted proteins | sample TergutEmb28metaG_FD_89873 | JGI IMG/M metagenome (GOLD analysis project Ga0123357, IMG submission 89873) | Embiratermes neotenicus P4 segment gut microbial communities from Petit-Saut dam, French Guiana - Emb289 P4 | ecosystem: Host-associated > Arthropoda: Insects > Digestive system > Gut ... | reverse complement strand
TTACATCAACAGTAGTTATAGTGCAATGGTACTGTGTTTTGCGTGGAGTTTATTGTGGTTGCAGCAACAGTAGATATAGTGCACTGGTACTGTGTTGTGTGTGGAGTTTATTTTGGTTACAGCAACATTAGATGTAGTGCAATGGCACTGTGTTTTGTGTGGAGTTTATTGTGGTTACAGCAACAATAGTTATAGTGTAATGGTACGGTGTTTTGTATGGAATTTATTGTGGTTACATCAATTTTAAATATAGCGCAATGATACTGTGTTGTGTTGGAGATTTTTGTGGTTACAGAAAAAGTAGTTATTATGCAATAGTACTGTGTTGTGTTGGAGTATATTTTGGTTACTGCAACAGTAGATATAGTGCAATGATACTGTGTATTGTGTGGAGTTTATTGTGGTTACAGCAACAATAGATATAGTGCAATGTTTCTGTGTTGTGTGTGGAGATTATTGTTGTTACAGCAACAGCAGATATAGTGCAATGTTACTGTGTTGTTATGAGTTTATGTTGGTTTGAGCAACAGTAGATATAGTGCAAAGATACTGTGTTTTTTGTGGAGTTTATTTTGGTTACAGCAACAATAGATATAGTGCAATGGTACTGTGTTTGTGTGGAGATTATTGTTGTTACCACAACAGTAGATATAGTCAAAGGTGCTGAGTTTTGTGTGGAGATTATTTTGGTTACAGCAACAGTAGATATAGTGCAATGGTACAGTGTTGGTGTGGAGTAAATTGTGGTTACAGCAACAGTAGATATAGTGCAATGGTACTGTGTTTTGTGTGGAGTTTATTGTGGTTACAGCAACAGTAGATATAGTGCAATTGTACTGTGTTGTTTGTGGATTTTATTGTGGTTACAGCAACAGTAGATATAGTGGAATGGTACTGTGTTGTGTGTGGAATTTATTGTGGTAACCGCAACCGTAAATATAGTGCAATGGTACTGTGTTTTGAGTGGAGATTATTGTGGTTACGGCAACAGTATTTGTAGTGCAATGGTACTGTGTTTTTGTGGAGTTTATTGTGGTTACAGCAACAGTAGATTTAGTGGAATGGTACTGTGTTGTGTGTGGAGTTTCTTGTTGTTACAGCAACAGAAAGTATAGAGAAATGGTACTTTCTTGATTTGCACTTTATTGTGGTTACAAGAGTAGTTACAGTGCAATGGTACTGTGTTGTGTTGGAGTTTATTATGGTTACAGCAATAGTATATATAGTGTAATGGTACTGTGTTGTGTGTGGAGGTTATTGTGGTTACAGCAACAGTAGATATAGTGCAAAGGTTTTGTGTTGTGTGTGGAGTTTATTTTGGTGACAGTAACAGTAGATATAGTGCAATGTTACTGTGTTGTGTTGGAGTTTATTGTGGTTACCGCAACAGTAGATATAGTGCAATGGTACTGTGTTGTGTGTGGAGCTTATTCTGGTTACCGCAAGAGTAGATATAGTGCAATGGTACTGTGTTGTGTTGGAGTTTATTGTGGTTACAGCAACAGTAGATGTAGTGCAATTGTACGTTGTGGTGTGTGGAGATTATTGTGGTTAATGCAACAGTAGATATAGTTCAATGGTCCTGCGTTGTGTGTGGAGATTACTGTGATTACAGCAACAGTAGATATAGTGCAATGGTACTGTGTTGTGTTGGAGATTATTGTGGTTACAGCAACAGTAGATATAGTGCAATGGTACCTTGTTGTGTGGAGTTTATTGTGGTTACAGCAACTGTAGATTTTGTGCAATGGTACTGTGTTGTGTGTGGAGTTTATTGTGGTTACAGCAACAGTAGATATAGTGCAAAGTTACTGTGTTGTGTGTGGATTTTATTTTGGTTACAGCAACAGAAGTTATAGTGCAATGCTACTGTGTTGTGTGTGGAGTTTATTGTGGTTACAGCAAAAGGATATATAGTTATTGGTACTGTGTTATGTGTGGAGTTTATGGTGGTAACAGCAACAGTAGATATAGTGCAACGGTACTGTGTTGTGTGTGGTGTTTATTGTGGTTACAGCACCCGTAGATATAGTGCAATTTTACTGTGTTATGTGTGGACTTTTTTGTGGTTACAGCACCAATAGATATAGTGCAATGTTACTTTGTTGTGTGTGGAGTATATTGTGGTTACACCGACAGTAGATATACTGCAATGGTACTGTGTTGTGTGTGGAGTTTTAAGTGGTTACATCAACAGTAGATATAGTGCAATGTTACTGTGTTTTGAGTGCAGTTTATTGTGGTTACAGCAACAGTAGATATAGTGCAATGGTACTGTTTTTTGTATGGAGTTTATTTTGGTTAAAGCAACAGTAGATATAATGCAATGGTTCTGTGTTTTGTGTGGAGTTTATTGTGGTTACAGCAACAGTAGATATAGTGTAATGGTACAGTGTTGTGTGTGGAATTTATTGTGGTTAAATCAATTGTGGATATAGTGCAATGTTACTGTGTTGTGTGTGGAGTTTATTGTGGTTACAGCAACAGTAGGTATAGTGGAACGTTATTTTGTTGTGTTGGAGATTATTGAGTTTACAAAAATATATAGTTATTATGCAATGGTACTGTGTTGTTTTGCCGTATATTATGGTTACAGCAACAGTAGATATAGTGCAATGGTACTGCTGTTTGTGTGGAGTTTATTTTCTTGACAGCAACGGTAGATATAATGCAATGGTACTGTGTTGTGTGAGGAGTTTATTGTGGTTGAAGCAACAGTAGATATAGTCCAATGGTACTGTTTTGTGTGTGGAGTTAATTGTGGTTAGAGCAACAGTAGATATAGTGCATTGGTACTGTGTTTTTTGTGGAGTTTATTTTGGTTAAAGGAACAGTAGATGTAGTGCAATGATACCGTGTTGTGTGTGGTTATTATTGTGTTTACAGCAACAGTATATATAGTGCAATGCTACTGTGTTGTGTGTGGAGTTTATTTTGGTTACAGCAGCAGAAGTTATAGTGCAATGTTCCTGTGTTGTGTGTGGAGTTTATTGTGGTTACAGCAACACTAGATATAGTGCAATGGTACTGTGTTGTGTGTGGAGTTTATTGTGTTTACAGCAAGAGTAGATATAGTGCAATGGAACTGTGTTGTGTGTGGTGATATTTGTGGTTACTGCAAAAGAAAAATAGTGCAATGTTACTGTGTTGTGTTTGGAGTTTATTGTGGTGACAACAACAGTGTATATAGAGTGCAAAGGTACTTTGTTGTGTTGGAGTTTATTGTGGTTACAGCATCAGTAGTTATAGTGCAATGGTACTTTGTTGTGTTGGAGTTTATTGTGGTTACAGCAAGAGTAGATATAGTGCAATGGTTCTGTGTTGTGTGTTGACTTCATTGTGGTGGCAGCAACAGTAGATTTAGTGCAATGGTACTTTGTTGTGTTGGAGTTTATTGTGGTTAGAGCGAGAGTGGTTATAGTGCAATGGTACTGTGTTGTGTTTGGAGATTATTGTGGTGACAGCAACAGTAGATATAGTGAAATGGTACATTGTTGTGTTGGAGTTTATTGTGGTTACAGCAACAGTAGATATAGTGCAACGGTACTGTGTTGTGTGTGGAGATAATTGTGGTTACATCAACCGTAGATATATTGCAATGGTACTGTGTTGTGTGTGGAGATTATTGTGGTTACAGCACCAGTAGTTATAGTGCAATTTTACTTTGTTGTGTGTGGAGATTATTGTGGTTACAGCAACAGTATATATAGTGCAATGGTACTGTGTTGTGTGTGGAGTTTTAAGAGGTTACAGCAACAGTAGATATAGTTAAATGGTACTGTGTTGTGTTTGGAGTATATTTTGGTTACAGCAACAGTAGGTATAGTGCAATGGTACTGTGTTGTGGGTGGAGATTTTTGTGGTAACATAAACAGTAGATATAGTGTAATGGTACTGTGTTGTGTGTGGAATTTATTGTGGTTACATCAATTGTTGATATAGTGCAATGATACTGTGTTGTTTGTGGAGTTTATTGTGGTTACAACAACCTTAGATATAGTGCAATGGTACTGTTTTTTGTGTGGTTTTATTGTTGTTATAGCAACAGTAGATACAGAGCATTGTTACTGTCTTCGTTCGAAGTTTATTGTGTTTACAGCAACAGTAGATATAGTGAAATGTTACTGTGTTTTGTGTGGAGTTTATTGTGGTTACAGCAACAGTAGATATAGTGAAATGTTACTGTGTTTTGTGTGGAGTTTATTGTGGTTACAGCAACAGTAGATATAGTGCAATGTTACTGTGATGTTTGTGGAGGTTTTTGTGGATACAGCATAAGTAGATATAGTGCAATGATTCTGTGTTTTGTGTGGAGTTTATTGTGGTTACAGCGTCAGTAGATATAGTACAATGGTACTGTTTTTGTGTGGAGTGTATTTTGGTTACAGCAACAGTAGATATAATGCAATGATACTGTGTTTTGTGTGGAGTTTATTGTGGTTACAGCAACAGTAGATATAGTGTAATGGTACTATGATGTGTGTGGAATTTATTGTGTTAACATCAATTGTGTATATAGTGCTATGTTACTGTGTTGTGTGTGGAGATTATTGTGGTTACAGCAACAGTAGATTTAGTGCAATAGTACTGTGTTGTGTGTGGAGTTTATTGTTTTTACAGCAACAGTAAATGTAGTGCAATGTTAATGTGTTATGTTGGAGATTATTGTGGTTACAGGAAAAGTAGATATTATGCTATGGTACAGTGTTGTGTTGGAGAATATTGTGGATACAGCAACAGTAGATATAGTGCAATGGTACTGTTTATTGTGTGGAGTATTTTTTTGTTGAGAGCAACAGTAGATATAGTGCAATGGTACTGTGTTGTGTTGGAGTTTATTGTGGTTACAGCAACAGTAGATATAGTGCAATGATACTGTGTTGTGTGTGGAGTTTATTGTGGTTACAGCAACAGTAGATATAGTGCAATAGTACTGTGTTGTTTGTGGAGTTTATTGTGGATACAGCAACAGTAGGTATAGTTCAATGATACTGTGTTGTGTGTTGTGATTTTTGTGGTTACAGCAACAGTAGATATAGTGCAATGCTACTGTGTTGTGTGTGGAGTTTATTGTGGTTAGAGCAACAGTAGATATAGTGCAATGTTCCTGTGTTGTGTGAGTGGAGTTTATTGTGGTTAGAGCAACAGTAGATATAGTGCAATGTTACTGTGTGGTTGGTGGAATTTATTTTGGTTACAGCAAGAGTAGATTTAGTGCAATGGTACTGTGTTGTGTTTGGAGGTTTTTGTGGTTACTGCAACAGAAGATATAGTGCAATGGTACTGTGTAGTTTGTGGAGTTTATTGTGGTGACAGCAACAGTAGATATAGTGCAATGTTACTTTGTTGTGTTGGAGTTCATTGTGGTTACAGCAACAGTAGATATAGTACAATGTTACTTTGTTGTGTTGGAGTTTATTGTGGTTACAGCAAGAGTAGATATAGTGCAATGGTACTGTGTTGTGTGTTGATTTTATTGTGATGACAGCAACAGTAGATATAGTGCAATGGTACTTTGTTCGGTTGGATTTTATTGCGGTTACAGCAAGAGTAGATATAGTGCAATGGTACTGTGTTGTGTGTGGAGTTTATTGTGGTTACTGCAACAGTAGATATAGTGCAATGTTACTGTGTTGTGTGTGGAGTTAATTGTGGTGACAGCAACAGTAGTTATAGTGCAATGGTACTGTGTTGTGTGTGGAGGTTATTGTGGTTACAGCAACAGTAGGTTTAGTGCAATGATACTGTGTTGTGTGTTAAGTTTTTTGTGGTTACAGCAACATTAGATATAGTGCAATGCTACTGTGTTGTGTGTGCAGTTTATTGTGGTAACAGCAACAGGATATATACTGATTGGTACTGCGTTATGTGTGTAGTTTATGGTGGTTACAGCAACATTAGAAATAGTGCAACGGTACTGTGTTGTTTGTGGAGTATATTGTGGTTACATCAACCGTAGATATAGTGCAATGGTACTGTGTTGGGTGTGAAGATTATTGTGGTTACAGCACCAGTAGATATAGTGCAATGTTACTTTGTTTTGTGTGGAGTTTTAAGTGTATACATCAAAAGAAGGTATAGTGCAATGGTACTCTGTTTTGAGTGGAGTTTTTTTGTGGTTGCAGCAACAGTAGATATAGTGCAATATAACAGTGTTGTGTGTGGAGTATATTTTGGTTACAGCAAAAGTAGATATAGTGCAATGGTACTTTGTTTTATGTGCAGTTATTGTGGTTACAGCAACAGTAGGTATAGTGTAATAGTACTGTGTCGTGTGTGGAATTTATTGTGGTTACATCAATTGTTGATATAGTGCAATGTTACTGTTTTGTTTTGGAGTTTATTGTGGTCTCAGCAACAGTAGATATAGTGCAATGGTACTGTGTTTTGTGTGGAGTTTATTGTGGTTACAGCAACAGTAGATATAATGCAATGGTACTGTGTTGTGTGGAGGTTTTTGTGGTTACAGCAAAAGTAGATATAGTGCAATGATATTGTGTTTTATATTTAGTTTATTGTGTTTACAGCAACAGTAGTTATAGTGCAATGGTACTGTATTTGTGTGGAGTTTATTGTGGTTACAGCAACAGTAGATATAGTGCAATGGTACTGTGTTTTGAGTGGAGTTTATTGTGGTTACAGCAACAGTAGATATAGTGCATTTGTACTGTGCTGTATGTGGAGTTTATTGTGGTTACAGCAACAGTAGATATAGTGCAATGGTACTGTATTGTGTGTGGAGATTTTCTGGTTACCGCAACAGTAGATATAGTGCAATGGTACTGTGTTTTGTGTGGAGTTTATTGTGGTTACAGCAACTGTATTTATAGTGCAATGGTGCTGTGTTTTGTGCGGAGTTTATTATGGTTACAGCAACACGAGCTTTAGTGCAATGGTACTGTCTTGTGTGCGGAGTTTATTGGTGTTAAAGCAACAGAATGTATAGTGAAATGCTACTTTGTTGTGTTGGAGTTTATTGTGGTTACAGCAACAGTAGATATAGTGCAATGGTACTGTGTTGTGTGAGGAGTTTATTGTGGTTACAGCAACAGTAGATATAGTTCAATGGTATTGTGTTTTGTGTGGAGATTATTTTGGTGACAGCAGCAGTAGATATAGTGCAATTGTACCGTGGTGTGTTGGAGTTTATTGTGGTTACAGCAACAGTAGATATAGTGCAATGGTACTGTGTAGTGTGTGGAGTTTATTGTGTTTAAAGCAACAGTAGATATAGTGCAATTGTACTGTGCTGTGTTGGAGTTTATTGTGGTTACAGCAACAGTAGGTATAGTGCAAGGGTACTGTTATGTGTGTGGAGTTTATTGTGGTTACAGCAAGAGTGGTTATTGTGCAATGTTACTGTGTTGTGTTGTAGTTTATTGTGGTTACAGCAACAGTAGTTATAGTGCAATGTTACTGTGTTGTGTGTGGAGATTATTGTGGTTACAGCAACAGTAGATTTAGTGCAATGTTACTGTGTTGTGTGTGGAGTTTATTGTGGTTACAGCAACAGTAGATATAGTGCAATGATACTGTGTTGTGTGTGGAGTATATTGTGTTGACAGCAACAGTAGATATAGTGCAATGGTAATGTATTTTGTTGCAGTTTATTGTGGTTACATCAACAGTAGGTATAGTGCAATGGTACTGTGTTGTGTTAGAGTTTATTGTGGTTACAGCAACAGTAGATATAGTGCAATTGTACTTTGTTGTGTTGGAGTTTATTGTGGTTACTGCAACAGTAGGTTTAGTGCAATGTTACAGTTTTGCGTGTGGATTGTATTGTGGTGACAGCAACAAAGATATAGTGCAATGGTACTGTGTTGTGTTGGAGTTTATTGTGGTGAAAGCAACAGTAGATATAGTGCAATGGTACAGTATTGAGTTAGGGTTTCTTGTGGTGACAGCAACAGAAGATATAGTGCAATGTTTCTGTGTTTTGTGTGGAGTTTATTGTGGTGAAAGCAACAGTAGACATAGTGCAATGGTACTGTGTTGTGTTGGAGTTTATTGTGGTTACAGGAACAGTAAATATAGGGCAATGTTACTGTGTTGTGTTAGAGATTATTGTGATGACAGCAACAGAAGATATAGTGCAAAGTTACTGTGTTGTGTGTGGAGTTTATTGTGTTGAGAGCAACAGTAGATATAGTGCAATGGTACTGTGTTGTGTTGGAGATTAATTTGGTTACAGCAACAGTAGTTATAGTGCAATGGTACTGTGTTCTGTTGGAGATTATTGCGGTAACAGCAACAGTAGATATAGTACAATGGTACTGTATTGTGTTGGAGTTTATTGCGGTTACAGCATCAGTGGATATAGTGCAATGGTACTGTGTTGTGTGTGGAGATTTTAGTGGTGACAGCAACAGTAGATATAGTTCAATGGTACTACGTTGTGTTGGAGTTTATTGTGGTTACAGCAACAGTAGATATAGTGCAATGGTACTGTGTTTTGTTGGAGTTTATTGTGGTGACAGCAACAGTAGATATAGTTCAATGGTACTGTGTTGTGTTGAAGTTTATTGTGGTTACAGCAACAGTAGATATAGTGCAATGGTACAGTGTTGTGATGGAGTTTATTGTGGTTACAGCAACAGTAGATATAGTGCAATGGTACTGTGTTTTGTTGGCGTTTATTTAGTTTACAGCAAAAGTAGCTATAGTGTAATGTTACTGTGTTGTGTTGGAGGTTATTTTGGTTACAGCAACATTAGATATATTGCAATGGTACTTTGTTGTGTTTGCGCTTATTGTGGTTACAGCTACAGTAGCTATAGTGCAAAGGTACTGTGATGTGTTGGAGGTTAATGTGGTTACAGCAACAGTATATTAGTGCAATGGTACTGTGTTGTGGTAGAGATTATTGTGGTTACAGCAACAGTAGATATAGTGCAATGCTACTTTGTTGTGTTGGCGTTTATTTTCGTTACAGCAACAGTAGCTATAGCGCAATGTTTCTGTGTTGTGTTTAGGTTATTGTGGTTACAGCAACAGTAGATGTAGAGCAAAGGTACTGTGATGTGTTAGAGTTTATTGTGGTTACAGCAACAGTAGTTATAGTGCAATGGTACTTTGTTGTGTTGGCGTTTATTGTGGTTACAGCAACAGTAGGTATAGTGCAATGTTACTGTGTTGTGTGTCGTGTTTATTGTGGTGACATCAACAGTAGATATAGTTCAATGTTACTGTGTTGTGTTTGGAGATTATTGTGGTGACAGAAACAGTAGATATATTGCAAAGATACTGTGTTTTGTTGGAGTTTATTGTGGATACAGCAACAGTAGGTATAGTGCAATGGTACTGTGTAGTTTTAGAGTTTATTGAGGTCACAGCAACAGTAGATATAGTGCAATGGTACTTGGTTGTGTTGGAGATTATTGTGGTTACAGCAACTGTAGATATAGTGCAAAGTTACTGTGTTGTGTGTGGAGTTTATTGTTGTGACAGCAACAAAGATAAAGTGCAATGGTTCTGTGTTTTGTTGGAGTTTATTATGGTTACAGCAACAGTAGATATAGTGCAATGGTACTGTGTTGTGTTAGAGTTTATTGTGGTGACACCAACAGTAGATATAGTGCAATGTTGCTATGTTGTGTGTGGAGTTTATTGTGGTGACAGCAACAGTAGATATAGTGCAATGGTACTGTGTTATGTTGGAGTTTATTGTGGTTACAGCAACAGTAGATATATTGCAATATTACTCTTTTGTGTTAGAGTTTATTATGGTGAAAGCAACATTAGATGTAGTGCAATGTTACTGCGTTGTGCGTGGAGTTTATTGTGTTGACAGCAAGAGTAGATATAGTGCAATGTTACTGAGTTGTGTTGGAGTTTATTGTGGTTACAGCAACAGTAGTTATAGTGCAATGGAACTGTGTTCTGTTGGAGTTTATTGTGGTAAAAACAGCAGTAGGTATAGTACAATGGTACTGTGTTGTGTTGGAGTATATTTTGGTTCCAGCAGAAGTAGATATAGTGCAAAGTTACAGTGTTGTGTTGGAGTTTATTGTGGTTACATCAACAGTAGATATAGTGCAATGGTACTCTGTTTTGTTGTCGTTTATTGTGTTTTAAGCAAAAGTAGCTATAGTGCAATGGTACTGTGTTTTGTTGGAGGTAATTTTGGTTACAATAACATTAGATATATTGCAGTGGTACTTTGTTGTGTTGGAGCTTATTGTGGTTACAGCAAAAGTAGCTGTAGTGCAATGGTACTGTGTTGTTTTGGAGGATAATGTGGTTAAAACAACAGTTGATATAGTGCAATAGTACTGCGTTGTGTTGGCGTTTTTTGTCTTTACAGCAACTGTAGTTATAGTGCAATGGTACTGTGTTGTGTTGGAGGTTATTGTGGTTACAGCAACAGTAGATGTAGAGCAAAGGTACTGTGTTGTGTTAGAGTTTATTGTGGTTACAGCAACAGTAGTTATAGTGCAAGGGTACGTTGTTGTGTTGGGGTTTATTGTCGTTTCAGCAAAAGTAGCTATAGTGCAATGGTACTGTGTTGTGTTGGAGGTTATTGTGGTTACAGCAACAGTAAATATAGTGCAATGGTACTGTGTATTGTTGGAGTTTATTGTGGTTACAGCAACAGTAGATATAGTGCAATGTTACTGTGTTGTTTTGTGGTTTATTGTGGTTACAGCAACAGTAGATATAGTGCAATGTTACTGTGTTGTGTGTGGAGTTTATTGTGGTGACAGCAACAGATGATATAGTGCAATGGTTCTGTGTTGAGTTGTAGTTTATTGTGGTTACAGCAACAGTAGGTATAGAGCAATGTTACTGTGTTGTGTGTGGAGTTTATTTTGGTGACAGCAACAGTAGATATAGTGCAATGCTACTTTGTTGTGTTGGAGTTTATTGTGGTTACAGCAACAGT
>Ga0123357_10012673_pt1 | contig 10885 bp, 7 predicted proteins | sample TergutEmb28metaG_FD_89873 | JGI IMG/M metagenome (GOLD analysis project Ga0123357, IMG submission 89873) | Embiratermes neotenicus P4 segment gut microbial communities from Petit-Saut dam, French Guiana - Emb289 P4 | ecosystem: Host-associated > Arthropoda: Insects > Digestive system > Gut ... | reverse complement strand
GACTGGCGGTGAATGGACACGTTTCCAAGTACTTACGCCCGGCGAGTTCCAGACATTTGCTTCTGACTTATGTGACTGCAGAGGTAAATTATATCTGTTTTAGCGAATATAGGAGACTTCTTCATGGGATTTTCGCACAAGAGGTTTGAAGAGATAAAATCAAAATTAAGAATTGCTACAAACTGCTTCGCGCAGAGGTAAAACTCTTGTTTATAATCCGGCGGATCTCCCAATTCTTGCGTGACTGTTTGTGTGGCTGGTAAAATGCCTCCTTCACACCGAACATAATCCAGGATAGTTCATGAATAAATGGGGTCACATCGTTCCATATTAATTGAAGTGCATAATTGGGAACTATTTTGTCGAACCTTGTTCGAAGTTACAAAAATTCAGTTGTAAAGTAAGAAGAAGAAGCAGTCTGATGGATATGAGTCGAAGGAAGTAGTGTACTGGAATCGTACAATGAAAATTTGAATAATTTATGTTATTCGCCTCATATTTACGTTGATTAAATTAAGTACGTTCAGCTGTTCAACGTATGTTTCATTCAAAGATAAACATAAGCTTAATCAGAGTTCTGATAAGAAAACTCCATAGAAAGACACGTATAATGAGATGGGATAGTTCTGGTATAGATAGTGAGATGGGATAGTTGTGGTATAGATAGTGAGATGGGATAGTTCTGGTATAGATAGTGAGATGGGATAGTTCTGATATCGAAATGGATCTTCAATTTGTTGACGAACAACATTCAGTTCAGCTCGTGGCACTTTATACATTTTTAACCGCGATCAATATTTAGACCACGCTTCAGTGGAAAGTAATATTACGTTCTTTGATAGATAGGTAATGCGTTTTCGGAGAAATGTGCCGCTTCCGCTGGAGGACAGAAGAAAAGAATTTTGATGTTTTGCTGACCGTGCATCTCAGTATATTTATCTTAGTAATTAACCAACTTGATACACAAACTTTTATTTTACAATAAGTTTTATTTCATGCATCTACATGTTTCGAGCACCATGTGCTCATCATCAGGAAGTCAAAATTGTATTATACAGCCTCTGGTATCATCATAACTACAGGTGGCTGTCCCGTGCACAGGTTGAGAGAGGACGCTCTCAACCTCTGCATGGGACAGCCACCTATAGGTGTGATGATACCAGAGGCTGTATAATAAAATTTTGACTTCCTGATGATGAGCACATGTGCTCGAAACATGTAGAGGTATGAAATAAAACTTATTGTAAAACAAAATTTTGTGCATCAAGTTGGTTAATTACTACGATAAAAAAAGAAGAAAAGAAGTTATGTATGGTTGGATCCACATACGTGATGATCTGTAATGGCGCTACTTTGGGTACCAAAGCACAGAAAACGCTCTACCAACACTAAGCAATTTTATACATCATTTCTTTGCTTGTTTTTAGATCGATCATAATTGTCTTTCAGAAAGTCTGCAGATGTTTCGTTATGCTCGTAAAAGAAAGAAGATAGCTAAGACACAAATATAAGAATGTTGGTTTCCACGGCTTTGAGGAAACATACTCTGGTTTTTAAACAATGCAGTTCTGTCTTCGGGTTAGTCGTATAAAGAGACGACTAACTTGAATTTACTTGCAAGACCTTCAATTTCGCTACGTCAATGCAAACAGGTTTCGAGTGTTTGTTACAAACACGTGGAGTGATGGAGCTGATTAAAACCTGCAAGCGGAGGCTGAAGCTTTGCTTTACACAAATTCGTTTTTGTATAGTTTGGAAGTTGTATTAAAACCAAAAAAGAAAAACAAATGTATGGTTGAGACGGAATGTACGGTGTATAATGGAATCAGATAATCAGATTAAAAGAAGTTGACATAAAGTGTGTCCTGTTAGGAAAACCTGAACTAGAATCATGAGACGTGTTGGCTCGACTCGGAATAAACTTGGCCTAACAAGAATACTACCATATTTAGACCCACCATGTCATTTACCAAATTTAAAACTGACATATGCACACTATAATGTGTTATGCACCTCTTTGTAGCTTTCCAAGTTTATTTTGGTTGTGGGCATAATTTAAGCAGACAGTTCTAACTTTCAGGTATTAGCTGTTGCCTGAAACTGATCTGTATATGTAAGTATAAAATTATTTGTACACAGGAGTATACAAAAGCTTATGCTTAGCCACTACCTTGTCATTCTAACTTTAGTCAGAATTAATGAGTCTTTAAAGATGGAACATTCCTTGTCAGTCAGTATTACAGTCTTGACCGTTACTCAGAATGTAATGTGCGCACAATCTGTACATTCAATGACATAATGATAATAAGGATCTCGTGATTCTGGTAAATGTATAATAATGTATCAGTGTAAAAGTTATCTGTCGAAACTGTACCAAGAAGTGGGAGCTGCCAAATATTCTTTTTGAAATATCAAAGATCTTGAAGCTGTTAATCTAAATAATTACCACAAAATGTTGAGATAAACTTCAAGTCAATGTTACGATATAGACGAACGTAGAGCCGTGGTTCAATTTTTGACAGAAGTAAGAGATTTATTTCTTTTTTTTAACGTCTAGACCAATCTAGGACGTGTGTCATCCCCGTTGTGTGTATATGAGCTTAGGTTGGCTTCGCTTAAGATCACTGAAACTCCTTTACCTCTCGTAAAACAACCTGACGATGGCCTATAAAGGCCGAAACATGTAGTTGTTGTTCTAAAAAAGTCAATAAATACACCTATATTGACACAGTTGTGTTCGACTACAAGCCAACCTAAGCGTCTAGGCCAACTCCGGAGCCCACACATTCCCCCATTCAAAACGCATCGCGGCGTGTTCTCCTAAGGTAAGGCGGCTGGGTCTGGAGCAAACTAGTCATCGTTGTCTACTGTCGAGGTTACAAATGCGTAGAGCTGCATTTCAACTCTTTTTCTTTCACTGCGTCGTGCAAACTTAAGCAGAGGGACAACTACATTTGTCCCTTTTCCGAAAAAGGTGTGTTTGTGGTGTACACTTTCTTGTATTCCTGAAGTCGTGTGGAACTTCATGACTAAAGGAAGTGTTTTCTTGTCAGAGATATATTGGTGGAATTTGAAGGAGGATCGTCTGTGTTTGATGTGGAGGTATTGCAGGCGCAACACTTCAGCTACAGCTTGCGGGCAGCAGTGACTTTCCTCAACAGCGTCGTGCTGTGCGAGTCCTTGTAATTTTGGTCTCTTGTTATTTGCTGAAGCCACGTACATTATGTCGCCAGGCTTTTAATGTTTTTATTTGTGTTTCATCACCTAGACTTACATGGTGGGACAGTATAAAACGAGATTTTATGGGACCTAGGACTGGAGAATTGAATGGATTCATCTTGGCTCAGAATTGAAATCATGGGCCAGTTCTTTCGAAACAGAATTAAGCCCCCAGTTTCAAAACAATGCAAGAAAATTATTGTATGGGCGAAATTTCGAATTAATATCCACCGTTTGCAGACACGTAGCTTGAGTTTTAACCTTATGCTTTATTTAATATTAAATAATTCGCCTTTTCTGAATTATGAATGTATTTCGAAATAAAAATGTTTAATAAAATTCAGTGACTGATGGGTATGTTGCGATTTAAGTACGAATATTGTGTGCTAATTGTAGATACTGTACGTGTTATGGCTACTGTTCAGTAGCAGTGGGAGTGCATAATGATACATAACATTACTAGTAAATGTCTAACAATTTTATCTGCGGAATATATTTATTTATTTATTTAACAGTACACGTAACTTGTTTAATTACTTACCTACTTACTCCATGGAGCAAGAATCCTTCTTGAGAAGCTAACTGGTTTTAAGCTGGTCAAGAATTTATCCGCATTTCATGAAACCCTAAGGTTCATTACCGCATTCACAATTACCCGCTACCTGACCCTATCCTGAGCCAGCTCGATCCAGGCCATAATACCACATCCCACTACCTGAAGATCCATCTTAATATTATCCTCCTATCTACGCCTGGGTCATCCAAGTGGTCTCTTTCCCTCAGGTTTCCCCACCAAAACCTTGTATAAACTACTCCTCTTCCCCCATAGATGCTAAATGCCCTACCCATCTCTTTCTTCTAGTTTCGATCACCCAAATAATATTTGATAAGTACAGACCCTTAAGCTCCTCATTATGTAGTTTTCTCCACTCCCCTGTCACATCGACCCTTTTAGGTCAAAACATTCTCCTCAACACCCTATTCTCAAAGACCCTCAGCCTAGATTCCTCCCTCAATGTGAGCGACCAAGTTTCACACCCATACAAAACAACAGGCTAAATTATAGTTCTGCATATCTTAAACTTTAAATTTTTGGATAGCAACCTTGAAAACAAAAGATTCTACACCGAATTATAAAAAGCATTCCTTGATTTTAATCTGCTCAAAATTTCTTCCTGAATGGAATTTTTATTCGTTATGATTGATCCCAAACACGCGAACTCATCCACCCTTTCAAAGAAACTATTATCAGGCTTCATAATGTGATTTCGTCCTACGTTCTGATCTCGAGACATGACCAAGTATTTAGTTTTATACGCATTTATTTCTATTGCAATCTCCTTACTAGCCACTATCAAAGCTTCTGCGATTCACTGTGCAGTATGTACACTTCCTCCCTATATATTAACATCATAAGCATAAACCAGAAGATGATGTGAACCATTTAATTGCAAGCCATCCTGATTTACCTGAACACTCCTAATGGCTTACTCTAAAGCAAACTTGAACAAAAATGGCGAAAGAATATCTCCTTGTTTCTAACAATTTCTAATAAGAAACATGTCAGACAAATTTTTGCCTACGCGGATTCTGCTATACGTTTCAGTCAGACACAATATTTTGGCCTTACCAATTTAATGGAGATAACAAACTCAATGAGAATATTGTACAAACCTCCCTCCTAACTGAATCTTAAGTTTTTTTTAACTCTCTAAAGAGCTGATGCACCGCTTCGTTATATTTCCATTTGGCGAATGCAGAATATATGTTAAGTAGTTGACCTGTTACATCGAAATCCACATTGATGATCCGCGATCATTTCCTCTGCATTTTGAGTTAACCTTGAGAGCTGGATATTGGATAAAATTTTGAATGTAGTTGACAAAATTGTTATGCTCCTGTAGTTACTACAATCATATATCGCCCCCTTATTAATATGCACAATGATCGACTCCTTCCACTCCTCGGACAATTCCTCCTTATTCCAAATATAAATAATACATTTATTGGTCTCATAGCTAATTGTTCTATATCCTGCTTTAATTAATTCTGCTGGGATTTGATCAATACTTTTTGATTTGTGACTTTTTATACTTTCAATAGCGCAATCAAACTCAAAGACACTTGGCTCAGGCAATAGTGGCTCTGCTGTGTGTTTCTCTGTCTGTCTAACAACATTAACTCCATGTACATTCAATAGCTGGAAGAAATATTTCCTTCACCTACTTAAAAAAACTGTGGAAGTCTGTAACCAAATCACCTTTCTCGTCCTTTACTCTGTTAGTTCTAGGCTGGTAACCATTCTAAAATCATTTATGCCACTATACAAGTCCTTAATATATTTTATCTTACTATTAGTTTCAAGTTCCTCAATTTTAGCTTTCAGAAGTTCCTTCTTTTTGTTCCTGAATAGTCTGATAATTTCACGTCTTACATTGTTAGGATTATCTGAATTGCTTTGGTTTGGATCCTGTACCCAGTGCATTTAGCCTGCTTCCCTTTATCGAAAAACCTAAACATTCATCATCAAACTGTGGTTTACGTTGTTTCAATTCGTGCAGACTTAGACTCTATTTAGCTGAGGTTTTATATTCCCTTTATTGTGTTCCCAAGTCTTATTTATGTTTTCATCATCTCGTAAGTTCTCCAAAGCTGAAAACCTGTTTGTAATCTCATTCTGATACTGTTTTCTAACCTCCAGTTCATGTAGCTTCCTGAGATTAAATCTATGCCCACCAAACTTCTGTGTCGCTTGTTTAACTACAGCCAGTCTTTCCCTACATTTACAACCACCAGATAGTTATCAGTATTACAGTCAACTCCGTTGAAACATCGTATATCTAGTGTACTCGATATGTCATCTCCTGCCTATTAATACGTGATCCATCTGGTTGTGAGTCTTCTCATCAGGAGAGTTCCAGATGTACTTATGAATGTTTTGGTGCGGGAAAATTACTCTCTTAACAACCAGATATTTTGATGTGGTAGTTTTACTATTCTAACAACATTATCATTACTATCCTGATATAGACTTTCATTCCGAATTGTCGGTTTGAAAAAATTCCCTCTCCCCACTTTTGCATTAAATTCTTCTAATAGAGTTTCCATATGGTACTTAGGAAAATGTTTTTAAAAAATGCTGTAATTCCTCATAAAACTGTCTTTTGAAACATCACTTCTCTTCAGTTGTTGCATGCACGTTCAAAATAATGATATTAAATCAGCAACCTCTCAGAAATCTATATGAACCCCTATCGCTAACAAAATACTCTCTTAACTGCCGATTCTATTCTGTGGTGTAAAAAAGTCCTGTTCCAAATCGAGGATTTTCGTCTCCTTTTCCATAGAATAACTTATAATCCCCTGCTCTTACTGTGCCCCTTTTGTCCCACCTATACTCCTGCGCACCCACGAAATCTAATTTATTTCTTGCTAATTCCCTGGAAGCTGCTCCAAGTAAACCTGCCCTATACAGGCTCCTACATTCCACTTACCAAATCTCATGTCCCTTTTTCGTTACTTAGCTCATACCAACTATCAATCCAGGCCCGAGGCAAGTGTTTATGTTTGGAAACAAAGCTATTTTTAAGGTGAGGATTTGTCAACACCTCGCCCAACCTCCAAGCTGGAGGACCACTCCTTGTCGGCTGTCTGCCACTGCTTATTCCATATATTCGCAGCTACCCTCTATATTGGAGGCCATTCCTCTATCCGCAACCTGAGGACACACCATGCCATGGTGACTGGGACCCACTTACCACGGAAAGGTACAAACAACAGAACAACTAATATCAGTGCGCACGAACGTAATCCAAAGCAATAACAATACACAAAAAGTCCCTAACTAAAATGTTTTAGCCTCACAAACCAATATTTACACCCACACCGAAGACAAAACAAACAACAAAACAAAATTTCGCACTAGTGATAACAAATTACACGTAAGATGGAACAACCCACTTCCAACCAATATAAATCCTCAGACCCTCTGAACCAACAATCCTAAATTTATCTTTTTTTAAAAACTACAAGATAAGTTTAGAATTGTTGGTTCTCTAGGTTCCATATACACACACGTTTATTTAAGGTAAAAATTTACGCTTCTTAGATGAAATGTTGACGGTTTCATTTACCCGTTCGACCTCTTACCTCCCAGTACCTTTGGCTTTAAAATGTTGAATATAAAGCCAATATGTCTCAACAAACGTTGCTTGTCCATCTCTTCTCGTTGATGGATTAGGAAATACCCTAATCCTATATGATACAGATGATTCGCAAGGCAATTATATCCTGTAAGCAGATGACATTTTGCATCGGCCCCAATCCTTGACCAGCCAGCTCTATTTGCAATTGAGTTACTCCAAGGTTTCTGTGATGTTTTTATTGCAAGTCTTTGGGCACTCATCAACTTGAAACTCATTCGAGTTGTGGTTTTGACAGTGTGGTACGGTATTTCCCTTTCTAGAGAAGATATGAGAATTAGGTTTCTCTCCCAGGGAACACACTGCATGTAGCTCCAGTATTGAAGACCAGAAGGGAAATAATCGCCGTTCATTCTGCGGGCTGAACCCAAGGTTTGTAATGTTAAAGCGGATAGCATTTATTGTAACCGCTGTGTTTAACATCCTTTGAAGCTTCTACCCGTACAATTAAAGACTGAATTTTTCTCGAACACTGTACTTATTTGCTTCGTATGCTTGTTGGGAAATATACCCTATTTCCTAAAATAAGACTAACTGGTTGACTTTGTAAATTGTAAATTCGTGCCTGTAAAGGACGCCACTTCCCAAACTACAGTAATTGCCGAATATGTTTTCGTAGTGACTACCTCACAAAGCCTTTTTATTTCGGATTTCATCGGTCTCTAGAATGGGGTAGTACGCAGATATTAACCAGATAATGTTCTGCTCCTTCAAAACGCTTGCTCACCCTTCATGACAATCTTTCCGCTCCGTTCGACGCTCCGTAATCTCTAAATTTAAAACCTTGTCGTTGAAGTGAAAGAACTATCCATTTAACAAGAACTATCCATTTAACAAGAAATATCCATTTAACAAGAACTATTACAGGAATTATGTCGTTGTTTTCGAGGCATTAAAATCTTCCTGCGGAAGGAGGAGTTGAGTAAAACCAAGTTAAACTCAAGAATATCCAACGACTAATCTAAGCTCGCGAGAGGCGCTTTAGGTGTCTAACAGCAATGTTGGAGTTTTCCATTCACCTTGAAATATGAAAACTTAAGTTTATGAATAATATTTCGTTGTTGTAAATTCTGCTAACGTGCTATTTATAGAAACTATTCTAGCACGAAACAAATCTTCTTATATAACGCCGTTCCGCAAAGATGTCAAATATGCTGTTCTGAAGGCTCTTTCTGAGTTTAATAGTGAAGGTCATCGGACCAGTCCTTGCGAAACGCTTTCAGCTTCTCCAGAAAGACGTTTCTACTCTTTGGTTGTGTACATGAAGTCATTGTTAGGCATCACTATTCGTTACACAAGTTTTTGGTATTAATGTTCATTTGGACAATGCTGGATGTCGCTTTGCACTTACTGTTTTTTTCGCCTTTGGATTTTAGTCTAAAGTCGACGCAGTACGGATTACAGTATATAAGAACGCTCTTTAGGGAGAATACAGAAAATTTTAGCGTTAAAACAGTTAGTATATATAGTAACAGTAGGATATAAAGAGTTAATGAAATGGTATTTTGAAATAATAAAACACAATACGATTTGTTGACGTTACTTCCCTTCTCCTTTTATAGGTTCTGAGATTTGTAGTTTCATGAGAGTCAATCATCTTTTTTCTTCAAAGTTTAACATTAATTATTTCAGATTATTCAAGAAATTTGTCACTTATTTTCTTACAATAGACCACAACAGCTGTCTTCCACGACTTTCCGAAAGAGGAAATAATCAAACCCCCAAAATATATCGTCGTTATATAGATTAATACAGAGAGGAAAGTTAAATTAATTAGCCCTAAAACTTACCGCGTACTTCATCAACACTCTTTCACGGCGTGTATGTGAATCTTAAGCATCCATTAATCAGTTAAAATTAGTTCACATCGGAAACACACTACATGTTTCGGATCTCTCTATGCATCATTAGGTGTACACATATTTTAAATTTATAAGTTATAGAGTTGTGCTGGCCCAATATTTGATGTTTAATTACTTCTGAGACACAACGGGATAAACTGCATTAAAGCAAGCGAACCTTCATGTTTTAACCATTGCTTTAAATGAATGAGACTGGGCTTATAGGCCACGATCGCCTCTCTTTCCCAGGCAGAGGACGGGATGCGTAAGAGAAGCCTTGGAGAGGGGAAGGGGGAGGAGGGGGAGGGGGAGGAATATTGGACATGCTCCTTCTTCAGAGATGAAACCTCTGCCATTTTGCATATATCACATATTTAAATAATTCTTCAACTGCATAAATTGTTATGTTTAACTGTTGTGGGCAGATTCCGATTTAATTCACACCTAGCCACTGCTCCACAACACATTCCCACACAACATGATATGCTGCCACAACACCTCGTTTGCAAATAAGAATTGAAGTGTGAATACCGTAATATAAATTTAGCAGGGAACAAAGCTCCCTGATGATGATCTGACAAGATCGAAACATGTCGGAGTGTTTTAAAGTGTTTTAAAAGTGTTTTATGTGAAATTATATGTTCATTCGTTGGTTGTTGAATTGAAGTGACAAAATACAATACTTTCCATTGTTGCGGTCAACCATACCACAAAAGCCCTTAAAAGCCATCATCATCGGTAACAACTGCCGTGCATTACGAAAATTAAAGCCTGCTTATAATCTGAGTTGTAGGAATAGATTTCCTATGTTACAAATTGATAGGTCTCCGAGAATGGAAGAGTACATCACACTAGGAATCATTTATACTTCGGATTTTGAACTTGCTTCTGGGACAGCATAGGTCCCAAGATCTGCCCCGTACACAGACAAAACATAAAGAATACGCCTGGGCTTGGCTTCACCTATGGAGCTCAACTCAGTGGGTTCTTCCCCGTTACAGATTATGGTGAACTATAATGGAAACAATCGTGTACACAAAACCATGTGATATATCAACATGAAACGATACACTAAGTTCAAATTTCTAATTATTCTGAAAAGTCTTTACCATTTCACAATCTGCAGAAAATACAGAAAACTTAATCTGATACATAACTTTAACTTTACAGCTGAAAAAAAAAATCCTTTTTTTCTAATTTAGGTAAGATACAACCCCCTTTCAAATACAACCCTATAATGCGCTTATGATTCCTGCTTCTCACTTAGGCTATCTCCACGACGACTAAACGTACATCTACTCTGTCCAAGTCCATTTATGTTGAGTAACGCAACTTTTCTGTAGAAAGTACCACCGAGCATATCGTTACTAACTGTCATCATCAACATCATCATCATCATATTCCTGAAGGGTTAGGCGTGTTTCCTGTTCCTTGATCCTCAAGATGAAGTCAGTCCCTCCATCTTTTCCTCGGTCGTCCAATGTTCCTTCGTTCTTTTGGTTTATATTGTAGTGCTTGTTTTGGTAGTTTCTTTGTGTCCATCCTTTGTACATGTTGTAGCCACTTTTTCTGGTACTGTTTTATTTCCTTTGTTATGTTCTGTGCTCCCGTTTTTTGCCTAAT
>Ga0123357_10012672_pt1 | contig 10886 bp, 6 predicted proteins | sample TergutEmb28metaG_FD_89873 | JGI IMG/M metagenome (GOLD analysis project Ga0123357, IMG submission 89873) | Embiratermes neotenicus P4 segment gut microbial communities from Petit-Saut dam, French Guiana - Emb289 P4 | ecosystem: Host-associated > Arthropoda: Insects > Digestive system > Gut ... | reverse complement strand
GCTCCCTGATGATGATCTGACAAGATCGAAACATGTCGGAGTGTTTTAAAGTGTTTTAAAATTGTTTTATGTGAAATTATATGTGCATTCGTTGGTTGATAAATTGAAGTGATTCTACGAAAACGCACGGTGCTACAATAAGATTTATATTTCAATTGTCATTCATGGTGTAGTGTGTGTATCCAAAATTCGGACCTGTGAGATGAAGTCAGGTGATACTGAAGCAAACTTCAGAGTCGCACTTGCGCTGATATCAATTTCAGCACCTTTTAGTCACATCAACCGTACTGGTTAATTTGCTTACCGCCAGTTTAACGTTCAGCAATGCTACGTTCAGCCCACGCAGCTGTATTTATGTGTTTTGTGTGGATCTCAGAACAAACAGCGATTATTTCTCAATACAGCTTTAAGTGGCTGGTTTTAGACGCGTTCGGAAAATTGCGAAAAGTGACTATTACCTTCGTCATGTGCTAGATAACTAGGGCTACAGACATACACTCAGAATATATAATATTTACTGCTTTTCTACGGCCACAGTGGTTACGCGAACGCGCCTGAATTTTACGTTACACGTATATTGACTGCCTTCTTATATATGAGAATATTTACTGCGCGGTACGGACTGGATCTTGAAATTCAAGTTTCTCTTGGTCTTTAGAGGATTAATTTTGTGGAAGCTAACTTTGTGATTAGAGTACCGTAAATTGGACGGCAGACCTGGAAATTGATTGCGTAGGAACTGCCAGGACATTACGGAAAGGAGGGAGCTTTCTGGCTTGGTGTAAGTAAGGGAGGGAGAGCATCGCGAGTCAGGAGACAAAGTTTTGTTAGGATGTAAACGCTTGCGTCTCATTTGTAGCTTTGACTGCCCTCAGGTTACTGCGTATCACTGTGCAGGGTATCTTGTGTGTGCGTGTACTTGTGCGTGTCTGCACGTGGCTGACAGTGTACTGGTGTTGTGCAGACGGAATGAAAGTCACGTGTTTAGTGCAGCGAAGTTTGAAGTTCTGTCAGCGGCGTTGGCGAAGAAGGGGGTCTTCTGGGATGTGACGCCTGACCGACCAAACGGCCAGACAACGTGACAGTAGCTGTTACTGCCATGACTGTCACTGTCACTGTCACACTCTTTCACTCTTCTGACATTTGATAGCGACATTTCTCCGAAACGTCCTCTCAGGCTACGAATCTGCGCGAGGCCAAACCCAGAAGTTGATTAAATGAATAAATAGATCATAAGAGTGGGAGATGCTAACTCTGTGACCAGCTTTGTGACTGGTAATCGGGTGACCAACTTTGGTGACTTTTGATCGAGTGACCAACTTTGTGACTAGACACCAGGTGACCAGCTTTGGTGACTTTTCATCGAGTGACCAGTTGTGGTGACTTTTCATCGAGTGACCAGCTTTGTGGCTGGCCATCGGGTGACCATCTTTGTGACTAGTCATCGGGTGACCAGCTTTGGTGACTTTTCATCGAGTGACCAGCTTTGTGACTGGTCACGGGGTGACCAGGTTTGGTGACTTTCATCGAGTGACCAGCTTTATGACTGGCCATCGGGTGACCAGCGTTGTGACTAGTCATCGGGTGACCAGCTTTGGCGACTTTTCATCGAGTGACCAGCTTTGTGACTGGTCACCGGGTGACCAGCTTTGGTGACTTTCATCGAGTGACCAGCTTTGGCGACTTTTCATCGAGTGACCAGCTTTGTGACTGATCATCGTTGACCAACTTTGGTGAATTTTCATTGGGTGACCAGCTTTGCGACTAGTCATCGGGTTACCAGCTTTGTATCTGGCCGTCGCGTGACCAGCTCCGTACCTTGTGTATAGACCCATTCATTTGAAATTGTACGTCTCATTCCTTTTAAAACACGACAAACAAGAAACAGACTTTCTTTTCGTCATCGACTAGAGATTCACGTGCGAAAGACGTTCTGTCGCAAGCTTTAGTTTGCACTGTTCTGTACGCCGGTACAGCTGTGGGTCTGGACCAGTAAATTGCACATCGTCTGTTTGTTGCCATTTGACGGTCCTGTTCTGGATGGCCGTGTTTCAGCAGAACAGATGAATACTGCAGCAGCAGCAGCAGCAGCAGCACTGTCACTGTCACTGTCACTGCACTAACTACTGGCACAATTCCATTGCTTAAAATTGTACAAGATGAGTGAACCTGATATTTATAAATTAAAGAACGAAAATATCCAGGCTGTTTAAAATTGTCATTTTTTAAGAAGCAAGCAACTAATGCAGTGTGCGGAGTGTCTGTCTGTCTGTCTGTCTGTCTGTCTGTCTGTCTGTCTGTCTGTCTGTCTGTCTGCGAACTGTTATCTGCACCAACCGTTCGGCAGATTATTGTCAAATTTAGTGTAAGATGTACTTACAAAATTTGTCGAGCAGCCTGAGTTTCGTGAGAATGGGCTCACTGTCACCAGAACTTCGTTTGAAGTCGTAACTGTATTTTGACCCGCACTTCCTATATTTTTTCCCCGATTGCCCATATTTCTCGACCGATGTTGATGAAGATTGGCACAGAAAATCTCCACCCAGTTCATTTGAGCTGATGTCAGTGCAGCCTAGAGCGGTGCAGCACAACACGGTCGCAATGAAATGTCGCCTCTGCTCTATACATTTCTCACCGCATTACATAGAATCCCTCAAAAGAGAAGACCAGAAACTTTACTGAGGGAATGTGAATTTTTTAAAAGTCAGCGCCATGAACGCGTTGCTGTCCCAGTCCATACTTGCGACATTTATTGGTCGATGTGAACGAAATGTGGTACAAGCGACCTGCGCGTCATACAGTTGAGCGTCTGTGAGTTTCGTTTATGTCATCATAAGGAGACTGGCCTTTACTTGTGGACGTAAATCGAAATACGTGTGCGCACGTACCGTGAAACAGAACGACATTCTGAGAGGACAGAAAACCCTGGCAAAGTCCGCGAGCTGCCACCTGACAGTCGGTTCAGCTCCGAACACATTCAATCCGCGACCACACGTAAGTCTAAACTTTAACACGGTGTCTATCAATTTGTTACAGCAAGTCTCAGACATGAAGTACAGGGTGTTTTTTTTCTTGTCCCTGAGCAAGACAGTTTTACCGCATAGAATGCCTGCGTCGGCCGCCATATCTCGTGGCATTCGCCGCTGTCAGACACACGAAAGAAGGAAACGCCTGCATCCTGGTGTCGCACAGTGTCTGCAGTTCTACTTGCCCGTGGACACTCCCGTTCCTTTCCGCCATGTATCGCCCTAGACCGGCGCGTTTTCCGCCGCGGTGTGTCCTTCTCATTACCTGTTTGTGGCTGGGAGCGTCACTGACACGTCACAGTTGTGAGAGCGTCATGGCGAGATGCGTAATTGCAAGTCGCAGCCAGACGGTGTCATACTGCTTTGTTGGCAGACTGCGCGATGCTGTCACTGCGGTGTTCATTCCGTACCCACAAAAGCACCCAGACAGTGAACAGCACAGTAACACTGCAGGTGTGGCAATCTTCTGACGTTCGTATTTCATCGCAACTCAGTGGAGCAGATTCAGGGTTGAGAAGCTGCTTGTTCCGCAGCTAGTCAAGAAATTACCCGCATTTTATTGCAATTCTCACTATCTTGAGCCAGGTCATTCCAGCTGATACCCTTAATTTCTTGTGTTTGAGATTCATTTTAATATTATCCCATCAGTCTAGATCTTGCAAGTATTCTTTTCCTTTCAGGTATTTCCACTAAAACTATGTATGCATCTCTCCTCTCTGCCTTGCGTGCCACATGCCCCGCCCAGCTCATCCCTCTTGATTCAGTCACCTGTACAAATGATGCTGCTTAGTCCACAGCTGCCTGCTGTTTCGTGTTCCGTCCATGCTGTCAGGCTCCAGTACCCTCTCAACACCCTCTGCCGGTGTTCCTCCATTAACACCAGAGACCTGACAGCAGAGAGACGCAGAATAGTTCTGACACGTTGACGAGATGTTTTGTTTGTACCGTGTGTTTTCTAAGAGCCGTGTTTGCCTTACGCAGGCAGACAGACGCAACGTCCTTCTGTTTGCACGCCTCGTAGCGAGTTTCGTGTCGCAGTAGGTAGCGCCTAGCTCCCTGGACGGCACGTTGAGCTGTGTGTTGGTGCAATGTGACTGAGATGAAGCGGGAACTAAAACACGTGTTTGGTTGGAAGTTTTAATAAATACGTTTTAGATACAGAGGTAGATGTGAGGATAATATTAAAAAGTGTCTACAAAACTATTTCTGAAGTTTTACTTCTGTGATTTAACCGAACATTTGTTACAGGGCCTCCAGTCTGAATCGTATCGAACATTAAAGTAAGTATCATGTTTGTTACATGTTACATGTTACATGTTACATGTTACTGCTACCGACAGCAGCAGTTGCATTAACTACACAACACAATAAGATATGACGAACTGGCTGTAATTATATTTGTACTGTTACATCGTTGGTACTGTCTGTTGAACAGCCTATGGTTTGCAGGTTGGGGCTAAATACTTAGGGAGGAGGAGTGAAGAGGGGAGTGGTGTAGTGATAGGAATGGCCTTTATTACTATTATTATTATTACGAAGTTAACACGACTTTTACGTGAGCATTCGGTCCGTACCGCGCAGTAAACACACTCCGTCTCGGTTATAAAAGCCAGTCAGTTAATGTTGTATAGGGAAATAATGGCTGTTTGTTCTGAGATCCACACAAAACACATAAATACAGCTGCGTGGGCAGAACGTACCATTGCTGGGTGTTAAACCTGGTGGTATATATAGTGACCACTGTGCGGTACATATAGTGACCACTGTGCGGTACATATAGTGACCACTGGGCTGAACGGTTAAATAAAAACGCGTTATCTCCAATCACCTTCGATATATCACCAAAATTTACAAAGACAATTTCTCAACCACGTGGCTGTCGGTTGCTCTGTTTAATGTCACTGCTACAAAACAAAGACTTTGTGAATTACACGTGCGAACTGTAGTGATCACAGCACGTGTCTGTGACACGATGTGACCTGTGACAGTTATAGTGACAAAACTAAGTCACAAATACAAGGTGTCCCTTGTCGTGTCCCGCGAAAGGTGTCTTCGTGACATACATCGCATGCGTCATCTCGGTATCCTGCTCAGACTCTCAATTAGCGAAGACAAGTTTTCATGTACGTATCCACGTGAACCTGCAGTAGAAACCCACCGTTTAGGAGCGTCACAGTTTCCATCCTCAGATCACACACTTTCCCAGACTCACACATCCAGTTACTGAGGCAGGTCATAGTGTGCACTGTGCACTGTGCACAGCCACCGGACACACGCATCGCTAGGCACAGCACTCTGTCGACACCTAACTGCATACCATCAGTTTAATTAGAGGAAATGACCGCGCTCAAAAAAGCCGGTCACCAACCCGCTCCTGAAAGCTGCACCGTGTACGCAGCAAATTGACCGCATTAATGTCGACTGGTTACTTTATATACGGCAAAGTTTAACATTCAACAGTTCTACGTTCTGCCCACACAGTTCTATTTACGTGTTTTGTGTGGATCTCAGAACAAACAGCGATTATTTCCCTATACAACATTAACTGACTGGTTTTTATAACTGAGACGGAGTTTGTTTACAGCGCGGTGCGAGCGGAATGTTTATAGACAATTCAGGTTGTTTAAGTACTACTGCTACAGGACAGAGTTAGGTAAGCCTTCTGGCATCAGGTGAGCAGGTGACATTAAGCTGGCGTATTTTACGAGCACGTAAGGTCCAGGGCCCTGCGATTCTGACAGCAGGTGTTATGTTTTTCCTCAGCGTCTGTCTTTAGATGTCTGAAATGTAGTTGAGAACAGGCCACGGCACTTTTTCTCACATCCTCTATTCCCTTTAGTGTATTGTGACAGTATGCAAACCTCAGCATTTGGCACAGTGTTGGCAAAGTACCACGAAGCATTCAGTACTGAGGCGTCCAAAATAAAGTGCAAATTAGCACGGAGAGGAGGGAGGAAACTGCCAATTTGAATTGCTTGCCGCTCAGCATCTCTTTGACCTATCGACGTCACAGCAGCACAATAAGGCAGCTGCCTGTGTCCAGGCGTGGATCGTCTTGTTTTCTGTAGCCCTCCCTCGTGTCGTGTCTATAAATATTAAATTGAGAACCGAATTTAATTAAAGGGTTTTTGGAAGCGTTGAATGTTCATATACTGACCTGTCGTCTGGTCGCGTTTGGTGAAATATGAGCATTTAGATGATTAAACTGAGAGCACAGTGCAGACATACACATGGTGCTCCTTGGAAGTGAACTGCTGTCCTGAAGCTGCGGACCGAAGGGATGTAGAGCTGTTACAACTCTTTAGAGATCAAGGTTAACCTGACTTAAACAGCTAGTCCGTACCGCACAGTAAACCTCGCCGTCTCTGATAAAAAACTGGTCAGTTAATGCTGTATAGGGAAATAGTCGCTGTTTGTTCTCAGGTCCACACAAAACACAAGAACGTAGCATTTCCCAACATGCAGCCTGGTGAAACGTGTAGCAATCACTGTGCCTGTATTGGGCTTCAGTCGCGATGTGTAACCCTCCCATAAGCTAGAACGCAAGCTGAAAACATTAGGCTATGCGCGTGTCGCTGGGTAATTCGTTCCAGCATTTTCGAAGATACATAGTGCCTTCTTTTTCGATGTTATTCTTCCTTAACTGCTGTGCCGTTGACTTTGCAGGCTGTGCTGTCCTCCTGAATCCTACCAGCCAATCACACGGTGACATGTACTCACAATAACATCACCAGTTATTATGTCATGTCATAAATATTTGTTTAGAATACAATTGTATGTTACTTAGGATGTGGACAGAGTCTTGCAAGTAGGATTTAATGAAGAAGTGAAGAGTGAGAAATGTCTAATTCTGACGGCACGAACGTAGCGAACGTACATTGAACTGCAACACTTTACTGGCCGTGTCACATTCGTGATGCGCAAGGTGCCACTGTGGGCAATGTACCAGCTTAGGTAACGTGCTGTTGTGCCTGGTGCCAGTGTTCGCATTGTGTCCACTTGTTAAGCAGTGTAGACGTTAGTATGAACGAAGAACTGTGCACTGTTTGTATTAATTAGTGTACGATGCGCGACTGGCGATAAATTCCCATTACCTTCTAAAATAATAAATCCTTTTATAGGTAGTGGCAAGAACTGACACTGTTAGACGTGTGCCATCCCACCCCCGCCCCCGCTTATAACCAGGCTGCGTTCTCACTCTGTTTTTCACTTCATTTGTTCAATTTATTAGGGTTTAGAGCAATTAATAATAATCCGCTCACCACGTTCCGCATCATTCCCTCCGCACAAACCATTAACGCACTACCCCGTCCAGACCCCCACTGACACACTGTAGGTGTCTCTCTGTCTGCAGCTTTGCGCTCTCACCAGCACGTCTGCCTTCTGTTTCAGGCCGTTTTGAACCCCCACATAACACCACCAGCCCCATTCTAGACAAACCGCAGAACGCAGTGTATGAGACATTTGAGGTTGTCACAGTGGTGTGACTGTGTGTTTGTTGCCCCCCGCGCATCGAAGGACCGTAGTGCCTTCATATTGAAGGAACAGGAGCTGCCAGAATGATACTTCGAAACGTCGGTAGATATGTAGCCAAAGATACACCTCCTTGTGGGTCCCAGTGCATAGGGGATTGTCACATGTCTGTCCGTCACCTGACAATAAGTGGAGGAAGTGCCAGAGTACGTGAATGCCTGACCACAGACAAGTGTTATTGGGCTGGCGACATGGTGATAACACAGTATTGTGTCGGCAAAGGGACATGTTGATAACACAATATGGTGTGGGAAAAGGGACATGTTGATAACACAATATTGTGTGGGCAAAGGTACATGTTCATAACACAGTATTGTGTGGGTAAAGGGACATGTTGATAACACAGTATTGTGTGGGCAAAGGGACCTGTTGATAACACAGTATTGTGTGGGCAAAGGGGCATGTTGATAACAATATTGTGTGGGCAAAGGGACATGTTGATAACACAATATTGTGTGGGCAAAGGTACATGTTGATAACACAGTATTGTGTGGGTAAAGGGAATGTTGATAACACAGTATTGTGTGGGCAAAGGTACATGTTGATAACACAGTATTGTGTAGGCAAAAGGACATGTCGATAACACAGTATTGTGTGGGTAAAGGGGATGTTGATAGCACAGTGTTGTGATGGCAAAGGGACATGTTGATAACACAGTATTGTGTGGGCAAAGGGACCTGTTGATAACACAGTATTGTGTGGGCAAAGGGACATGTTGATAACAATATTGTGTGGGCAAAGGGACATGTTGATAACACAATATTGTGTGGGCAAAAGTACATGTTGATAACACAGTATTGTGTGGGCAAAGGGACATGTCGATAACACAGTATTGTGTGGGTAAAGGTAATGTTGATAACATAGTATTGTGTGGGAAAAGGGACATGTTGATAACACAGTATTGTGTGGGCAAAGGGACATGTTGATAACACAATACTGTGTGGGCAAAAGTACATGTTGATAACACGGTATTGTGTGGACAAAGGGGCATGTTGATAACACAGTATTGTGTGGGCAAAAGTACATGTTGATAACACAGTATTGTGTGGACAAAGGGGCATGTTGATAACACAGTATTGTGTGGGCAAACGTACATGTTGATAACACAATATTGTGTGGGCAAAGGTACATGTTGATAACACAGTATTGTTTGGGCAAAGGGACATGTCGATAACACAGTACTGTGTGGGCAAAAGTACATGTTGATAACACAGTATTGTGTGGGCAAAGGGACATGTTGATAACAATATTGTGTGGGCAAAGGGACATGTTGATAACACAATATTGTGTGGGCAAAGGGACATTTTGATAACACAATATTGTGTGGGCAAAGGGACATGTTGATAACACAATATTGTGTGGGCAAAGGGACATGTTGATAACACAATATTGTGTGGGCAAAGGGAAATGTTGATAACACAATATTGTGTCGGCAAAGGGGCATGTTGATAACGATATTGCGTGTGCAAAGGGACATGTTGATGACAATATTGTGTGGGCAAAGATACTTGTTGATAACAGTATTGTGTGGGCAAAGGACATGTTGATAACACAATATTGTGTGGGAAAAGGGACATGTTGATAACACAGTATTGTGTGGGCAAAGGGACATGTTGATAACACAATATTGTGTGGGCAAAGGGGCATGTTGATAACAGTATTGTGTGGGTAAAGGGACATGTTGATAACAAAATATTTTAATATGGGCATATCGGCGACTGTCCTGTCTCTACATCGCCTGCGTTATACCGGCTACAGAATCAGTGAATGATCGCTTCACAAACCATTGACCGGTCATTGGTCCTGTACTCCCTCCGCCAATTTCGCGGAACTGTAAATTCGTCATTTCTAATTCATCACGATGTGTTCTGAGGCGCGTAAATTTGCAATATGCTTGACAGGCTGGCCAGAACGGATAAGAGGGAAGCTGTGCAGTGCAGAAATAGGAAAAACAGCGTGACAAATCTGAATGTATCTGCGTCGATTCTTCAACCAGACAGTGGGGGGATTGAATTCTGCTTTGTGTTATTGTCTGATACTTACCGAAGCAGCAGCACAACTCACTGACAGTCTTGCGGTGCAGCAGTTAGAGCCGGAATATACGGCGAATAGAACTTTGATCCTTTACGGACTGAAAACGCTGAAAGAACGTTTCTATCCAGTGTCTGTCTCCAGTTGGTTCTTTTGCAAGGTCTCCGTACGTCGCTCTTTAGCCCTTCTGGTAAGATTATCCCAAGTTATGTATATTCAGTCCGTACCGCGCAGTAAACACACTACGTCTCGGTTACAAAAACCAGTCAGTTAATTTTGTATAGGGAAATAATGGCTGTTTGTTCTGAGATCCACACAAAACACATAAATATACTGTGTGGACAGAACGTAGAGTTCGGGAGTGTTAAAAATTTGATTTCTTTGTCCCTTTAGAGATGTCAAATTTTTATTCCTCTGCCTCAGGATTGTTGTACCGGAGAAGAGGAAGCCCGAAGAAGGCTAGCGCCCGGCGGTTGGAAACCAGTGGCGTCCTCTGGACCGCTTGTAGCTCGCCACTACTGTGACAATCAATCACACTTGAGGCTGAAACAGTAGACGACCCACATGCATCAGCGCATTCTAGCTCAGAGTTATCAGTTATTTGAAATGAATGCATAATGGTGCAGTTATCTTCCACTTACCATTCTAACCGCCTCCTTATGCCCCACAACGTAAGCAGAAAGCAAGGCACGTTCTGCAAACACTATGGATCAGGAAGGAAACGAATGAAAAATGTTATGCGATACAAAGCCACTGAACATTCTGTTGGTATGAGGCTTTCGTCGGCTTTACCTTCTACCTTTCTACATGGTGCCGGCTTGGGACACCGCAAGAAGTATAGTAACAACGATAATCAGCCTTTTGAAGTTCAGTGGTTCACTTATGTACTGTGAAACGCAACATAAAACAGTTCTACGTTCTGCCCATACAGCTGTATTTATGTTTTGTGTGGATCTCACAACAAATAGCGACTATTTCCCTATACAGCATTACCTGACTGGTTTGTATAACCGAGACGGACAGTGTTTACTGCGCGGTACGATTTCAGTTTTTAAATATCGGTACCATTCTGGTTAAAGTCTATTGTTTACTGCTTGTGCCATGCCATGTGCTGTGTGCTGTGAGCTGTGTTGTATGCTGTGTGCTGTGTGCTGTATGCTGTGTGCTGTGAGCTGTGTGCTGTGAGCTGTGTGCTGTATGCTGTGTGCTGTGAGCTGTGTGCTCTATGCAGCGTGCTGTGTGCTGTGTGTTGTGTGCTGTGTGCTGTGTGCTGTGTTCTGTGTGCTGTATGCTGTG
>Ga0123357_10012671_pt1 | contig 10886 bp, 7 predicted proteins | sample TergutEmb28metaG_FD_89873 | JGI IMG/M metagenome (GOLD analysis project Ga0123357, IMG submission 89873) | Embiratermes neotenicus P4 segment gut microbial communities from Petit-Saut dam, French Guiana - Emb289 P4 | ecosystem: Host-associated > Arthropoda: Insects > Digestive system > Gut ... | reverse complement strand
ATTTTATTTCATTTATTTTTGGAACTATGTTACCATTATAAGTTACATTTAAGTTTGAATCATTTTGTTTTTTATTGAAGAATTGTATAAAATTTGTCTTCTCAAGATTAAGAAATAATGAATGTTAAGAATGACTGCCCCTTACCACCTTCGGTGGTATAAAACATTAATAACAGTACTTCACATTGTCAACACAATTTGTTAACAGTGTGAAGTACTGTTATTGTAGATAACACAAGGGGTTGCCAAATGAAGATATGTGTACAACACTACGTTGAATTGTTCACAGAAGAGAAAGCAAGAATCCCTTTTGCTATTGTAAATGTGTAAGTTAATGTACCTGAATGCAAGTTATATAGCTGTATAAACTCTAACTATGTCTGTTCCAGGTGTAATATTTCAATGGAATGTCCACTGGGAGACGATGAGAAAGACTGTAAAATGTGTGAGCAAACTGAATTTCAGTGTCGCAATGAAAAATGCATACTGCTGGATTGGGTATGTGATCAAATGAATGACTGTGGTGATGATTCAGATGAGGATGAATCCATTTGTCACAATGCATACACCACAAATGGTAAATATTAACGAATATTTGTTAGGAATCATTTGGTTATATAGACAAGCAGTGTACATATTTATTCATTTTATAGGTGTTGCTGTGCCGTGTTTGGAGTACACGTGCAATAATGGAGAATGTATTTCAATGTCTTACGTATGCAATAAGTTAGAAGACTGTACTGATGGTTCAGATGAACATGGTCGGTGTGGTAAGTACAGTGTGAAATACAGTTGAATGCAGAGCTGTTTACATTGTTCTGTATAAAGTAAAATAAAAGTAATAACTTATGTTACAGACCGCATATATAAATAAATAGTCATGCAACTTTGTAATGTGGTATAATTTTTTCTGTAATTTATTAATTCATAGTAAATATTCTTTAAATTTTTGTATGAAAGTGGGAAGATTGATTTGACAGACTGAAAGCAAAATAAGATTTTTGGTTCTGTCTTTGTTGTTGATGTATTAGTTTATCCTCTTGTTCCATATTGTAACCTGTCTTTTTGAATAATATTGTACAATGTAACAGACATCACTTGGATTCTTGATACATATACTGCAGACTTGTTATCCTTTTGACAGAAGTTGTTACATTGAAATTGTCAGTCTACTGATAATTGGTAGATTCAAAATCTTAATTCTACATTTGGTTGCTTATGGAATTGTCTTTACTTTATGTATGTACTTATGTATGTATGTATGTATGTATGCATGTACTTATGTGTGTGTGTGTGTGTGCATGTGCGTGCGCATATATGTTCATACATGTGTGCACGTGCACATATATATGTACATATATCCATATTAATTGATTTGATTTATTTATTTTGTTTAATTTTGCCATTGGGGAAACCATTCTAGACGGAGACAAAGACATACATTTGGAAAAGTTTTTTCCTGACTTAAGTGCAGTGAGTTTCACATTTCATGGTGATTTACCTTGACACTGTTCCTACTTTTTCTTAATACCTTAATCCAATCTTCCCAGTAGACATCAACATAACACCAAGATAATTTATCAGATGTTTGGTAAAAGCATGTTCTTCCAGTTGCAGTACTATAATGCAATTCTGCATGTGGAACTAAAAACAAGGGGGAGATCGGATGGAAATTTTTGGGCATCTGGTCGTTTGTATTGAAGTTTGTCTTCATTTGATTTATCAACAGGAACATCATGCGGTATACTATCACCATGCAAAGACATTTGTTTTCCCACGCCTCGGGGTCCAAAGTGTGATTGTTCAGAAGGTTATATCTTAAAGAATGATGGAATAAATTGTGCAGATATAGATGAATGTGCAGACAATGATGTGTGTGCTCAGGTGTGCAATAATACACGTGGAAGTTTCTCCTGTGCTTGTGACTCTGGGTTTCAGCTTCGGCCAGATCGTGTGTCTTGTAAAGCAGTTGGTAAGTTAGTGTTGTTGTAATTTAAAGGATGGTACTGGATCAATACAAGATGTGGCTGTATGAATAGTTGTATTTTCTTATATTAATCTCCCTGTACTAGAGGTCATCTTATACAAACACCATAATTTGTGAACCTTAAAGACCTAGGTGCTACCATACATTGAATAAGCGATATACATCACTGAACGTCCACCATAATTTTCTGTCTGTTGCGTGTAATTAATGTACAGATGATAATTAATTGTTGTGTGGTGGTACAGCATGACAGAATTTACCATAATTGAAAATCTGTCCAGATCAATTTGACATCACCTACCATATACAGCAGCTGATGCAACTTCCAACACCAGAGCCCAGTGGCAATTCAGATACATACCCATATGCGCAGTAATAACATAAATGGTGTTTTGGATTTTAATGAATTTTATTTTCAAAAACATTTCCTACTGTTATCTCGCAAATAAGGCCCAAAAAATGAAATTGTAATTGAAAATCTGGGGTGTTCTTCTGCAACAAATATGGTATCTTATATGCCACTATGTATAGTATTACACATTTTAATAATACTTAAATTTACATTCTAAAAGTTTAATAAACTTTGGTGTATTTTAGTAATTATTCATAGAAACAGGAATTTACTGAACTATCAATAACATTATTTTTCTCCTAAATGGAATTTGGAAATTTATATACTTCTGTGGTATTCTTTAATTTTTAATTTTTTATTGTTCAGTTACAAATTAAGGCACTTGATTTCCACAGGAGAAGCAATGCAGTTTATATTTTCGGCGGGACATCAGATCAGGAAAGTGTCACGTGAACTCCGCTTCACAGATGTCTTGTACCCTGATGCTGAAATTGGTGTTACAGGACTGGATGTGGATTCAGCATTACAAAATGTGTACTGGAGTGCAGGTAACAATTTTATAATTGGTTTGGTCAATTTGAGCTTCTTAGTCATAGCTTTTCATACTGTGCCCTAACACACCAAGCCCTTGTTTTATGCCACAGTTGTGTTCCTGAAAAAGTGGATATGAATCAAACAAGACCAGCAATGTATTTACAAATGTAACATTGAAGTGTATTTGTGTAACCATTATTTCCCTGGAAAAGCATGATGTACCAGATATTCTGAGCATGTGTCTGTAGACTTAGTTATCCAGCATGCAATGTGCATGCACGATATTTTGTCATCTGTGGCCTGTCTGGCTGTACCATATTTTTCCACATTATCTCATAAATGGCACAGTATTAGGGAAAAGGTTATTGATCATAAAATGTGTTTTGATTTTCTTTACAACTTTTGTCTGAAACATTTCTCATTTTAAGAAGAATTTAATGAGACCCCATAAATTTACATAGGTCTTCATGTATTACACCCATTATTCTTGTCAGATTTTGATGAAACTTGAGTTTTCTTGGCAGATTTTCAAAAAATGCTGAAATATCAAATGTCATGTAAAACTGTCCAATGGAAGCAGAATTGTTCCATGCAGATGGACAGGCAGACAGACAGACAGATAGATATGGTAAAGCTACCAGTCACAGTTCGTAATCCTGCAAATGTGCTTGAAAAAGGCATAAATGAAAAACAATATTCTCATAAGAAATAATGGAATGGGTAGGGGTTAATGTAATACAGCATAGACAGCCACAGGGCTTAGAAGTGGAAATGAGAGGCCATAAATGAAGAAGTGGTGTATATTGGCAAGGGGTGTTACAAAAAGGCATAAAGCATTTGGGGCATAGAAGAAGGATACATATATATGCCATTAGGAAGGTACAGTACAAGATAATCAGAAGGAAATTCAGTGGAACATATTACTTTCTTCTCTGTACTAAAGGTTTTAGAAAACGTAAACACCATGTAGAGAAACACGTTTGTTTAGATATTAATTAGGAGGTTGGTTAGAAGTGAATGCAGAAGAAACTCCCAACTGCACTTTTGAAAATGTGGCAGTTCATTTGTTAGAGAAGGACTGCAACAGACTGAAAGTCCAATCATGAAGAAATCAAGTGAAATCAAAATGTTGGGGATTACAGCTAGCAATCCAGAATATTTTGTACAGTCTTTTATTCAAGACTGAAATACAAACAGCTCTGTACATGTAATTTTATCTTTTGTTTTCCTTGGGTAAAATATTTCTCACATTAATAGAAAAATTTGGAGCATATTTTGGGTATGTGTGAGATCTGAGGGCTGAGGAGCATTTGTTGGGGTTGTATGAGAACAGAGAAGGCTGAGGAGCATGTTTGAATTTCAAGTAGTAATAGGAGAAAGAACATAGTGCAAACTGTCATGATTTGTACACTTCACTAGTTATTCATAATACAAGGGCAATTAATGAAAGAGGATGAGATGAGTTATGTATGTAGCACATCTGGGAGAGAGGGAAATGCATGCAGAATTAATCAGAAAATCAGGAAGGAGAAGACCATCTTGAAGAATTGGTCATAGCAGGAAATATAACATTGAAATGGATTCTAAAGAAAGTGGCCAAGATAGCATAGTCGGTATAGTGACCCACTGTGGGCTGGATGGTCCAGGGATCAAATCATAATGGGGGGGATATTTTCCATACCCATCCAGACTATCCCTGGGGCCCCATCCAGCCCCCTGTATGATGAGTACCAGGCCTCTTTTCCGGAGTAAAGCGGCCAGGGCATGGAATTGACCACCCACTCCCAACTAATGCCAAGGTTAATGAAAGAGTAGAGATATACTTCTACCCCCCTTCTGGACCTTCATGTCAAGTTATAGGGTGAACTTCACCTTATTTTGAAGAAAGTGTGTGAGACTATGGACTAGATACAACTTTCTCAGATTATGCTTCAGTAGTGGGCTGTTATGAACATAATAGTGAAATTATGGCTTGTCGAGAAAGCATGAAACTCTCTTGCTAATGACTTCGGCCTTCTTAAGAGCACTCAGAATTACATCAGTTTGAAGTTCTTAATATTATTCTGAATGGTAAAATTCTTAGGAATATAAATACTTTAATAATTTACTAACAAAATGCAATAAAAATTTTCATATAATGCTGTTAAGTTTTCATGTTAACACACTAATTTTAAAAAACTGGTATCTTAATTCATAATTTGAACATTTGCATGTAGATGTAACTGGCACAATTTATCGACTGTCACTGGTTGGAGGAAAAAAAGCTTATGTACGTGGTGTTGGAAGTCCAGGGGACATTGCTGTTGACTGGATCACGGAAAATGTGTACTATGTTGAGAAGGGTGCACCCCAGAAAATACGAGTGTGTAACTTGGATAAAAAACGTTGTGCACATGTGGTTTCTGTTGGACACGACTTTACTGTAACAAAACTTGCGGTGGACCCCGTTGCTGGGTGAGTTGTTGAAGTTGCCCTTGTGTAATGGCAGCAATGTCATGCATTTGATAATGTATGTCCATTTTTAAAACTGTAAATCCCTTTTTTGTGAAGTGTAGGGAACACTTATTTTCACACCCACCATTCTTTAGGTATGTGGAAGTATGACATATTTAGTATGAGAGTGTAGCACAATTGTATGTACATGAAAGAAAAGTAAAAATGTCTACAAAAAATGTTGTTCATCAAAGGTCTTCATACATCAGCAAAATTTATAGGACAGTGTGGATTTTGATGCCATTCGTGAACCACTGATAGTTTTTTTATCAGATACTGATAGGGACTACAGCGAGGCAGAACTTCAGTTGTTTACAGATGTCAAAAAGTGTATGACTTAGGACGAAAGTATTGTAGAACATTCTGAATGAAGTTTGTGTATCTTTGAAACCAACTTGTTTATTTATGAGCTTAAACAAAACCAAGATTTTTTTTTAAGTTTAAATTTGTCTGATACATTTCCTTTTCAGAGTGATCCAAAACATTGAAGGTTTTGTGATCTTTGTTCTAACTTTGCAGTTGTAGTCTGAAGAGTGAAACAATTAACCCCTGGAAGCATACATTTCATTTAACAAGTATCTGAATAAGGAGCTCATATATTTTGTCAAATGGACTCCATTACCAACAAAAATCTTTTAAGCTGCTCAGAAAAAGGGAAAATGCAGATATCTTTGTTAAAGTACATGGTACCTGTTGTTAGCACCTTTCAAGGAGAAATTAGTACAAAATGTGTTAGAACATCTGACAAGAAGAAACATTTAGGGACATATTTACAGAGATGGCACAATATTATGAATCTGGGTCTTAAATAGAAGTTGTCCAGATTCAGTTCCACAGGACATGGGTCAGTGGTTTCTTACACAAACAATGAAACTTATAGTTTCATTCAATGTGTAGAATATCTTGACCAGCAGAGAAATTAGGAACTGCTGAGGATGAGCCTGTACTGTAGAATTGTTGGGGTTATGGGGTAGTTGTTTAGTCTTATTATCTAAATTCATTGTGACAGCTTTAAAATCTGTTATATTAGTTTATCCCCTGCTTGTCCATAAATGAACAATTTTAGGTCATTTCATTCTTGCTGCATGTTAAGACTATATATTATGTTTGTCCTTCATTTTGTTATCTTGAGCTAAAAGTTTTACACTTGACAAATCCAGTTTTGGCAGCTTTTTGTGAAGTAAACCACAAATGTCATTAGAATGTGTACATGATTCCAGGTATGTGTTTTGGGCAGAGGTATCAACCTGGAATTTTAATATGCCCACATCTGATGTATTTCGTACTGATCTGGCTGGAAGAAACAGAAAGCACTTGGGAAGTTTCCGTTCCGTGAATGTAAGTGGACTGGCTTTGGATATGGTACGGAGACGAGTGTACATGTCTGATCAGTACAAGCACACGATTGAGTGTACAAACTATGAAGGAAAGGATAAATATACTGTTGCAAGTGCTGAGGTAAGCTCTGCAAACTTTTAAGTTACCTGAATTATAAGCCACTGTCCTCTGATCTATTTCAGCTTGCCATTGTTACAATGACTATGTGAATGTAAATGGTGTGTTCTGTGATGTATCTCTCAGAATACTGAAGTGTTCATTGCTTTCAAAATGCCATGTAGGTCTGACAGTACAATGAACAGTACAGCCTATCTTTTGCAAATATTTTTAAAACTCAGAAATGCAAGCAATATTATGTGCGCTTTATGTATATCAAATTTCATCCAAATTGGTAAAAGTGGAAAGTACAGGTAGAGTTTCATTTATGCCCACCCAGCCTTCACTGAGCTAATTTTCACAATAAATGGCATAACTTACTTTATTACAGTAGAAGTCTGCTGCACCGAATTGTATCCAAATTTGATGAATAATGTGGATATGTGCAAAATTTTGTTTATATTCATACGTAAAGTATGACTTTCACTGCACTAATTCTCATGGACCTTAAAGTGAATGTCATGTGAAAATTCTGTGTACCAGTTTCACCAGTCAGTTGCAGAATGTGAGAAGTATAGGTATAAATTCATTTACATGCTCATGTAAAGTATGGCTGTCACTGAGTCTATATTCACCAAACCCATGCTTTCTTGATAATGTTTTGTAAAGCACGTCCATACTGAATTTTGTGAAAATCCGATGAATGTTGTAGTTACAAAGAAAATTTTCAATCAAAAGCTAGTCACCAAAATATTCTCCAAGAAATATTCTGTTATATGTTCTACATTAATTGAAAGGACGGCTGCCTTGTAGCATGACAAAAAGGCACTGATGGGAGGCAGAGGTTTAGCTGCATCCATACTCAATCTCTGCGCTAGCAGTGGATGTGGTTAATGCCATGCCTCAGTCACTTTATCCCCAGAAAAGAGACCTGGTGTGTATCTTACAAGAGGCTGGGTAGACCAAAGGGCCAAGTTTTAATTTGAAGGAAAATGTCAGATTTGCTGTTACTAGTATGAGAAATCATGCTTCAGAATTTCATTGTATTATGCAATGGTGTCATGCTGAAAAGGAAAATACTTAGATGACGATTTTCACACATAATTAAATTGCTGGGATTGAATGTGCAGTCATTAGCATTTTTTCTGAACTTCATGATTATTATTGGTGTTTCTAACAGAAGCATAAGAAATATAACTGCAGGAATTGAGTCCTGGGCAAGTTTAATTCACTTCTCGAATTTACATTCATGACTAGAAAATGTTGGGGGTAGGTGGTGGATGCATGCAGCTACTCCATGTTGTTGGGTGCTCACTTCAGCTTGCATTAATCTGCTTATACTTCTTACAGTTTCAGTAGATAAAAGCAAAATTTCTATCCTAAATCTACAGAAGAATATTTCACAGTTTTAGTATACATTCCATTATTTAAGTATTGCCAAAAGATAGAACTGGCACAATGAATTTCCTATAAACGTCTGCTTGAGCTTGCTGTCTAATTCACTAGTGCATCTAACTGCTGTGCTTGATCTGACAATGCATGCACTGCGAATGTTTCCTTATGACAAGAGTCCAATCAAAATATCCTTTCTAATACCACTCAGATTTCATCACAATTTTTCATGTTACATATCCTTCAAGGTTTTCAGGTATTGTGTTGCACAAAGACAAGATGCAATATAGATTCTAGAAGCAAGCAGAAGTGCTATACCTGAATCAGTTATTTATGACATTATGCACTAAGCATTGCTGATTTCACTTTTAGGAGTGTTACTTTTGTATTTTTGACTTGTTTCAAGTTTTGTGCTGTTGGTAATTTGGAGAGGAAAAGAACTTAGAGCAAATTGTTCATAACTTTTTATGATGTATGTAGATTATGTAACTAGTAGTTGCTGAATGTCATTTATAGACCTTTATGACACAAATTTCTTACATGTACACATTTGAAATAATGTGCATTCTACATACAGTTTATATTAATTGTTACAGTATGTGCAAAATCCTGTTGACTTGGCCTTGTTTGAAGGAACTCTTTATTGGTTGAGATCTAGGACAGGAGAATTAACTAGCTACAAGTTATATGGGCCAGTTGAGAGAAGAATTGGAAAACTCCAACTGTATATGTACAATACACAACATTTTTCTATTCTTCAGTCATCTGCACAACCCAGAGGTATAGTCCTTATTAAATTGACACAGAGTTCATGCGTATGATCTGTTGCTGCCTTTCATTTTCCATCTTCAGTGACCATATATGTATTGAATAAAATGTAGTTGTTACTCTGTTTATGATATTTTACCTGCTGTAAATTAAATAATTGTGCTTGTACATAGTTGTGGCATAATTCCACTCCATATGAAAGAGTCATTTGAGGCCGTTACATGGTATATACTGTGATTTTGAATGCTGTCGCTATCTGTGAATCTAATGAATAAACAGGCAGAAACCCACCTAGAGGTGGTCTTCAGTTAGGGTTTGGGGTTTGGGGTTTGAGGTAAAAACTGGAAAGAACACATATTGTGTGCAGTTATAAGACCAAAAACCTAGATTGTATGGTGCAACATAAGCAGTAGAAGAAGGGCATGAGATATGGAACAACAAATGTCTGTCAGGACAAATTTATCAACATCAGCCCCCCCCCCCAAAAAAAGTAGAAGTTTGACTCAGTGGGTGTGGTTCAGATGTGATGAAGAAGGAAATGCATCTGAAAAATATTATGAACAATTCTGTGGAAGAGAGAATAATTATTTTTGTTGGTAATATGCGGTATGCATTCCTTGGAATAAATCTTTTTTGTGGTGCTTACCTTGTGTATACATGAAATATAATATTTAAGTCAAAGTTTCAAATCAAAGTGGGAATGTTATCCATGATTAGAATATTAAAATTCACATGACATATTTCATGGGAAGCTAATATTTCCCATTCTACTGCAGAAAAATACTTTTGAGAAAGCTGATAAGCTTTTGACAGATCTATCTCACGTGAAATGTGAGGTTTTTGTGGTGGTGTAGCTGAGGATTCATTCTCCTGGAATATGATGCTTCATACTGGGAATTTAGATCCCATCATTTCAATGCATTGTAGTGCACCATTGGCACTACATAGCAAACAATGAAGCCATTCATATGGCTTTACCCATGCTGGTGGTGAAAACTGCTCCATGTTACCTCCCATCATCACTTCTATTCCCTGTACCACCTGTTGCTTAACCTTCTGCTATCCTGGGATGACCACTGCAGGTACTCTTAAGTACTTGGATTGCCTTACATCAGTAAATCCTGCACATCCCATTGCTGTTTAATTGGCCTGTTGACGGTACCATATGGGCCATCACCAGTTACGATGTCTCAATATATTCATGTTGCCATCTGCACCTGGCTTCTCTTCTTGGACATTTCAACCCTTGAAAATGATGACACTGTTGCCTTGAAATACAAGAATCACATTACCCAATGGCAGAGCATCATGTCCTGCAAGAACTAAATCCTGAGAGCAGTCTCAATTTTATGTTTGGCATGGGCTATTTGTGTATTTAAAAATTAAATACTTAATATTTCAGTTCCAAATCCATGCGCTAACAACTTGTGCAAGGAGATGTGTGTGATAAGTGTTGGTGGAAATTTTGCCTGCTTGTGTTCTGATGGAACTGTGGTTGAAGAGAATGAAGTATGCCCACCATTGAAGGTATGTGTTAGTTCATCATTTGAAAAGGCATATGCTTAGTTACATTAATTAACACTTTCATGTTTATTTTTAAGGAAAATTAAAATTCCTGAATATTGACTTCTTAATTTTATTACAAAACAAATAACACTGCACAGAAACAAATATGGATCTGGCTTATTATAATAATTCTTCTTCCTACAGCGCTGCGACCCTTTTAGTTTGGCCTTGGCTTCTTTTATAATTGATGCCCATTCCTCTCTATTCAATGCTTTCGTTCTCCATCGCTTCACACCAAGCTTCCTTAAATCATCTTCCACATCGTTTATCCACCTGAGTCTGGGTCGTCCTCTACTTCTTCTTCCTTCAAATTTGCCCTCACATATCTTCTTTACAGACCTGGTCTCATTCATTCTACTT
>Ga0123357_10012670_pt1 | contig 10886 bp, 8 predicted proteins | sample TergutEmb28metaG_FD_89873 | JGI IMG/M metagenome (GOLD analysis project Ga0123357, IMG submission 89873) | Embiratermes neotenicus P4 segment gut microbial communities from Petit-Saut dam, French Guiana - Emb289 P4 | ecosystem: Host-associated > Arthropoda: Insects > Digestive system > Gut ... | reverse complement strand
CTGACATACTTCATTCACCTGCCTATGAAGATGGAACCGATAGTGAGTTCCGAAACGTCGGCAATTAGAACTCAGACGGCGGGGAATTACCCAAAAAGGAATAAATTACATAACATTGAACTTACAGTGTGCTTATTTAGGTACCTGAAGGACACCTGCTTGAAATTCTGTCTGAAGTGACTGCAGGTTGTAGGAGGAACACTTCCTTTTATGTGACTTGAACTTGTCCATTCTTTGTTCTAAAACTATAAACTAAGTTTCCAAAAATTTAATATCAATTTCATGTCTTCCAAAGAAAACCTAACACCATGTTGCTCAGTTCAAACAGTTACAACTGACAATGTGCGCAGTCTGAGGTTCTAGAAATTTGGATCTGGAACAAGATATAAGGACCACCTCACTGTATTCCTGGTGTATGCATGTGTAAAGTAACTGGTGTCTGACTGAATGTCACTGCCAAGTTACATACACATGTTATATTCACTAAGATTAATCATAAATGTGTATCAGAACAACAGTAATTCTCATCACACAAGAATGAGCTTACACAAAAATAAAATGAATGTCATAAAAATGTAAAAGATGGGATGATGAGCAAATGCACCTCTGTGTGTATGTATATATATATATATATGAACATATCTTCATGTCAGAAAATATTCAACAACTTGCTTTTATTTGAAACTTTCTCTGCGAATTCAGTGTCAGGCATATTAAAACTTGTAGGGTGCTTATAATTTTTTATTTATTTACACTGAATTTTAAATATGGTATTGCTGCATTTGGTACTTCGTGGTACTGACACTTTCAAATGTTACTCAATGACACTGTCAATTCATAAGATTATAACAGCGTTGGTGAGAGAGGAATGGGCTCCACTGTAATACTGGTCAACCACTGCGGAAAACTTTCAGTGCAAATGAAGACTACACAGTGTCCATGTGACAATGGTGGGTGGAACAAGCAATGAGAGGAGGTGCTTACTGTGGAGGAGGGAGGCAGGAGTGTTTTCTTGATGAGGCACATGGTACTGCGTCCAGTCCACACTTCTGACAACATGTATGAAGGGGCCGAGGCAACATGGGTGACAAAGAGCACCGAAAATGTATTCCACCAATAGATGCAGTGGACCCTAGAGTTGTACGTACAAAGGGAAACCTTAATGTGCTTCCTCGTCACCTCCAATGTATTTGCAGCACGCACTGTAATCATGAGATGATAACCATTACAAATGTTGCCATGAGGAGGGTGTACAGATATGGGATGGGAATAAGAAGGGAGCCGAATGTAAGACAGACATAGCCTAAACGGTAACCAAGTCTGTCTCAACTCACAGCTTTGAGGAGTATGTAAGTGTGCGGAATGGGCTCCACCAATCCTCATAGTGACAGTCCATCTCGAACAGCACCTAGGGCAGTGTATAGGTACTTTGAGGCCAAGTTCCACGCAATACAGCACAATGGCAGCCAAGACAATACCCTAAGTTGGTCTTGAATGACTGGTCTTTTGAAAGGATACCAATGACTATAACAGACATAGCATAAATGGTAACCAAAATCTGTCTTGACTGGCTGGTTAGTTGAAGAGGGAACTGGTACGCATGGGCACACCTGACAACAGCCGACAGCAGTTGTCTCCATCCTGGCATGCTGGATACAGTGTGGTAGACCAGTAACACAGTAGGGGAGAGAAATGATTGAGAATTAAGCATTTGTTGAATCATACTGATGCGAGGAAACCGAAAGACTCGAGAGGAACTGCTCCCAGAGCCAACATAAATCGCACAAACACTGGGCTGGGATCATATCCAGACTTCCATGATGAGAGGCTGGAATAATACTGATGTGTGTTTGACACACACAATGACAATGGTATCAGATTTTAAGATATATAAAAGTATTCTGAAAATAGAAATCTGTTGCACATTGGATACAACATAAACAATACCAACATATCTGACCTTCCCTGTAAAAAAGAGCCTGGTTTCACATACCATAGTACCAGGTCTTTGTAAAAGGTAAAGCAATCCCATTACAGGCCTGGGCAGACCCTGAGGGTTCCTGGAGGATGAGACTCCCAGATTTCACAATCGGCACATGAAGGTGGTACGGTTGTCAGCCCTACGCACCGGCCGCCTTTTCCCCCCAGTATATATGCCTGGTACTCAACCCCAGGGCCATAGTGCGGCCGGAAGGATTATGTCAATGAAAAATTCCAATGACACCAGGTCTTTGTACCGACACAAATGTAGCACTCTGCAAAGCGTATTTGTAATGAGACTTTAATACACAGGATTTCGTAATTATTCTCTGTATTAAAATACCTGTTCCGTATTATCCAACGACGTTCCTGGCTTAACTATACACTTCTTGAAACACTTTTCCGTCATTTTCTGAAAAGATATTTCGAATTTAATTGAATGAAAACAGTTAACAAGAAAGCACTATTAACACAAAACCTGATCCACATAGGCTATACCGTAAGTAACTCTTGTGCGTTAGCAACAGCAATTTGCTGTTTTACTTGTTCCATTAATTCATCCTTTTGTGCTCCTGATAATTGTCCACTCGATAAAACAGATTCCATTGCAAAAATTTCCTAAATCACTAGGCAATCTCTACAGCTAATGGCAGGAAAGGACCATGTGAATGCACGCATTACCAACATCTGAAACAGGATAAAACAAAACAAACTCCTGAAACGTGTAGTTCAACACAACCAACTTAAGAACAGTTGGTATATTTGACGAAAAGTTTCAGTCCAGTATAGAGAGAACAAATTAACACATTACAGCCCAATCAACCACCTCACTGCCAGGTTTAACATTCAGTGATTTTATGTTCAGCCCACATCATATTTATATATCGTGTGCAAGTCTCCAAACAAGGGCTATCATCCCACTTATCAACCGGCCGTCGTTTTCAATCCTAAAATTTCCGTTCTAGTGTATTTTTTTAATTTGTAGAAATGGCCTGGTTTTGGACTGTTTACCATTTCGTATAGTTCTTGCATATTTCCAGAGGTGTAATTTGGATAGAAAGTGATTCGGCCACCCCGGGCAGCAGAGGCCAAGAGGCAACAAATAAGAATATTTTAAACGTGAAATTTCGGTTTTCAGCTTGCTGCTGCGGCATAGAATACTGTAATGGCAATAAAAATGCAAGAAACATGTTCACAACTTTTAATAAATACACAATTATAATTCCATTATATTATTGCCTGGGTAAAAAAAAAAAAAATCCGGCTGAGGAGTTAACATTCAGAATGTCTCGGACAGCTTTGTAGCAGAGGTTTTGATGAACTTGAAATCTGAGAAAAACATCCTTAAAGAAAAGAAAAAAACTCACAATACCTACGAAACTTAAAGGTACTAGCAAAGAACCATGGCGAGGGACCCGATGAAAAGTGTGACATTCTTTTCTGGAATAAATTATATGCACAGCACATGAGTAGATTATTAAGACAAGTGGACAAAACATACGGAAGATTTCTCTTCTTTCACATGGATGACACTTAGTGCCTCTGAACAGAAATAACTGATAACTGCTAACCAGTTCCTAATAAATAATGGAGTGCCAATTGATGATGTTAAGTCAACTGAAAATTCACAAGTCATGTCAATGCTGCAGAGTTCACCAGAGCACACCAGAAATGGGTGAAATTTTCAAGAGCTCAAAAATGACAAGTGTAACTCAAAACTGTTGAAGATTTCACAGTTTTTGAATGCTGTTTTTCAGAGTGGCAATGAAATCACACTGCATGCTTCAGCTTGAGTTTAATTCTGAACTGAAACCATTTATTTTCTCCTTGGAAAGACTGCTTTGAAGGTTGAATCTAATTTAGTAAAAAACATGGAACTAATGTGATCTAACTCTTAAATGTATGATTTTTTATTTTGAAGGTCTGTAATTTTGTTTCTTGTGGATAATGCTGCCTAGAACATAAAAAAAGTAATTACAAACCCCATTTTAATTCTACTTGATAATATATTTTTATTTCACTGCACATGTGCAAAGGTGTGCATAAACAGTAAATTCATGCCAGATTCATAAAAATGATGGTACAAAGAATTAAATTTTACTTTTCATAATGGTCATACATTACTTAGAATGAAATTTTTGTCCCTATTAAGGCACAGCTACCCTTAACATTTTTACATGTAACATTTGTAGCCCTGACAACCTGGGTGTTTGCACGTTATTCTCTTGACCTTTAGTAATTTCATTTTTCCTAATACTTATACAGATTAATTAGCATCAGTTTTTTTTTCGAACAATTTTTGTACCTATTATGGCACAGATTCACTTTATATTTTCACATGAACCAGACATGTAACCCTTACAATTTGGGTGTTTGCATGTTATTTTCTTGTCCTTCCACAAAGGCCATTGACCAAGCAGGTCAGTTCAAACATATTTCGTTGGAAGAGAAAAACTTTGGAATCTCTTTCTTGCTTCAACTGGGTCAGAACTTTGTGGTCTGCCTCTTGGTGCACAATGTGGTCCTAATTTGCACAATTCTAAATGCCTTCCAATTTAGTAAAGTGTTCCTTTATTCGCACACCCTTGACAGTACAGCAACCAGGCAATGATTAGTCATCAACCAAGTAACAGAAAATTTTAAAATACCATTTTTTGGATCTCATCTCAATGTGAACTCTCTCTGTATTATGCTGAGCAAGTCAGCATTTCCCATGTGGCTATTATATACACAATAGCTGGGCATGTTATTTCTACATGCTCCCTAATCCTTCCTATCAAATCACCTCATTTGTAACTTGGCAGTTCATCAACAATGTAGATATGAGAGCACCACTGCTGTTATATTTCAACATAACATGAGGAACATTCAAAGAGTCAAACTTTGTGACTTATTATTGTGAAAAACCATGTGGATTCTTTTTAAAATCCTGTTCAGTGGAAAATTTGCAGTTGGGTAGTATGTTTTGTTGTATGGTACCAATACATCGAATTGTTTGAAAAAATACACCAAAAGTGGCAATGACATGTACTATCTATTAAAATACAATATGTAATCCACAACTCTTTGTATCTCTCATTATAACTGACTTACAATGATGCCACTTGCTCCCACTCCAGGTTCCTTGGGTATTCAGAATTTGAGATCATTCTCCCATGCACTGTAACTTTTGATCATGTCAGCAAAGCCCAAATGACCACACTGTATGAAACATTTGTAGCCCTATTTGTGCGTCTTGTCCTTCATGTATACTTTCATCTGACATAAGGCCTTTGTTATACAATCTGTTTGTCTACGGCAAGTCATTCACACATAGGAATTGACCAAAACTCTTCATTCAGCTAATCCAGTACTGGTCTCAGTGTGTACAGCTCGTCACATTTAGGACTCTGTGAACTTGGCTGTTCTGAGTTGTCAATGAATTGCAGGCAGCTGTGAATTTTCTCAAAATGTTTTTGAGACAGTTTCCTTCACCAGATTTATGCCCAACATGTTGCTCCACGGATCTCCAATACTAGAATGAGGAGCCAAAAAACTAATCATACAAACCCAAGAAACTTTTGAATATCATACACTGTACAGTTCCTTGGTTTGTTTGGATTCATCTGACTGCTGTATAAATTTGTTTCCTCTGCAATGTTCGCAAGCACTTCTATAAAAAAAAGTAATTTACGAATTAATGGGGAGTAGACAACTCCAAAATCTGTTCAGGCATTTCAGCATTCACTTGAGTCTGAAGTCACAGCTTTCAAAGTTTATGTATTTCCCCCATAATTCCACGTTCTTCGCACATGGTTTTCTGCCTTTTCCTGGTGTTCAGCGTGCATTACAGGATGCTAATGGTGTGCTTGGAACTACCGAAGTTGAAAAGTTTTGAATTTCTTCTCAATTGTTTGATACGTGGTCACTATTTTGTATACTGACTGTCTGCAACAAATCCAGATTTTTTTCTAATGGCAAATCTTTTGCTGTTCTTCTCCTAACAATTCTTCCTCTTCAGAGTCAGAATAATACAGAGAATCCTTATGCTAAGAAATAAGAGTTTCATAGTCTACTGTACGATCCACATCAGAATTGACCGAGTCTAAGCCATCTTCACAATCAGAAGCATATACGAGAGCCCTGAGCTCATCAGATGTAACTTTATGTCGATGACAATGAAACTGTCCATACTTACTCCTAATTTTCTACCTGCAAGAACATAATACACAAAAGGAAACAACACAAAGCACATATAAGAAATGGTTGTAATACACACTTTTACAGATTTGCAAAATCTAAAAATAGATTATCAGTGGCTGAATGATGCACAGGAAACGTTCTTATCACATGTCTAGACACACATATGATATAGTAGTGAAATCTTTTATACTACAAAGCAGCACACAATAAACTAAAAACAATAATCAAAATCTAGCAAATATGCATTACACACAACCTGCACAACCCCACTTACAACAACCAGCTGATGATGACACCTGTACATTCTGTTGCTAGTTCCCTGAAACTGTCAACAAATAGCAGGTTTTGCACATGTGCAAAGGGGGAAGCCAACACTCTACCTACAGCGAAAGCCCAAGAAACAGCATATAAGAATGGCTTCGCATATGGATGGGCTAATTTCAGGTACACGATGATAGGAAATAAGAATGTGATCTTATGACAAACAAGTCAGTATTTTTCAGGTTTCTGGACACAACAACAGGATAACAAATGTTAACAATGACTGTGATTTACATGTAATTTGGAAGTGTTTTCTGTTTTATCTGTCACTACTTTTATTTTGATATATACAGGTACTATGAAAGGATGGAAGAAGCTTGATAGCCAGATAAAAATATTATATAACATACTGCATTTATTTTTTAACTCAAGCTCTCAACATTATTAACACCCACAACTTCCATTTTGAACGCTTCTGCCAGTATGAAAAATCTGTAAAAGAAACAGAACATAAAGAGAAAAACAACAAGTACTTTTGAGTGTTTCAACTACTTGTTCTACTTTGCTTCTTGTACTTGTAAAAATTTGGAAGTACAACTATCATGAACAAACACAAGAAATTCTTCAACTCTGTTTATAATTTATTTAGCAGCACTTATCTTTTCTGTATCCAATGTTCACATTAACTTATAAATAATTCAGAACCACTGTTGTCTATGCATTGATCTCTGTAGTTAAGTTGATCCCTGCCAGCATGGGGGTAAAGAGCCAAGCTGGTAAGGGCGGAAGCACAGTACATAGAGCTCCAAATGCTTCTCTGCATTTCAAAAACACTGTTGCATAACTTGCAAGAACCTTCAATACAGACAATGTACTCCCAAAAGAGTAAATGTTTTTGAAACAGGCAGAATGTCATTTGGGCATTTCAACATAAGCCAAGCAGTGGCCACAACGCACTGACCATACCTGTCTCCTACTATCGAGCTCAGGTATCAAGATAACTGCATCTATCTGTACTATAGCCTATATGCAAAAACATAACTTTCATGTTTCACTTTTTTTGGACTATTTCCATCCCACTCGATTCCAAAAATATATTAAAAAAAGCTAAAGACATTCCAGGTACCAATTCAGTTAATGTCCATAGCTAACAAATGGGAAGGCAAATACTCAGCTAGGCTTGTTGGACCAAGTTTCCTCAGTGTTAAAGGTTACGAATGCCAATACCAACACAAATGGCAGCCACTTCCCTCACCAGTTGAGCTGATTCAGATATAATATTTACTGACTTACTTTCTCCACGCCACAGAGTCCTTCTTGAGAAGCTAACCGTTTCTCAGCTAGTCAAGAAATTCCCCGCATTTTATGGAACCTGAAGGTTCATTATCGCATTTAAAAGAGTCCACCACCTGTCGCTATCCTAAACCAGATCAATCCAGTCCATGCACCCCCCATCACACTTCCAGAAAATCCATCTTAATATTATCATCCCATCTATGACTGGGTCTTCCAAGTGGTCTCTTTCCTTCAGGTTTTCCCACCAAAACTCTGTATGCACCTATTCTCTCCCACCTATGTGCTACATGCTCCACCCATGTCATTCTTCTCAATCTGATCACTTGAATAATATTTGGTGAGGAATACAGATCAGAAGCTACTCATTATGTAGTTTTCTCCACTCCCATTACCTCATCCCTCTTAGGCCCAAATATTCTCCTCAACACCCTATTCTCATACACCCTCAGCCTACGTTCCTCTCTGAGTAAGTGACCAAATTTTGCACCCATACAAAATAACAGGCAAAATTATAGTTCTGTATATCGTAATCCTTAAATTTTTGGATAGCAAACTGGAAGACAAAAGATTCTGCACTGAATGACAGCAAGCATTCCTGACTTATATTTGCTCTTAACACACAACATTCCATGGATCCATAAATGTGTCATTACGACGGCAGGATATGCAACAAGTCATAAATACACAAATACGAGGGTGTATCAAAAAGTAAAGGCAATTTTTAAATTATGTGGTAACTGGGACAGAGAGGAGCTGGTGCATTGCGCAGTATTGACAATGCCTGTTGAAGAGTTCAGTCATGTGCAGTACAGCACTCTGTCTTCAGTCGAGTGGCACCAATGACGGCAAAAACATGGACGCTCCTTTGCAAGATTGCACCATCGAAGAACAACATGGCGTAGTGCAGTATCTTTGGGCAGAAGGAGTGAAACCTGTAAAAATTCACTGTCGTATGTTGGCCCAGTATGGACGGAGCACCATGAGACAACGAAAGGTTTATGAGTGGGTGGAAGGGTTTAAATCGGGTCAAACACGTGTTACTGATGAAGATTGTTGTAGTCGGCCATCAACATCGCGCAGCCGAAAAGCTTCTTCTCTGCAGGAATACATAAATTAGTTGAATGATATAACAAATGCATTGTGTTGCAAGGGGACTATATAGAAAAATTATATGTAAAATTGCTCACAGTTACTTCTATTAATGCTGTTAAATGTATTTTGCCTTTACTTTTTGATTCTCCCTCGTATACAAATTTACAGTCTAAAATACTACAAACATTTTACAAAAATATTATAAATCATCTTTACACACAAAAAATTCATCTACAGGGTAAAAGGAGTAGGTACTTAAAATATTTCATTAAGGCTGCTCTAGAATTTTGTCTTGTCATTCTTCAGGATTGTCACATTGGGTGGTAAAATGTTGAAAATTTTTATGCCAGCATAGAAAGTACTTTTTTGAAAACAAGACAGGTTGGCATTTAGTCTATGAAGATGATGTTTATTGCTTGTATTAATATTGTGTACAGATGAATTTGTTTGAAAAATTTCCTGATAACTGATAATTAAGTTCATTAATGAAAGTATATAGAGGCATGGAACAGGCAGAATCCCTAACCTCTTTACACAGACTTCTACAAGATGTTCTGGGTTGTGCATCAGTCATAATTCTGATGACTTTCCTTAGTAAAGTGAAAATCTTCCTTGGAAGAATTACCCAAAAATATTATTCCACATTTTACAACAGAATGAAAGTATGCACAGATATTGATATGAGAGGATCAATGTTACTGATATGGAACATCGACCCAACGATACAACATGCTGACTTCCCTTTGGAATCATTCGTTCAACATGGTTCTTCCAATTTGAGTGATTATAAATTTGTAAACCAAGAAATTTTGTATTCACCATCTCTTCTATATACTTTTCTTTATAACCAATACATAATGTAGAATGTGATGTATTTTTTGTTATGAATTTCATTATAATCATTTTATCTAAATTTAGAAGTAACTTATAGGCAGCAAACCACTTAACCATATGGGAGAGAACTAAAACTGACACTGAACACAAATATTTTAAATTTCTGCTTGAAATTATGGCACTGGCATCATCAGCAAATAATATTGGTTCTGATTCAGAGTTTATTCTATTATATATATTTTTAACAATACAGGCCCCAGAATTGATGCTTGGGGAACTCCATGTTTCAATCTCCACCAGTCAGAGAAAAAAGTTTGAGCTGCATGAAATGATTTTACTTCAACTTTCTGTTATCTGTTAGTAAAATAGGACCTGAACCAATCTTAAGATACTCCTCAAATTCCAAACAAATGTAATTTAGGTAAGAAAATTTCATGAGTCACACAATCAAAAGCCTTTGCAAAATCACAAAAAATTCCTCCAACATGCAATTTTGGGTTAATAAATTTGAACAAACTGACTGTTAGTCCGAAGGCAGCATTTTTAGTTTATATCCCTTTCCTAAAACTGTACTGTCCCGTGACCAGTATGTCATTGGTACGCAGGTGTTGGTTTAATGTCCTGTGCATAGCTGTCTTGGGTACCTTAGAAAAAACCATTAATAATGATATAGGACCACAATTTGTCACACTAGTTTTGTCTCCTTTCTCATACAGTGGTTTTACTACTTCTTCCTGAACAGAATTATGATTCATTAGGGTGATTCCCAAGCATTTGAACTGTTCCAAACTTACAAAGGAACCATTATCAATTCTTAAATTGTGTCAATGTGGAATAAGAAACCAACTAGATGTCACTTAGTATTATATTTATTTCTCCTTTATAATTTGCTATTTATAAGTTGCTCAACATGTTTTGCGCCACCTTGTGCCCATCTTCAGGAGCTGACGACTTAGTGGTATTTTTCCGCGTGTGGTGTAGTGCCGTGGCTGTGTAGGCAGTCAGATCCGGTTGGCTGGTTGTGTGTCCATTGGGAAGTACGTAGCACACGTGCTATGTACTTCCCAATGGACACACAACCAGCCAACCGGATCTGACTGCCTACACAGACACGGCACTACACCACACGCGGAAAAATACCACTAAGTCGTCAGCTCCTGAGGATGGGCACAAGGTGGCCCAAAACATGTTGAGCAACTTATAAAGGAGAAATAAATATAATACTAAGTGACATCTAGTTG
>Ga0123357_10012669_pt1 | contig 10887 bp, 10 predicted proteins | sample TergutEmb28metaG_FD_89873 | JGI IMG/M metagenome (GOLD analysis project Ga0123357, IMG submission 89873) | Embiratermes neotenicus P4 segment gut microbial communities from Petit-Saut dam, French Guiana - Emb289 P4 | ecosystem: Host-associated > Arthropoda: Insects > Digestive system > Gut ... | reverse complement strand
CGCCAAGGTCACTGCATTACCATGTCTAGTTGTCAGGCAGCGCATTGGACGAGTATGACGTCATGGACTGCGTACAGTACGTCGACACCGATGAAGCCCACACTTTTCTCTGGCCATTATCTCCGTAACCGTTCAACTTTGGACATAGGTGTTTTGGGTTATATCGGTATAGTTTAACATAAGGAACACTATCCCGAAGTCTGGCACATTCCTCCTGGGACACCCTGTATATATATATATATATATGTAGTCCGTAGCCGGATGTGTGTGTGTGCGTGTGTGTGCGTGCATATCTTTGGGATACGCCTGTGTCCATGTTACTTCGGCGTCTGATGGGCACGTTTTCTATCCCACCTGTTTGTGAAAACTTGGGAATGTTTGGAGAAGAGTTGTTATAGTTTTGTACCATAATTTCCAAATGCACTGCTCTGCGATTGAATTCGCACTCTCGCAGTGAGAAGCCGACGGATTAAGCACGAAGTAAGACTGAGTGCTCGAGTATGTATTATCACAAAGCCTCTGAGTTGGTACATAGGCAGAGACTTTGTAGTGAGCCATTGCACCGTTGGGTGAGAGCAGCGAATGTCTGCATGGTTATATGAAATGCATGTAAACCATCTACATGAAGAAAGAAAACAGATAAAGTAGGAGGACGAAAGAAGGAAAAAGAAAAGGAAATAAGGAGAGAAAGAGAACAAACGAAATAGGGAACGGAGACAGGGAAGGAAAGGAAGATAGGGAAGAAAGGAGAGAGAGAGAAAAAAAGAAGGAAAGTAAGAAAGGGCTTTAATTTTTCACCGTCGGATGATTTCTTCTTATTATGGTGAAATTCATCTTTGTCCACGTCATGAAGGCATATAGTGGGAGTAGACGAATGGGCCCATTCATTCTTAACATCGGCACTAAATGGAGGTGAGAGGTTAACTTCATGCCTCGGCCGCTTTATCCCAGGTAAAGAACTCCGGTACGCATTGGATAGCCCCAGAGCCGGTCTGGACGTTGTGGAGAAGGGGGAAAATGCTTGCCTTCATCGGGATTCGAGCCCTGGACCATCCATACCGTAGCCTACTTGCTTTGCCGACTACGCTGCTCGTTTGTTGAGTTTCTGCGGCCCTGTGTCGTGTATATGCGTACGTACGTAATACACACACATACACACACAAAGCAGAAAGGCAAGAAGGCCTAGTTGTTCCATGCGGGCGGACAGACGGACAGCCAGATATGACGAAGTTAATAATCGCTTTTCGCAATTTTTCGAACGCGCCTAAAATAAAAACAGGAGGGTGACGTGGGTAGGAGGTGCCGTTCGCCTGCATGTTTCCTGTCGAAAGGTGTTTCTTGGGTTTTTGGTAAATTAATTTTTGAAGTCGGATGTAAAACTTCTCGGGCGGACTTAGTTTTTTTCGCACTTCTTCGTTAAAATGTTCTGTTTACTTAAAAAGTAGAAATTAGTTTTGTATTCTTGTTAAATGTTGATTAAACTGAAACGTGTTTCAGATATTTTTAGGTTTTATATACTGTGCGCATAGTTATTTTTTTGACTCTGTCCTTGAAATATGACAGTGCTGGCGGACGCCTTGGGTGTGTACACCCTTGCTAGTACATATGGTACATATAAACATAATGGCTAATTATAGTGTGTATTGACATATGTTGATCAGTTACTAATGCATGTGTTTGTCGCACGACCTTTCGACGTATTTACGCTTCTTTTGTCATATTAGCATAAAGCTGTTTGAAATTTCAACGGGAAATTATTGTGGCGTCGCACTTTAATTCCTTTTTTTGCATTATTGGCCTTGGGGGACATTTTGAAATCCCGATTTCACTGACTGTGCACGGTGTGAACTTGGGAAATTGTGGAAACATATTGGATACGTTTTGTGCTGAGATGCGGAACTTGATATCGATTGACTTTCTGCACTTGTCGTTGCTGTGATGATGTTCCGAGCCTTTTTGTTCCCCGTCATGCATGGACACTGAAGTGTCTTCTCAGCATACGTACATTGCCGTTTATTGCTGCCATCTTTTGCTCCGTTTCGTTTCTACTTACACACGTAATATAAGTATAGGGAGCTTTAACTTCATGTATAGGGCGATGTACTTGTATGTTTGCCTAGTTGGATGCTTGTAGTTGTAGAGTATGCGAGTTTTTTTTTTTTTCTTATTTGGACAAATGTTCATACTCCAAGAAAACCGAATTCGGCAGCAGCGGAATATGTTAAGATTACCTCATTTTAGATTTAATGTAACTTGTGTTGGCGTTTGTGTTAGGCCTAGTCTAAAATAAGACGCGATACGATAGCACTTTGACGCCTGCTAAATGGGTTTATGTTAATGTGCCAGCCACGGGGTTGAACTGCACGAAGACTAACCGTATTGTGCGCGTTCTTTCTTAAAAAGTTTTGTTTCCCGAGAAGTCCTTTCTCCCGTTTTCCTTACGGAACCCGCACCATTGTTTCATTGTTCACAAAACTGGCAGCCAGTTCACACCTACGAAGCCTGTATTAATAATACAGTTCTCATAGGCGTAACGTGGCTAATAACATTGGAGGGGGGGGGGGGCAAAATCGACCGTGGAAATTAAGAATTTCCCGAAGCAATCAAGTTAGAAAGAGGAGGAAGATTGTTTTGAACCAGTCCTTAATATACGTACACCTCTTTCCCCTACTCTCACCCCAGATTTTTTTATTTGCCCTCTCTTAAACTCATTAGCCAAACAACTACGTACGTATTCTTAGAAAAAAACTGGGGGAACATTTGCCCCCCCTTTTCCCCTACCCAAAGTTACGCCTATGATAATTACAATTGATAATCAACAAGATGCAGCTGTTATGATTAATTTACTTCTAGTCAGCTGTACATGTTTCGGGCGATGTTTGCGCCCATCATCAGAAGCATATCACTGCAACTACAGCTTCTGGTATTGTCCACCGATGTTTCTGCTGGCTGGGGTTGCGTATTGGTTGGAACTCAGTTCCACCCAATACGCAACCCCAACTTCATACAGCAAGTTAAATGAAACAGGTTTTGTCAACCGTGCTGGGTTGAGAAAAGACAGGCATTATCGTAGACCGTACGGAGACTTCACAGGCCATGTATCTAATGCTTGTAGATGACAGCACGTTACGGAAATGGGCACAACTCACGCAGAACTATTTCATTTCAAATTTGGGTAACATTATTTCATTGCATTTGTTGAACCAATGTTTGTTTATTGTTTTCCCGATCAGTACAACACCTTTAATGATTTTATATTCATTTATTTATCAAATTCACTACGACATGTTATGGCCGGTACAACGCAGTAAGTGACAAGATACCAAGATTGTTTAGTGTTGACAGTTGGCACGATTCCAAAATAGGGCGAGAATCGTCAGAAATATTCGTCGTTTCTGCTTTGGCCCATGGGCTGCTTATCTGATGTGAATGGCAAACTGTTGTAGCCACAGTAGTCTCGGATTAGTGCCTGTGTAGGATTAGAAGCGTGGATGTCCGTAATTCACGAACAGAATTCCGTAAGTATTGGTAAAATTTTTTTTTTTTCAGAGCAGCAAGTAAAATGGGTTATGTAATGAGACGTTTGCAAAAGCGAGTGAGTTAATTTAACCCAAGAATATTTAGGTTATATGTTGGTGTGTTTGTACAAGTATGATCTGAGTAACTGTCTGCAGGACTCATCTCGGAATAAACACCGCAAGAAAGGGCAAATAGGTTACACGTTTAGTAACGCTGTCATGAATTTTCATTTCCGCGTGACATCTGTTGTACTGATATCTAAGGAGATCTTACGTTGTCAAGCATGTGGTAACACGGGGCCTGGAAGCGCTTTGGATGTCCCACACTTGATACACATTTCCTGTTTTTATTTTTGCAGAACTCGGCTAGCCTTGTGCAGATATTATGTTAGTAATAAAATATGTAATTTATGGAAACCCACAACATTTATTCGGCACGTCGGAGGTTAATACTTAGCGAGAAAGGCCCTATACAAATAAACATGTTTAGACGCTCGTGGAGGACAATATTAAAGTGAATGAATCTTGCACTTATAATACTTGTATATTAGGAGTGTCAGTGCAGTTCGGCGTAATGACAGTGAAACATAAAAACGGGCGTACAGTCAATTACTATATCGTGTCTTGTATCAAATGTACCTCTGATAATGGACAATGTCCGGCGCACTGGCTTTATTACACAACATAAGTCTTAAAAACCGTTGGTAGTGTGAAGAAATGACAGAGGGCCGGACCATGCATCATCGATGTAAGAAAATTGGGTCTTCTTTCCCTGCAGAAGGGCTGTCTTTGAAACTCTAGCAACGCGTATCAGAATGTGAAACCCTGTGTAGGCCAAGAATACAAGGTGGTTCAAATATGACCGGGACTGATGTCGCCAGATTTACACACAAATCAGTTCCGGTCATATTTGAACCACCTTGTACATATGAAGGAGTACGGGTATAAGGTGTTCAAAATTGTTACTTCCTTGTCCTTAGGTACAGATTTTCTAGGCACCCGGTTCTCGAACACCAACCAGTGTTTTTCCCCTAGGAAGGAGGCAGTTTCAGAGAACCGTACAGAATAATGACCGACAATATAATTTTACATTTTGTAATATTTGCGTTTTTATACGGGAGACGGGAAGGCAGAAGGTTTTTCTGTGAATGCTAACAAGGACATATTGTAAATTTGATTCTTTTGAAGTTAAACATCCCGTTGTGTTTCAGCTAATAATTACACAGTGGCTGTCACCACAACTCAACGTGTATGTATTTATAAGTGCAACGTGAGATCTCAATTCCGATATGGAAATTTTTATGTTTTCCCTTTATATTTTAAACAATTTGTAATGCCTGATTGTAACATACTGTTAGGTCGAAACATGTTGCAATAATGAAGTACATACGCGCTTGGTTGTGTTGACTGTCATTGCATAATTATTAACCATATTATTTGTTTATCTTTGTGCTTTAAAAACGTGCCGTTGCCCCTATTGCAGGTTTCGTACTGACCGCTCTGCTATGAAACACCGACATGTAACGGGCTGAGTCGTTATGGCGACCAGCAATTTCTTTTTTAAAGGCTCGTTTAGTTGCACTTCCAGTCAGAACTACAGATCCATCTTTCTTACCCATGAACAACAAAGTGGTGAGTTTTATATGATCGCGTATGATTAGTAAATCTTGGACACTCCTAGCGATTCTTTTCACCCCTTATTGAATCGAGGGCCTTGCTCTGCGTGTTGGCACGCCTACGTCCTACCATATCGCCAACCAGCTCAATGCAAGCGTCTGATGTGATGCCTACTTTGAAGGCGTTACGGTTTACCAGTGACCTGCGCATGAACTGGTCTGACAGAATAATGTTCAGTACTATGGCGTATTTTTACATGGACAAGGAATGTTGACGCCACTGATACGATGTAATAAGTCTTTAATAACGCAAGTATCAGACGTGGCTCGTCGTTTGGGCGTTGCCCATTGTCCCTGGCAAAAAGTCCACAACCCAAAATCGAAACGTTCTGGACTTTTTTCAGCCAAACACGATGTACTGTACAATGTCCACAGCATAAGTAATGTGTGTTGCAATACAGAATAGTCATAATCCTTTAAAGCCGAGCGCAAATATTGTTTTTGTATGTGCATGCCGGTGTGTTCATATATTATTTGGCAGATTTTAACACACACACACACACACGCACACACACACACACATATATATATATATATATATATATATTCAATATCCGAAATGACCGCTTGTCGTGAGGTTTTGAGACCAAAATTCTGTAAGTATGTAAGTGACGACCAGTGGGAGTCTGATGTAGACTATGAACCAAAATCAAAACTGGCACAGCCAATCTAGGAACGGTAGTGCAGTGAGCTAATTTCTTTTTAACAGTGATTATTATCGTTAAAGCTTCAGACGAAAGACATACCTATCATATATGTATGACTTCGCTTTACACGCGTAGCTACCTTACCTTACTGAGCCGGAGATACGTCAAGCGAACATCCATCGTAACTCAGGTCTTGTTGCTTGTACTGCGTTACCTCCATCAATTACGATGCTCATCATTATGAAATGGTCAAAATTTGTATTTCGTCTTTAGACGGTACGAAACAAGTACGTAAAAAGGGAAAGGTGGAAGGCAGAGAGAAACAAAAAGATGAGCGAAAGAAACCAACTGAATAGGCAGAATATTAAGACTATAAAACCAGCTGTTTTATCCGTCGAACACACCTTCTGTTTTTAGTGGGATATGTCCAACTGCATGTTTCGACTTTCAACAAGCAATCATAAGGCTGAGTGTAAGAAGGTCTACGTGCAATCGATAATCACTCAAACTCAAGATTTCGACTGTGAACGGTATAAAAACGTAAGGATATACAAATACCATCCCAAGACCTTTTGTGTATAGTAGGTATAATCTATGTAAAAAAATAAGGGCTTGGGGTCGTAGCTGTGCATCATATGAAAGAAATTATCGTAACTTGCCGAATAAAGTAAATAGAAATAATAAGGGTAAAGGAACTGAAGGGATGTATATTTAGATGGAGACGTAATTGAGAGTAGGAAGGTAGGCTACCACTCTCTGGCAACTTACTGCTAGATGCCGATGTTATGGTACTGTCTGAAGACTTACAGCCTGACCACAGGTTCACCTTGATCTTCCCTGAAGATCCCAAGGTTACATACATAATGGCTACGTACCTACTTCCCGAGTTTTTCAGTAGTCAAGGTGGCATCTCGCGGGCAAGCTGGTGTTGGCGGCTACATGAACAACGGGCGTGAAAGTGTCGTTCCGGTTCATGCTGCAGGAATGTCCACAGTTCGGTACCATACTGGTGTAGTAATCTGTATATGAATGTAAATGATTAGTGCATTAGTTGAATGTGCTACGACTAATTTACCTACTAACACGACATACTGACCGCATCATTAACACATATTGTAGGTTACTAATTAATATCTGATTAACCGATTAACTGACTGTGACACGCTGTCCATCATACAGAGTATTCCCGTATGTTTTATTCACATGTGTCTTACAGTGAAATTATTTGTTGTTGCGGAAACCGAACGTTCCGCAACGTCAACACAAACGTTTGTTGTCTTGAGGCAGTGCAGTCCGGGTCACATCCTGACGTTCTTCCCTAATACTGATTTTGATATCTCTCTTATATGTCTACCACTGCTTTCGTTTTATGGGGCTTTGAAACTGAAATTCTGTATCCATTTATCTTGTCACTTTGTGTGCACCGTATGTTCCGTTTTATTTTCCTGGTTTGAGCCATCCAAGCGAACAGCAGGTGGAGTACTTAGCTTCTTCCATGACAATTGGTATCTACCAGCTCGTCTGTTTCGGCAGCGGACGGCGCTGAACGCTGCAAGAACGACGAATTGGGAAACGTTTGGGGGGGGGGGGGGGTATTTAACGACGTCGTTAGTTTCCAAGACTACAGAGCGACAGTGGCAGATGAATAAGATGAGTGCGGGACATTCGTGGAATAGTAGGGCCTTCTGACGGGTGGGAACCGAAGTTCGTGGTGGAAATCTGACACGTGTTCTTCATACTGTAACTCTCCTGGTGCGTTGTCGTAACAGTTCCAAAGGACCTGTGTAACTCACAAAGTTCCTCTGTCTCTAATGTCCTGGATTTCTGAAGTACTGAATCATTTTTATTCCAAGCATTTTTCTGGGCATTTTTTGGAGCATCTGTAATGTCAGTGGTGCGTTCGTCCCTCAGAATAATAAACCGTGTTTCCCAATTCTTATTGTCTCTTATGCACGCGTGTGTACGCAGTGTTTTAGGAAATGGGTGTAAAGTTAAAGCCCCTTTAGTTAATGATTTTGCCATGACGACGTATGGTGACGTGATTGTAAAGGTCCACTCATTCTTAACCACAGGACTAGGTCGAGGTAAGCGGTCAGCTTTACGCCCCGCTCGCTTTACCACCAAGGAAAAGCTGCTGTTGCTGCCCGTTAGATAGTGGGCTGGGCCTGCTCCAGTGCTGGTGTAAATGGTTGAGAGAAGATTAAGAATTTTATACCTTTGTCGGGAATGGAACCCGTGTTGGTTGCCCAGGCCATAGTCACGTCACTGTTGATCATACAGAGCTGTAGTAATGCGCGCGGCGTTGGACTGGCTCGGGATTTTCTGTGTGGTCTCACGTGAGCCATGTTAAACCGTCGTAGTCAAATACCAGAAAGTTATTTGTTTTACATTTATGTATGTGGAATGGTAGGGGGATGTCACGTTCAAACTTTGCCTTGAGTGCAGACAGTTCACAGTACAGTACTTGTTGCTACCCAGGCTGCCGATGTGACTATGCAAGAAGCCTTGATATAGTCGCCGAAGAAAGTAATGAAACATAGTTTTGAATGGGCTTGGAATCCGTGTGAACTTCCAGATTTTGAAATATTTGGCCGATTTTAACGGTCACCCTAGTACCATACTGTATTTTAAGCGCGTTCGCAAAATTGTGAATAGCGGCTATTAGGTTCGTCAATTCTGTCCGTCCGCCCGCCCGCTGCCCATCACGCGTGGAACAACTCGCCTCCCACTGGATGGATTTTTATGAAATTTTATTTTTGAGTATTTTTTCTTCGAAAATCTGTCGAGAAAATTCAAGTTTCATTAAAATCGGACAAGTATAACGGGCACTTTACATGAAGACCAATGTCCATTTGTGACATGGGTCTCTAACTCGTGGCCCGCGAGTTTGTATTATACGTCCCGCAGCCATCTTTGTAAATTATTTATACACTGTAGAATTAAACAGCACTTTGGGTCGTTCAGTACACCACTTAGGTGCGGCCCGCGAACCAGCCCTTTGCTATAAATAGTTGGAGGCCCATGATTAATATCTGGCTGAATTCTTCTTAGAATGGGAGATGTTTCAGACAAAAATTGTACAGAAAAACACATATTTTATGACGAGTAACTTTTTTTTTTGCGGAAGTGTTGGCGGTTCTCTGAGATAATGTGAAAAAATGATAGAGCCAGACAGGTCACAGACGACTCAAACGGCTCACGTCACTTGCATGCCGGCTGACTGAGGAAAGAATATAGAAACAAACTCAGAATATTTGATATTCATTGCTTTTCCACATCAACAATGTTTACGCCAACGCGCGTTTGTACATTGCCTGTCTTGTTAGTTCTTCTAACTGGTGGGCAGACGAACTTGTAGGACGGTACCGATACCAGCGCCAGTGACGTTAGGGTACTGAAATGATACACGGAAGTAGAGTTTGGAAAAAATATGTGATGTGACTTATTTCAGGTAATATTTGTGTACAATATGAAAGCATAACACAGGGGCTGTGCAATTACCGTACGGTTGTAAGACGAATACGAACTAACCATTGTAGCTAGGCAAGTGAAACTTCATATGCCATTAATGTGTCTGCATATTGCGAATGAAATATGCTTGCAATAAAAAATTACAAACATGGCGACTATGTGAAACTCTGGTTTTTATATCTTGCAATCTTGAAATGTATGCATTTACTGTGGTTGCTAGCTCTTTTATTCACGCATTCACTTTTAACTCACGCAATTCGGCTTGACTAAGCCGTCTGCAGTTTCACTGTCAGTAGTTGCGTGCAAACCATGCCGTTGTTACTGATATTGAAAGTTAATGTAAATTAATGTGGTAACGTATAAATTACGTAAATACGTGTTTGCTAATCGAGTAGGGACAAACAGTACAACAAATTATTTACACAAGCGCACCTGCATCCTGGGTAGCTGTCTCACTATTATTGACACTGTACATTAAGCATATTCCCTTAACAATTTCATGTATTTCCTTGTGGTTTTCGTGCACTAGATGATGTTCCGCTGACAGCACGCGGTCTTGATATCATCCCACTGGTTGCATCGTTTGCTTCTTATCTGGTCTAACTTGACCCGTTTCGGTAACGTTAAGCGCCCTATACACTCTCAGTTAAACTGAGCGATTTTACTGTCTGACATCATACCTGACGTAAAAACGGAGTAAACTGCGCAGTTTTGGCGGACAACAGCTCAGGCCTCAGAACTGTCCTTTTCAGTCGTCTTTCACACAGAGAACTGCGCAGTTCACTCACGGGAGTCCCACAGTTTCCTCAGTTTACCTGCCGACACCACGATGGCATCATCTCAAAGCACATCCGTTTCTAGCAATTCATTTAGCAGATGAGCATCGCATGATATATTCCTTTTCAAATACCATTTCTTACTCCAAATTTTACGCATTATTTTCTTCTTTTCGGGTAACATTATGGCCGGTGTGGCTAGCAAACAGCAAACGACAGCCTTGTTTTTATCCAGCCACACGCACAAGAAGACACACAGAACTGATTAAAAAAACTGACAAACCTGATGGGAAACTGTGCTGTGCCAGAGAACATTCAGTTCGTTTTTTCGTGCAGTTTTTTACACAGTTAAACTGCACATTTTAACTTAGAGTGTATGGGCCCCTTTACACACACGTCACGGATGTTGCGCATGCACTCTTCGCTTGTTGGCCAGTCCATGTTAGTGCATTTCTTTGTTTATTATACGTTACGTCTGTATTTGATGGTCATTTAGTTACGTTTTTCGCAACCAATTGAGGGGATTTATTGGTGTCCATAATCGTTTAAGGAAGTTTTAGACGTCTGAGTATATACACGGAGAAATGACGAATGTGACTGGAATGACATTCCGGTTGTGCGTTGATTTGGGGTTTTCGCTGCTGTGGTACTGTGTTACTTTTTGCACAGTAAAAAGGTAATGTGATCCTGTTACAGGCCCGGTGTGGCCCAGAGGGTGGGTAGAGGTATAGCTCTACTCTTCCATGACCGCGGCACTAGAAGGGGGTGAGTGGTCAGCAGCACGCCCCGGCCGCACTTT
>Ga0123357_10012668_pt1 | contig 10887 bp, 4 predicted proteins | sample TergutEmb28metaG_FD_89873 | JGI IMG/M metagenome (GOLD analysis project Ga0123357, IMG submission 89873) | Embiratermes neotenicus P4 segment gut microbial communities from Petit-Saut dam, French Guiana - Emb289 P4 | ecosystem: Host-associated > Arthropoda: Insects > Digestive system > Gut ... | reverse complement strand
GTACTGCCTTATAATGTGCTATAAATATAGGTACTGACTTATTGCGTGTTATATATGTAGGTATTTTCTGACAGTGTGCTATATATGTAGGTACTGTCTGATAGTGTGCTATATATGTAGGTATTGTCTTGTTGTGAGCTATATATGTAGGTACTGCGTGATAGTGCGCTTTATATGTAGGTACTGCCTTGTAGTGTGCTATATATGTAGGTACTGCCTTATAATGTGCTATAAATGTAGGTACGGACTTATTGGGTGTTCTATATGTAGGTACTGTCTGACAGTGTGCTATGTATGTAGGTACTGTCTGATAGTGTGCTTTATATGTAGGTACTATGTGATAGTGTGCTTTATATGTAGGCACTGCCTTGTAGTGTGCTATAAATGTAGGTACTGACTTATTGTGTGTTATATATGTAGGTACTGTCTGACAGTATGCTATATAAGTAGGTACTGTCTGATAGTGTGCTTTATATATAGGTACTGCCTTTTTTGTGCTATATATGTAGGTAATGCCTTCTATTATGCCTTATATTTAGTTAGTGTCTGACAATGTGCGATTTATGTAGGTACGGTCTGCTATTGTGCTTTATATGTAGATACAGCCTTGTAGTGGGCTTTATATGTAAGTAGTGCCTTGTAGTGTGCTATATAGGTAGGTACTGTCTGACAGAGTGCTAAATATATAGGTACTGTATGACAGTGTGCTATATATGTAGATACTGTCTGATAGTGTGCTTTATATGTAGGTACTGCTCTGTAGTGTGCTATATATGTAGGTAATGCCTTCTGTTGTGCTATATCTTTAGGTACTATCTGACAATGTGCGATATATGTAGGTACTGTGCTATATATGTACGTAATGCCTTCTATTGTGCCTTATATTTAGTTACTGTCTTACAATATGCGATATATGTAGGTACTGTCTGATAGTGTGCTATATAAGTATATACTGCCTTGTAGTGTGCTATATATGTAGGTACTGTCTGATAGTGTGATTTATATGTAGTTACTGCTTTGTAGTGTTCTATATATGTAGGTACTGACTTATAATGTGCTATAAATGTAGGTACTGACTTATTGTGTGTTATATATGTAGGTACTATCTGACAGTGTGTTATATATGTAGGTACTGTCTGATAGTGTGCTATAAATGTAGGTACTGTCTGACAGTGTGCTATATATGTAGGTACTGTCTGATAGTGTGCTATATATGTAGGTACTGTCTGATAGTGTGCTATATATGTAAGTACTGTCTGATAGTGTGCTATATATGTAAGTACTGCCTTGTAGTGTGCTTTATATGTAGGTACTGTCTGACAGTGTTATATATATATATATATACTGCCTGAAATTGTGCTATATATGTAGGTACTGTCTGAAAGTGTGCTATATATAGTAGGTACTCTCTGAGAGTGTTCTATATATGTAGATACTACCTCATAGTGTGCTATATATGTAGGTACTGTCTGATAGTGTGCTATATATAGTAGGTACTGTCTGACAGTGTTCTATATATGTAGATATTGCCTGATAGTGTGCTATATATGTAGGTACTGTCTGATAGTGTGATATATATTTAGGTACTCTCTGATAGTGTGTTCAATATAGTAGGTACTCTCCAACAGTTTTCTATATATGTAGGTACTGCCTGACGGTGTGCTATATATGTAGGTATTGTCTGATGGTGTGCTTTATATAGAGGTACTGTCTCTTGGTGTGCTATATATGTAAGTACTGTCTAATGGTGTGCTATATATGTAGGTACTGTCTGACGGTGTGGTATATATGTAGGTACTGTCTGACGCTATGCTTTACATAGAGGTACTGTCTGGTAGTGTGCTATATATGTAGGTACTGTCTGATAGTGTGCTATATATGTAGGTAATGTCTGATGTGCTATTTATGTAGGTATTTTCTGAACGTGTGCTATATATGTAGGCACTCTCTGATAGGGTGCTATATATATAGGTAGTGCCTGATAGTGTGCTATATATGTAGGTACTGTCTGATAGTGTGCTATATATATAGTTACTTTCTGATGGTGTGCTATATATGTAGGTACATTCTGATGGTGTGCTATGTATGGAGGTATTGTCTGATGGTTTGCTTTATATAGAGGTATTATCTGGTAGTGTGGTATATCTGTAGGTACTGCCTGATAGTGTGCTATATATGTAGGTACTGCCTGATAGTGTGCTATATATATGTAGGCAATATCTGACACTGTTCTATGTATGTAGATTCTGTCTGATAGTGTGCTATATATGTAGGTAATGTCTGATGTGCTATTTATGTAGGTAGTTTCTTATAGTGTGCTATATATGGAGGCACTCTCTGATATTGTGCTATATATGTAGGTACTGTCTGATAGTGTGCTATATATATATATATAGGTACTTTCTGATGGTGTGCTATATATGTAGGTACTGTCTGATTGTGTGCTATATTTGTAGGTACTGTCTGGTGTGCTATATATGCAGGTACTATCTGATGGTGTGATATGTTCAGAGGTACTCTCTGGTAGTGTGCTACATATGTAGGTACTGTCTGATATTGTGCTATATATGTCGGTACTGTCTGATAGTTTGTTATATATGTAGGTACTGTCTGATAGTGTGCTATATATGTAGTTACTGTCTGTTTGTTTGCTATATATTTAGGTACAGTCTGATTGTTTGCTATATATTTAAGTACCGTCTGATGGTTTGCTATATATATAGAGGTACTCTCTGGTAGTGTGCTATATATGTAGGTACTGTCTGATGTTGTGCTATATATGTAGGTACTGCCTAATAGTGTGCTATATATATGTAGGTAATATCTGATTTTGTGCTATGTATGTATGTTCTGTCTGATATTGTACCATATATGTAGGTACTCTCTGATAGTGTGCTGTATATGTAGTTACTGCCCAATAATTCGCTATATATGTAGGTACTGCCTGATATTGTGCTATATATTTAGGTACTGCCTGATTTATGCTATATATATAGGTACTGTCTGATGGTGTGCTATATATGTAGGTATTGTCTGGTAGTGTACCGTATATGTTGCTACTGTCTGATAGTGTGCTATATATATAGTTACTGCCCAATAATCGCTATATATGTATGTACTGCCTAATAGTGTCCTATATATGTAGGTACTGCCTGATTTGTGCTATATATGTAGGTACTGTCTGATGGTGTGCTATATATGTGGGTACTGCCTCATAGTTTGCTGTATATGTAGGTACTGCCTGATATTTTGCTATATATGTAGGTACTGTCTGATGGTGTGTTATATATGTAGGTACTGTCTGGTAGTGTGCTATATAAGTAGGTACTGTCTGGTAGTGTGCTATATATGTAGGTACTGTCTGGTAGTGTGCTATATATGTAGGTACTGTCTGTTAGTGTACTGTATATGTAGGTACTGTCTGTTAGTGTACTGTATATGTAGGTACTGTCTGTTAGTGTGCTATATATGTAGGTACTCTCTCTCAGTGTGCTGTATATGTAGGTACTGTCTTGTAGTGTGCCATATATATAGTTGCTGTCTGATGGTGTGCTATATATGTATGTACTGTCTGTTAGTGTGCCATATATATAGTTACTTTCTGATAGTGTGCTGTATATGTAGCTTCTGCCTTATATTTTGCTATATATGTAGGTACTGTCTGATAGTGTGCTATATATGTAGGTACTGTCTGGCAGTGGGCCATATATATAGTTACTCTCTGATAATTCCGGTGTTCTAATAAACCCAGAACAAGCACGATTAAATAAACTGCCAGTCGCGCAGTCGGTCAGAACATTCCGGTCTTTCATGTAACGCCGAAATTTCAGTGTTTTGTTCACAACTCCCCGTCCATTCGACTTAATGTATGTCTCTCAGATTCACTGTAATATTATCGTTCCACCTACGCCTAGAACTTTCATCATCTTCCCTCGTATATCTATTACTCCCAAGTTTGGAAGTTTTGCTGCCCTGACCTGCTGCTGTCGTCAATTTGTTTAATAGTAAAGTCTCTGAATATCAACACACGTTGAATGCAGAGTTTTGCAAGAGCAGCAACAAGACAGCAAATGTGCGTATAGCGCGGCATCGAGACGCGTTCGGAGATGTGCACCCTTTACCCATCTCAGGTGGCCACAACATTTAAGGCACTATGATAGGCCTGATGTTATGCTTTTGTTTGTACAAAACTTATTACTTTTATGCCTAGGCTAGCAATGTACACATTACACTTATCTCACGTACACAACCTGAACCTTTCACCCCGTCTAAATATTTTCTCATTGCTACATTAAAAACAATATTTCGTACACAATTTGTAGCTATATTCAAATGCAATCTACACAACACATTTCATATTACCTTACATAATGAATAAATATTAAATACAATAAAGACACGTGCTTATCTTCACCAATTATGTATTATGTGAATGCCTGCAGGGGAACGTGACGTAACAACATGAGTACTGCGTTACTGGATCATTACTTCAAACCTCTACATCCGTATGAAGCTAATTATTCGTTTGGCCTATTTCGGTCTGTCATATTTTTCGCAATTATGTCGTTAACAGCATGATATTAAAAATGATAAGGAATATTTATTTTGATTCTCTCTAAAACACTTCATCTGGAACTTTTACTACCTCCAGAAGAATTCAAAAAATATTGCCATAAAATTAGACGCCAAGGTGTCTGTTAGTTCTGTTATTTGCAGTCAAAATTAAATTTTCTGGAATTTATTTAGAAAGCGAATAGACAATTTACGAAAAATCTTCCAGTCGGAACGGAGAAATTGCATGTGAATAGACATAGGCCACAGAGACATGCTGTCTGCGACTCTGAACAATCCTAAAATTCTTTATTATTACAGTATCTGCCTTTAAACCCGAGATTTCTTTCAAATTAAAACTACCAGAGCCTTTACATTACGAATAAATTTTAATTCAACAACGTCCCAAGAGGTCCAACCAATAAACAAACGCCATGCAGCAAATCCCTTTTGAGAAGCTAACAGTTCCTCAGCTAGTCATAAAATATACCGCATTTTACGAACTCAGAAATTCATTGCCGTCTTCACAACAGCCCCACACTCTTCCCTATCCTAAGCCACAAGAACACACTTCACAACCTCCCACGATATTTCTTTAAAGTAAATTTTAATATTATCCACCCATCTACCCCTAGTGCTTCCACACAGTCTCTTCCCTTCACTCATTCGAAGAACAACTTGTACGCGTTCGTTTCCTGTCCCATGCGTGCCGTACGTTCCACCAATCTCATCTGACGAGTAAGCAAATTATAATGACAATCCGCTTGACAGATTTCAGCTGAAGGTGATACAGGATCCACGTTGACTAAAGTAGTGTTTTCGTAGTTCCAGTTTAGTTAATTATTTCGAGGTTAAGTCTGCACTGGCTTGGTTCTTGTGCCATCTGTAATAAGAAACTTAGTGTTCAATAAATGAAGCTTTGACGCTTGCAGCCACGTAGGTACATTTGAATATCAATCTCACACCGCACATTACACACGCAACGCTGTCAATCAAAGCCGGAGCAGTTACTGCTGTTTACTGTGCCAACACAGCCACAAACGCAAACACTGTGTGCGCGGCAGTCAGCAGGTGTTGCCACAGTGCTGTAGAGTGGGTTAATCGCTTGTGGCGTGTTTCAGGGACAGAACTGTCATAAGACACACAGGATTAAGTTCAGAATTACGTCAGATGGCGTCCAGAGGTCACTGGCTGCTCTGCCGGCTGCAGAAGTTCATGGACCTTGCCAACCATCTGTGCACGTTCATTGCCTTCCTCGCAGCCTGCCTCCTCGTACCTGGCACTATCGTCCTTTGCACAGGTAAACAGAAATGTTAGACCGATAAGACGTTGTACATAACGGATGGCGCTCCTGCTCCGCGATCTGGAGGTTCCGGCTTCAATAATAAACCGGCGCCCGAATGCACAGAATTCGCCCCACAGAATAAAATGACAGCCACAACTGATGCGCAATACTGAGAGGAGTTTGAAATTCTGGTTGCAGTTTTAGGGTGATTTCCCGGTCGTGCTGTGACAAACCTATCTGTGATCGAAGTGTCTTCAAGGGATCAGAGCCTCCCCAAACACAGAGTACAGTGCCAAAAGTGACATACTTATCGGGTTTCGGAAGAAACAGTAGTGTCAAATACCAGATTGCAGAACAGGTTGGCAGCACTGCAACAGATCAGATTAACGTGTGTGGTTTGCTCTGGTACTGATGAACGATCGACGGAAGAGGTGGTGGAGTAACGCGTGGCGATAATGATCGAAAGCAATTGTCATTAATCGATTACAATCGATGGTGATACTCATGCCTCGACCGTGGAGTAGCGCGTGGCGATAATACAAGACAGTAATTGTCCTAAATCGATAACGATCGATAATGATCGACAGTAATATCCCGGTCGTTGAGGAATGTGTGGCAAAATAATTGACAGCAATTACTTATTTTTAAATAGTAGTAGATTTGCTACACGTTGTAACGTTACTCGATGTGGCTGGCAGGTGCACAGAACAGTAAACAGGGAGTGTCTGCCCACAGCTGTGACCGGCGCCCGGAGATGCTGGCTGGGGTTCCTGCACAGAAGGTTCCCGAGTTTGGAATTCGTAAGGAACGTGACACTGCGAACTGCAACAGACACCATGAGGAACCAGGGCATCATCACCCTGCTGATCACTGTCAAGGGGAGCTTCGAACCCAAGCTCATCAAGGAAAGGCTGCAGGTAACATCCCCTGCTCAGGATACTTGTAGCACTGTGGATGTCACGAGAAGTCGTGCACTAGCAGGAAGGGAGAATATTGAAACTCGGCTCCATCCTGGCGTCAGTCTGTGACAAAGTAACTGTTCGGCAGCGGTGCAGTGCGCATGTGCAGTAACTCTCCCGGCACTTCTACATGCGCTCTGCGCCTTCTCGTGACAGCACCACAATACAACAGTTGTGCTCGGTGATAATGAGAAACAGAACCCGAACACAGCAGCGAAGCGGTAACGCACTAGATTTGTGTTCCAGAGATGCCTGGTCGCAGCTCCGTTGGGGCATGAAATGTTTGTAGGCGTTCGCCCTTTCCCTCAGTCATTCAACATGAATGTCGAAATTGTACCTCAACTGCGCCATGACTTCTCAGTTCCAAATTGTACCTCAACTGCACCATGACCGCTCAGTTTCAAACTGCACCTCAGTTGTGCCATGACATCTCAGTTCCAAATCCTTTCCAGTTCATCAACCATCAAACCATTTGACGTCATAATACCTGAGTCACTGACGTCATAAAATAAATTACAAGCTCCCGTTCTTTACACTGTTTGTGCCAGTGTCAGAATATGCAGCATCGTGTGACACAACTTGGTTGTGTTTACAATACAATACAATACAACACAACACAATAGGACCTTCCCGCACTAACACCGGGTTACTTTTCGTGCCCTGCCATTCTATCTAACACATCACTTACCTACACACTTCATTCGCACCCCAATCACATTTTATGAATTACTGTCTATATCATGTCCATATCATCCCCCTCCACCTCTTCACAAAAGATTCAACTCACAGTTTAAGATAGGGCTGGCCAACATGTGATCGTCAAGGAAAGTATTTGCGGCCCTCGGTCACCTGAATATTTTCAGTAACACAATTTAACAAACATAATATAATTATTCTACAAATCATAATAAGGCAACTTTATTAGCACAGAAAATGTTTAGAAACTGTAACTCATCACTTGCAAAAGAGCAGACAATACAGCAATCATTCTCTGTCATTACAGTATTACATTAACCACTAAACAGAACCATGCAGGGTTTTATTCAGCACTGCCACATGTTTCGACTATCATCAGGAAGGCACCAGTTCACAAAAACAGAAAAATGCAGAGAACTCTCTAAACAATCAAATTGTTATTATTGTGAAAGAGTGACAACTATTGTGTAATAACAGTCTTATAATAATACTTTTTTCGTAAAAACGGTTGTCATAACCTGATGATGATGCAGGTAGCCGAAACAAGTAGCGGTGCTGTATAAGAAACCTGTATGGTTGTGTTTATGTAATGACAACAAATACACAGCGGGACGGTGTCAGCTAAAAGCCATTCTTTGTGTTTTACGCAGTTCTGTACGGCCTACCACTCTGTCATTCAACCTGCTTTCAGCGTAACTTTGTAAATTAACAGCATTTAATGAATTCAGCCCCCTCCCCCGTTTAATATACGTATGTATACACAAGTGCGGCCATCAGGCGCGTCCTTGGCGAATTAGTGGTCCTCGTGTCGGTTGAAGTAGGCCAGCCCTATTCTAACAAATGAAAGTTCTCAATATAACTAAACAAGATAGCACGTGAGACGTGCGTGACGCAGCACACGCACTGCACCACGCGTTCCTTACTCTCAACATATCATACGGTCTTACCGTGCACACGTGTGATTTCAGTTTCGCCCAAAAGCAACGTACGACCTTCCCCGCGTCGGTTTTCACAACACTCACAGACACTCGACAGCACTGTGTGTAGACATGCGATACTTAATGCACGGACAAATATGCAGTTACGCCCTCATTGAACTGCACTGAAGTCAGTCGCTCAGACATCTGCTGCCCCAAATCTTATCCCAACTGGGCACCGAATGTATACAACGACGCCTAATTTTAATTTACGCCCTTATATAAAGTACGGCTGTAATTTGGCCGAATTTCGGAAAGCTCGCACTGTCTCGCCTAATAACGTACGTGTAAGGAATTCCAGTAACAAGTTACATGACAATCCGACGAAGGGCTCAGTAGCTGATACTAAGTTACTGACGGACGGAAGGACGGTCGGACGTTGTCACCACATCAGGCGTTATCTTTTGCCTTGTTAAAAAAAAAAGAGCCTAAAGATTAGAAAGAGGGGGGAGAGGGGCAACCACTCAAGAACCTCTGCCACAACACTTCCATGACTGCAACTCTGCGCCCATTCCTCATACAAGCCCAGCCCACTCTACCCTCCTTGATTTCAAAGTCACTGCCGGACACTGACAATGGTGTCCAGTCAAATTAATCACATATTTGCGTGTTCTCTGCTACGTCCACTGCAAGGAAGAATTTCACTCGTGCGTGTGTACCTTCTCGCATTCACACGCAGAACCCTCTCGCACCTTGCGGTCGTTCGCACATTGGCACGAGGTAGCCACCAGCAATGTACAGATTAACTGAAGCCAGGAAGAATGCAAAGCACCCGCTTCTTACGCAAACCGAAGCTTGATAACGTTTCTCACGGCAGCCTGCCAACACACTCCGGTCTCTGCCAGATGAGTTCAGACAATGGCGTGGAGGTTCGGGGCTCGATTTCCGACAGAACCAAGACATTTTTGTCTTCTGCAATTCGCCCAGCCGACTCCGGGCCCACCGAGGACTGTCACTGGTGGCGTATAGTTGACCAATCGCCTTCATCTGGCGCCTAGGACAAGAATGAGTGGAGCTATATCTCTACTTCTCCTACACGACTATATTGCATGCACAGAGACAACACTGCTCCACCTACTGGCGATAAAACATTTCGAGTGGTCGTCTCACCTTTCGCTTTCTGACCCAAGTCTACCGTGCTGGCTACAAGCCCAGCCCACTTTATCTTCCCCCACTTGATCGCTAGTGAAGAGTGTAACGCATGAAGTTCCTTATTGTGTGTTAAACCGCGTACCCACGATTGGTGGATCTGAAAAATATATTGTACAGGGACCCGAGAGAGAGAGAGAGAGAACAGAGTAACGTCACGCTGTTCCCACGACTGGTTTATTTGCCAAACATTCGTAAACGGTTACAGTTGCCAAGTGTTCGTCTGGTCCCACTCGGCCTTATGATACTGATCGTCCAAACACATACGTCACTTGTCTGCTTGTCAAGTATAAACGAGTCACGGGAACGCACAAGTCTCGACTACAAGCAAATACACACTGGCGATCGCACTGCCTTGTGTCCGCTTGCTACCCTGCGATACGGTGGAAAACGGACAAGTAGCCAATATTTGTAAAAGTGCACCGTTCCCACGAAGCGGCAAGTATCCATACGTGACATATATTTGTCACAATGCCAGCCGTTGTCACAGCAATGCCTTTCTCGCAACAGGCAGACATACTCAACCGGCGCAACGCGAAGGGCCACTTGATGTTCCCGCATCTTCGGACTGCACTGACTACCCGGTGGGGTCGATACGCGTGGGAGAAACCTTCTTCTTTCTCTTTGGACAATCACCTGGTTGTGGGCAGCGCTCTCTTTCGTGGACGTATTGTAAACGACTGGAACATTCAGGTGAGCCGTTACAGCAGTGTGTGTGACATGACACCACAATGTTCTACTTATCTAACATGTCCTTGTACTACAAAATGTGATGTTTGCCAGTAGGAAGGGCCGGGTTCAGACCCACGATAGTGCATGTAGTAGTTGTTCTAAACACAGTGGCACTGTAGTACATTTCCACTTTCACTAACAACTATCAGCCCCCGGTTTCCCGCACCGCACCACACAACATGCCCATTGCAGGCACTCGGTCTCACTTCGTTCACATCACTGAACAAGGCATGTCAGGAATTTGCACAAATCGGTGATCCGACGTTTCGACTTTTTAACTTCACAGAATTCCGGGTTATGGCACCGTGTAGTAATGTTTCGGAGAAACTTGTTGATACTACTCTCAGGGTATCCTGAACTTCTACACCGCTGGTAAGGAGTTACGTGTAGAATACGCGCAGTCAAACCTCTATTATTAATATAATGAGGGTTCCAACAACTACATGTTTTCGGCCCTACATGTGGGCCATCATCAGGTTGTAAACTTAGACCATAAAAGTTATACCATGTTGCGTGGGAACATTAATGGGTTGGGGGG
>Ga0123357_10012667_pt1 | contig 10888 bp, 10 predicted proteins | sample TergutEmb28metaG_FD_89873 | JGI IMG/M metagenome (GOLD analysis project Ga0123357, IMG submission 89873) | Embiratermes neotenicus P4 segment gut microbial communities from Petit-Saut dam, French Guiana - Emb289 P4 | ecosystem: Host-associated > Arthropoda: Insects > Digestive system > Gut ... | reverse complement strand
GTACGGTACCGTTGCGGCGCCGTGGGGATCTGCGTCACAAAATGCACGCAAGATGCACGTGCGGTGTCGCAACGTCACCGGAGGTATGTGTGCAGTGTCCTACCTAATTTGTACTATCCCAGACCGTAATTCCGGCACCTCTGCGGCACCGCACGGTTAAAACACGGATGTGTGCACGGGGGCTAAAGGACCTATGGAATCGACGACATGTTGTTGGCAATCCTGACTTTTATCTGCTGCAGTATTTCCCTGTTTCATGTTTGAGCGTGCAGTGCAAATATGGCGTGCGTTGAGTATGCGAATCGATGCTTGTCATCTAATATGTTAGGAGAATCTGCGTATCCGGACTGGCTGACAGCAGAGCAGAGCACTGGAGTAAGTAACTTAACGTTGTACGTTAAGTCTTCGAAATATTGGCTTTTTTTAAATAAAAGTAAGGATATTTCAGTGTTGCAAAATGCTGAATCATTTTCAGCAGTTTCGATTCGTATTAAGATTCTTAGAAAGTAGCTGTAAGCATGATATGTTTTGAACACCTGCAGAAGCAAACTGACAATGGGGGACGTAATATACATCACCCTTCCTTTCACTCTAAGCTAAACGTAACGTCCAGAGCCTAACCTGATAATTGACTTATGCCTCCAGAAAGACTGGTGGTATGCAGACCGAACCCAGCTAAACGTTGTTTTCGATCCCTACAGCATAAATGTTTTACAGGATAGTTAACATGACTTATGTAACACCTATTCTCCTTTCAGACTTCCATTATGGCAATTGAATACAGTGATGGTGTAGTGCTTGGTGCTGATTCTCGTGCTACAACAGGATCCTATGTGTCAAACCGTATTTCGGATAAGCTGACAAAAGTTTCGGAATACATATATTGTTGTCGATCAGGGTCAGCAGCAGATACACAAGCAATTTCAGATATTGTGAAATATCATCTTGATTTCTACTCGTAAGTGTCTGGCCATACAAGGTAGAGTATTTTTACCTTGTAGGATGTTTATTGTATCCATATGTAAATAACTGCTTTTGAAGACAAGAAGTGAATGCCAGCTGTCCATTTTCCACTTATTCTTAACTGAATTCTGTTGTTTGTTGTATCTGACCATCTAGAATGTGGGATATGTTTTCTTTAATCTTGAAAGAGAGGCACTGGAATAATATCATATATGCATGCCCATATCCCTTCAACCCCCCCCCCTCCCCTCCCTCCCTCTCCTTCCCAGCTGCAGTTGTCCTACTCTTTTACAGTCACAGCTGTGTAACTCATATAGGTAATAGATTACTGTAACATAAACATGTTTACAGTACTGACCTTTTATGTGTGTCTGATTTGCCCAGTCACTCGTCTGATATAATCATTTATCAAAGTACACATACAGAATTCCATACAAAGTCAAAACAATCTTAATGGTGTTCATATCCATGCATTAATGAACAATTTAATAGATAATACCAACAAATATGCAAGTTTAATCTATTAAAAAAATTCAGAAAAAAGTTATTTTATAATATTGCAACATAATTGTTAACATTGGAGTAATATCAAAAACAGGCAATAACTACTTCCTTTCACATCCCTTGCAATTTATTATTTACCAGTTATCCTGTCATTTGACTGTATAGTCCACAGTACCAAAGGTGTCATTAAATGTAACAAATCTAATAAAATCTTATACTGTTAGGGTACACTGATATAAAAAGATTTTGTCAAATTGAAAAGTAGTTTTTAAAATTACCAAATCTTAATCTAGTGATGTATCTTGTGACATTGCTTTCTTTTTATATCCTTTCTTTATGTTTCGTCCACTAAGCACAAATGAAGCAAATTGTTGCATTAACTAAAAAGTCATTCAGTCAAAACACAGTATATTCAATAATGTAAAGTTTGCTATATGTTTCAGTTACAAGTAACCATCATCAGGCAGACAATTCAGTACATGGACATGATATGTTCAGTGCTACAGTATGGTATCCCATATTGTTTACATTTGCTGTGTAGAATTTCAGACATTTAGATTAATAAACTGCTCAGTATATAATATCTTAACTAATATATTTTCTGAAATTATATATGAACCTATCAATTTACGTCTATCAGTTAAAATTTAAAATCTTAAAAACTTCAACACTCAGCATGTATGCATCTTCAAAGACTGATGCACTTATCAATTAGATTTATAGTTTTATATATATGGGAATTTAAAACACTTTTAACACTTTGGTATGTTCTTCTGCTTCTTAAAATTGGATGCTGTCATATGCGCATCACTATGCCATCTTTTGGGGGTGGGACTTATGTATAGTAAGTGTCACTCACGGTATAGTCATTCTAGTCTTCATACACATTGGAGCTGTTTTGTTATTGTGAAACACTTCGTTTTGTATGTTTGTATGTTTTCATTGAACTCTGTGCTGTTTTTTGGAATGATTATATTGGTTTTCGATTGTAGGCGGTCTAGTTGTTATAATGTGGAATCACTGTGATAATAACAGCAATTTTTAGTGGATTGTAGTGTTATGAATTTTAATCGGAAAAATTCTAAGTGTGCGTGGGTACTTACAGTTTTGTAGAGTAGAGATGAACTAGTACTAGCATGTGTTATCGCATGAGTGTTGTTTGTGACTGAGATGGATATGGAAGAAACCGGTTATATAGATGCACTGTGCGCTGTGTCGGTCTCATTCTGAATTAGCGTATCAAATATTAAGTTGGGCTTGATTGTACATTTGTCATCTATTTGGTTATTGATACTTGTATGTTTTGTGATTTATGGTATATTGTAGATGTATGCTAAATAAGTCCAGTTATCTGGTCACCATATTTTAAAGTTCATTTGAGCTTAATTATATAGAATTTATGGATTAATATACCTGAAATTATTTATACGAGTAACCTTTCCTTCTGTTCTGTCACAAAGAACTGTTGTCCTGAATTACCCACTAATACATTCAGTTTCATGTCACCCAGAGGACTCCCACCAATCTCACAGGTGTCGTGACATAGAGACCACAAGAATAAGTCCTGTGGATGATAGGAAATGATGGAGTTGGTCTTCCCACCATATGTACTGTTGTATTTGCCACCAGCCCCATCTAGCCTGTATTGGCCAACCCAAGTGTTTGTCGCCTTGAAAGATTTTCACTACCCACATTGCTATAAACAATATGTCTGGATCACTTGCATAGAATATAGGGAAGTATGGTGGTGGGGGAAATGCAACAGCTGAAGGAAGCTGGAGGTGGTTGATCCGTGGAATTTTTATTGAGATCTCAGACTATATTATTAGGTAACCATTAAGTAATTTTCACATCCTTGTTCATAAATGAGTGGCCAGAGTCTTCAATCTTGTAACTCCTTTTGAAGTCCCAGATGATTATTAATGGAAATGTAGTGACAGCATGGGTAATTTATAGTGGATTGTGCTAGTTATCTTTTGATGTCCAGTTGGTTATGCTTACATACAGTGCTGCTTACAGGCTGTATATGACTTATGCAAGTTGCCTGTAAAAGTAATATTCAGGTAGTTCACATACACATGATGCTGACCATAAGCAGTGTTTAAAAAAATTCAATACAAAAAAGGAAACTTATAGCTAACATACTAACCTATCATACTTGAATGAATATAAACAAAACATCCAATGCCTAATGTGCCTCCTAAAGTACAGCTCATGAAGCTTGTCTAGCTGTCTATCGCCTCTGTGTACATTTCTAGGTTTTCCCAGTCATTATTGCTGAGATGATGATCTTTTTGGATCTCACACTTTGTAGGAAGTTTGTTCTGTCGTTTCTCCCTTTGCATAGCTCTTTTTTCTCACAATCCATGTCACCTTCCTATGTAGCTGACACATTCCTCCGAGTTTCTTCAACATCTTACTTACTTACTTACTTACTTACTTACTCACTCACTCACTCACTCCCTTACTCACTCACTTACTTACTTACTCCAGGGTGCAGAGTCCTTGAGAAGCTACCTGGTTTACAGCTAGTCAAGAAATTCCCCGCATTTCACGGAACCCGAAGGTTCATTACCGCCCTCACAAGTGTCTGCCACCTGTCTCTATCCTGGGCCAGCCCAATCCAGTCCATATACCCACCTCCTGGAGATCCATCCTAATATTATCCACCCATCTACTCCTAGGTCTCCCCAGTGGTCTCTTTCCCTTCAGTTTCCCCACCAAGACCCTATACACCCCCCTCTCCTCACCCATACACGCCACATGCCCAGCCCATCTCATTCTTCTCAATTTTATTACCCGCACAATATTGGGTGAGGAGTACAGATCATTAGCTCCTCGTTATGCAATCTCCTCCATTCCCCCATTACCTCGTCCCTCCTAGGTCCAAATATTCTCAACACCATTCAGCATCTACCTGAACCATATTCATTCACCCACAAGATCTCTTAAATATCAGAACAGATATCCTACACAGTATAAGAATATAAAATGCCATTATTTATGTTTCCTTTAAATGAAATTTACTCTAGTATAAAACGATGATGAAAATGAAGGATTATATTTCTTTCTTCCACAGCATTGAGCTTGGGGAGCCACCTCTAGTAGAAACAGCAGCAAATGTATTCCGTGAATTGTGCTACAATTACAGAGACTCTCTTACTGCAGGGGTCATCATTGCTGGCTGGGACAAGAGAAAGGGTGGTCAGGTAGGGAGGAAGCTACTAGCACTTGTACAATCATAACACATGTCATATTCCCACTAGACAGTGTTATTTAAAGCTATGAACAGTCTGATTGTATAAAAGTTTGCTTATTTGGCAGGGAGCTTGCCATTCACAAAAATGATGGGACATAACCACATTTCTCATGTGGTTAGTCTGCTTCATCTTAATGTTGGTAACAGTTTAAACTTACAGTGTGAACAACCCACCTTTTTCTGAGTTTCTTTGGATTTGGCAGTAATGCATTGTGGGTAGTGTCCTCCTCAGCATTGCTGTCACATCTGCAAGGAAGGAGGAAGGGGAATTCAGGCATTTGCTTGGCTAATGAATGTTAGCACTACCATGGCTAAGAGCAGACTGTGTAGCAGCCACCATGAGGGAAGAGTGGCGAAGCAGTGGGGACTGTTCATCTGCATCAAACACATCCATTTGGCACAATCTACAAACCTATTGTAAAATGAATCATATTAGTGTTAGGCTTAAGACTGCATGGAGCTGTACTTCCAGGACCCCGTAATTGTTCTCGGACAGTCTGGCATTTACAGTGGAAGTCTCTTATTATGATTGTGGCTTACAGTGACAAGTCCTTTGCAACAACAGTTAACAGTGCACTGTCAACTTGGTATGTTGTACATGTATATAGGAAAGTTATTTGGCTACAAGTGCCTGTCTGTAACTCTTCACTTATTATGATAAATTTTAAAGTCCCTGTTTATATTTAACTGCTGGTGGTGTACCCCACGTCTCACACTAGCTACATTTTCTTTTTCTGAAGTTCACATGGTAAAAATAAAGTAGTGGAAGGCCAGGCTAATGATGGGTATTAGCACTGCCTGGACAGCCAGTGCCTTTTGGCATTTCCCGTCATCCTGAGAGGAGTTGAGAATTGAAGTACAGTCATTTATGTTGCTACTACCAATTTGTTAGACATTCTGACCCCATGTCAAAGCCTATTACATGATTTATCATTTATCCTTAACTACTACTGGTACAACACAACACCATCACATTAATCACAGTTCCTTTACTTTTCACTCCCTCAAGATTACATAAAGTGAAGGTGACAGAAAGTGACAGAGAGTTGAAATGGTATTATCAAAACAAAATAAACAGCTGCCGCAGCCACTTTTGGGAGATTTCCTTGTCCTTGTTGTAATATCTTTTGGGAGCATGCCAGCCAGTTGACTTACCACAGTCACTGGCTGCATGCCACCAGGGTGTGATAGGAATCTAATTTATGTGTCATTTACGCCTGAAAAATAAGTTAGAGGTCTGTTTGTAGTACAGTAGACAAGACACATTATACACCAGGCCCTGGATTAGATTGGGATTGAGGTGTGGACACCTGCTCTTCTATCTGTAACTGATGTTTCCAGGAAACAGTTGGGAACATGGAGAAAACTATAACTCCAGCACAAAAAGAGGTGGCACAACACAACAGCCAAATACAAAAGTGATGGTGATGAACCTTTACGTCCTGCAGTACCAGAATCTTTGGGTCTTTACTATCAATAGCTGCATCATAGAGTCAGTTGCTTTGCTGTAGGTCATGGATTTTGTTGACTTGGGTTTTCTTAAAATAATTGCATGGTTTGTGTGACACTTCCAGGTGTATGCCGTGCCTCTTGGTGGGATGTGTATAAGGCAGCGAATGGCAATTGGGGGTTCTGGCAGCACGTATGTGTATGGTTATGTTGACTCCCATGTCAGCGATGTCAAGACTAAGAAAGAATGCCTCGAGTTTGTTACCAACAGTACGTACCGAGTTCCCAAAACAAGGAAACTATACTACAGATGTTACTTTACTTTCATTGACTACATTTAATTATAGATTGTTTGTACCAATGCCTGTTAGCTTTTATACAGTGATATTTAAATAATAACTCTACACTTCTGAAATTCTGTTCCTTCAATACATGAATATTTTAGGACATAAAGTACACAGAAAGCTAGATTTGTTCTTTATTTCCACAAAAGAAATTGACACATCCAGAAAACCTGAGAAATCAGCATTGCCAGGTCAAAGACAGTACTAAGCAGTTTTGGGCAAACCCACATACAAGGACTTAGTTTTATTGAAGTTGATGGTGCGTTTAGTAACATCCATACTTAGCCATCCCTGCATCATCAGGTATGTAATGAAAAGATTTATACACCATTACAGCTTCAACTATGAAGGCAGATACAAACTGAGCATCTGTGACAGCATCTCTTTTCATCAAATACTTCTTGTTAGTGACACACCCCCACTGTGAAACCTGTATATTGATGCGCTTCCTTCTTCCACCTGATTCAAGGTTGTAGCTGAACATTTTTGGTATATTTGTTTCTTAGGTTTGCTTGCTTCAGTTACGGACAGTGCATGGCTATAAGTCTAAACTGTTACGTATGTTCAGGAACCATTGGTGATAGGTAGGAGGGGCTGTACAGGGAGAGATTTAAATGGGGAAATGGCTGCAGATAATGGACACTAGCAGTCCAGTGAGAAAGCAGTTGCGTACGAAAGTGATGTAAGTGAGGGAGTACAAGTGACTGTGTTATTTTAATAAAAGTTGTTTAACTGGATACAGCATGCCTTTTTTATGTCAAGAATAAAATGAATAACTAAAACAATAAGTAAAAAAATAAATAAAACTAAATGTGATGTGGTGAACCACACCCGTCTCCCGAAAGAGGTTCTCCTTCCAGACTGAGCACTTCAGGACATACAAGGTAAAAAGGGGTGATCGTGTGGAAGGTAATCCTGAAATTATTATATTAAAAATTTGTTCCGTAAATCAAAGAGTTCTGTTTCTATTTTAAAATGTTATGGAAACTGGTTGAGTTCTGCATACTGTATTGTGCCAAATGCCTTGTGGCAGCAGCTTGCATTAGATTGTAGCTAATAAAATATATAAATTTCTTTTCCAACACAACTTTGTTATGTAAAATATAATTAATTAAAATAACATAACAGCTACAATGTTTCAGCTTTCATGAAGCCATCTTCAAGCTGTAACTTAAAAGGGGTTTTTATATACAGTTGGCAGTGCCTTAAAATTACGAGATCTTGTTTACATTTCTTGATTAATATAATATATTAGAATATAAAATAATATAAAAGATAAATATAAAATAGGAATGATAGACATATAAAAGTAGAAATTTTAATTATGATGAGAATCTTATGTATTGGGCTGTCTTGTAGAAGTTGTAAATATTGCGATATTATTTAAGATCCATTTCACTCAGATGGTGGGAAGTCTTTGTTGTGGGGCTTGTTTTATGGTGTATGTGGAGTAGAAGTGTAGTATTAATTTCTTAGGAAATCGCATAGATGAAATTGCAAAGCGATCTGCAATTATATAGATAATTTTCATTTTTTACTATGGTGCATGGGATGTTGATCTTTATATGTATTATTGTATATAGTTGTAGTTCTTACATTTTTTGGTTTGTAAGTGGTGCCTATATTTATCAGCGTCTTGTTTCTTGTACAGTTGATGTCATTCATGAAGAACGTGGAAATGTTTTGATTGTATTGTATAGAAATATGGAATTTTTATTTTTGTTGGTTTGACACATCACTTTTTATACAAGGTACTCGAATTATTGTATAGATACATAGATTTCATTTTAGTAGTTAGAACACTGATTTCGGTTCTTGACTGTTCTGCGTATTATGAATGCTGAAAGGCTGTTGATTGGAAGGAGGTATGGTGAGTTGGGTGTGAGTGTGGTGGGGGGGAATGTTATTTATGTTCTGATGTTTAAGATAGTGTCCAAGATTTTATTGGAAAGATCGTTCATTTGTTATTAAGTTATTTTCAGATGAGGCTTCTTTGTGGATGTAAAAACGTTCTGTAATGTTTAAAGGTAAGCCTGTTTTCTGATAAGTTAAAATTTGCATAATATGGATCCAAAATGGTGCATATGTTCATTTAAATGTTGGGCAAATTTTGAGGAATTACATTTGTTTCTGAAGGCATACACGTGTTCATTATATCTTTTGGAGAACTTTATTTCTTTTTGACCTTTGTAAGCTTTGCCACAGTCTGGACATATTAATTTGTATAACCCGGTAGCTGAAAAGGTTTTGTGATTATGGATATTGGGAGTTAACTTTTCTTGGATAGTGTTATTAGTATGATATGCTATCTTTATATTTATGTGTATTTAAATATTTTAGTGATGTATTTGGTTTCCTTGCCAATATAGGTAAATGTAGCCCTTTTATGTTTGGGTATTTCTGTTTGTGAGTTTATTGTCTGGTTTTGTTTGGGTTTTCGAATTTTCCGTGGTTAGATTGGGAAGGAATTATTATATAGGATGTTATGGATGATGTTTTTTCCCAATTATATTCCTCGTTTTGTAACTGGTATGTGTAGTCTATTATATAGTTATCTAATTGCAGCATACGTATGTTGAGTGGGGTGGTTGGAAGAGTGGGGAATGACAGTATCTGTAAATGTGGGTTTTCTATAAATGGCTATTCTTATATTGTGTGCAGTTTTTTGTATGGAAATATCTAGATAATTTGTTGTATTGTTTTGTTTTGTTTCTGTGGTAAAATGTAAGTTCAGGTGTATGGAGTTAAAATCTGTAAGGATGGCTTGTATGTTTGTGTGGTTAGAATAAAAAATGAGAAGGATATCATCGACATTATGGAAATAGTTTATAACCATGCGTTTTTTTGCTAGGTGTGCTATGTGTAAAGCTTCTATCTGTTGTAAGAAAATTTCTGATAATGTGCCAGAAGATGGAGCACCCATAGCTAATCCGTCATTTTGGATAATTATATTATTTTTGTTGGTGAAATAATTTTGTTTTGTGATCATGTTATACCAGGTTAATAGCTCTTGATTTGTGTGAGTGTCTAGTAGATTAAATGTTGTGATGTTAAAGATGTGTTTGGTTTCTATAATGGAGATATTTGAATACTATTGTGTGTGTCCCTGATTTAATGTAATGTTTTGTTTTCCAGCCCTATCCCTTGCAATGAGCCGTGATGGGTCGAGCGGTGGTGTTATACGGCTGGCAGACATCAGCAAGGATGGTGTTGAGAAGTTCACTATCCTTGGAGATCAGTTGCCACGTTTCTATGAAGGGTGAAGAAATAATATAGCTGTCATGCATGTAATACTGTCCTGATGATCAATATATATTTGTCTGGATGTGAACTTTTCACGTGTTTATTAAGTACACAAATTTCTCATTCCCCAGTTATTTATTACATTATGTGGAAGTGGTGGAAGTTACTAGCATTTCAGAATTAATTGCTGTTTCAATATAATTTGGAATAAAGTTCCTAAGAGCTTCAGATGAAGCCAAGAGGTCATAATAATATTACTAAACCATAACACAGACAAGGAATTTGAAAGTTTGATGTAAGAACCTGTTTCTTGTTTTTTAATAATTGTGAGTGTGTAAGGATTTGGAAGGAAGAAGAACTCCATGCAGCAGAGTCCTACTTGAGAAGGTAAATAGTTCCTTAGTCATGTGAGAAATTTCCCTTATTTCATGGGGCCCAAAGGTTCCACACCACATTCCTAAGATCCCACCACTTATCTCTACCCCGAGCCAACACAAATCCAGTCTGTGCCCTCTCATCTTATGTCTTAAGGTCAGTTTCCAGTATTATCCATCCAATTATGCCCAGGTTTTCCAAGTGGCCTATTTCCATTCAATAGCAGATGACCTCAGAGGTGTATACAAGTCTTTGTAGTTTTAAATGCCTCAGAGGAATTTGGCTGGCTCTTCGTTTTATATCACTGCAATAACATTCTTCATCAGGTTTGCAGATTTATATTGGTTTTATCCAACTGCTACAGGTCTGTTCTGGGCTTGCTTCTCACCTGAAAGTTCAGTTGGGTGGTTTTGCCTGGGCTGTTACACTATTGACTTTTGCACTGCTGTGTGGTATGCCCCACAGTTCTCATTCTTCCCTGTTGACTGCCTTCTGTCACCATCTCTTAACCTTCCTCATGTAGATCCTTATCTGCATATTCCAGTCATCTCAATCTAGGTCTTCCCCTTCTTCTGCTTCTGTACAGCTTACCCTCAAAATATTTACTTACCTGTCCTTTCTTGATTCATTCTTACATTTCCAATCCATTCCAATCTCTCTCTCTCTCTCTCTCTCTCTCTTTCTCTCTCTATCTCTTTTTTTTCTGTTCTGCTCTTTTCTCTTTTTTTTTTTTTTCTTTTTTTTTTTTTTT
>Ga0123357_10012666_pt1 | contig 10888 bp, 9 predicted proteins | sample TergutEmb28metaG_FD_89873 | JGI IMG/M metagenome (GOLD analysis project Ga0123357, IMG submission 89873) | Embiratermes neotenicus P4 segment gut microbial communities from Petit-Saut dam, French Guiana - Emb289 P4 | ecosystem: Host-associated > Arthropoda: Insects > Digestive system > Gut ... | reverse complement strand
GGGGGGTGTACAGGGTCTTGGTGGGGAAACCGGAGGGAAGGAGACCACTGGGGAGACCTAGGCGTAGATGGGCGGATAATATTAGGATGGATCTCCAGGAAGTGGGATGTGGGTATATGGACTAGATTGGGCTGGCCCAGGATAGAGACAGTTGGCGGAAGCTTGTGTGTGCGGTAATGAACCTTCGGGTTCCGTGAAATGCGGGGAGTTTCTTGACTAGCTGCAGACCAGTTAGCTTTTCAAGAAGGACTCTGCACCATGGAGTAAGTAAGTACTACTAAGATCTATGCCAGGTATATACAGGGTTATTTGAAATGATTGTCGGGGTTTTAACAACTGCCACCTCGTTCTCCAGATGCAACCCCATGTGATTTCTTTCTATGGGGTTACATCAAGTATCAGGTTTATGTTCCTCTTCCCGCAAGTATCCCGGAACTGAAGGTACGAATCAGAACCACCATTGAATCCATTACCACTGACATGCTACAAACAGTTTGGAACAAACTCGATTATCATGTTATTGTTTGTAGAATCACAAAGGGTTCATATATAGAGCCAGTGTAAGTTATGTAACAAAAACTTGGAGTGTTGTTCCATTAAATAAGAAAAAACACACACTCCTATCTCAAGTGTACTGTGTGTGACAAGTTGTTAAAATCCCGACAATCATTTTGAATAACCCTGTATATAAACACAATTATGTTTTGGACTTCATTAAATTTTTAGTCTGGAATTTTTGGTGTTTTTGATCGTGATGACTCCTTGATGTGTTTCCTCTGTGGGTTATGATGCTCTCAGCATCTCAGATTATATGGTGCCAAAGGTATGATGATTCATGAATGATGGACTAGAAGGAGTCATGGTATAATCATGATACTATCCTGTCATTTGCCTGGAGGGACTGAGAAAAACCCCAAAGACCTGTCAGCACAGTTGATGACCCAGCCAAGATGCAAACTAAGGATATGCCAGATACCAATACAGAGCATGATCACTACTCCAGCCCATTTGGGCTTTGATTTAATAAGATACACAACAGTGCTCAGATTGGAAATGTTTACAGTAGAATTCCTTTAATCCTGCACCCATAAGACTGGAGAGGTGCTGGGTTAGCAAATTCTGGATTATCAGACAGTGCCTGTACTGACCTTACTTCTGACATGTGATTTTTGTTACTACTCCTGTACATGGGCTGCAAAACTAATCAGAGGAATATTCCTTTTGGATATCACCTTCAGCTGCTGGCTCAGGGCTATCAGGGTCCCTGTGTTTTCTGTATTCTCTTCAGTTTCTACCAGTGATGCTGAAGGACTTGAATACTATGGATCAGGATATAACAAAGGTCAATGTAGACAAACTATTTGAGGCCTTTTTTAACATCTGTGACTATTTTCCTCACTTTTCAAGTAACAGGATTTCTGGAGTATCAGCTACTGGATTAAAGGAATTCTAACATAACTAATAAAATGAGGAGGAAATACCTTCCATAAAGCTGTGATTCAGTGCGACTGTTATCAACCAGAATGCTTGTACTTTTTCTGCATCAACTGGAAAGCCATTCCTGTCCAATTCAAGCACCCACACAAGGGCAGTAATGGTTAAATTGAATAAAAACATTGAGAAATGCTAACAAAGCACAGATTTCCACATAATTGTTTTCATAAAGTGTCAGAGAGTTAGTATGCCAGTCCATGCCAAACCTGTTGCTGTTTTTAAGAGTCAGTGAACCTGATTTTCAAATTCACTAAGTTTCCTTTATTAAACACCTAGTACTTAACAGATTCAGGTCTTCTGGAATGAAATAATGTGTCGTTGGTCGAGTAGTTCCTGATTTATTTTAAGGATCACAGTGCCTTCATCTTCAGGCTAAAGTAGTCCCTCATACACTAATCATACCTGAAGATAAACCTTTAAAACATCAAGATCCACACACCCTATGACCCAGCGTCACATCCCAGAAGACTTGAATTTTCGGCAACACTGCTGCAAGAACCTCAAACCTGGCAATTTGCTACATATTATAATTTTTCTTGTTACATGCATACCTTTAAATAGTGCAGTAAAATTTTTACTATGACTGTTGCTATTCATAAGCATTGTGAACATTTTGCAGGCATTCTGTACCTGCAGATGAGGCAAATATGATCGTTTGAAACAGCAGGAACTATCTGCCCAGTGACATAGTGGTACAAGCCAGGAGACTTGAGTCTGACACTGTGTGACCTCAGATCTTTTACTTAGTACATTTGTTTTGTTCTGGTTCTGTTCAATTCCTCTCATGTTCAATCTTGGTGCAATTATTGGGATTGTGTACAGTTACATGGCAGGATGATTAGTAAGAAATAAGCTAAAAAAGACAATGAATGAAAGTGCAGTAGTCTAATATGAGGTACAATTCTGATATCTGCCTGAAGAACCTACACCAGTCTTGATCTTGGAACTTCCCACATATCAAGTTGGAACAATACCCACTCAAAATTAATATCCAGGCAATCAATCCTTTCTTAAAATTACCATGACCATTTACAATTCCAACCACTTTACACTCATCTCTCACCGTCATTTTAAACATAGTACAAAATGAAATGTTACACCAGGCTGTGTATTTTCATGTGTCGTTTCACATGACTGCGCTCAGAGAAACTCTTGCTACACAGCTGACACTGGTGGGGCTTTTCCCCAGTGTGAATGTTCATGTGGATTTTTAATGTTTTGCGATAAGCGAAGCTCTTGCCACACAGCAGGCAGGGAAACGGTCGTTCGCCAGAATGCACTTTTAGGTGTTCCTTGAGAGTGGAGCGTTGTGTAAACCGTTTAGAGCACTGAGTACACTGAAATGGACGTTCACGTGAGTGAATGTTAAGGTGGTCCTTGAGGTTACCCCGAAGAGCAAAGCATTTTCCACATACCTGACAAGCATGTGGTTTCTCACCTGTATGAAGCATTTCATGAATCTTCAAATTGCCTTTCTGAGCAAAACTCTTCCCACACTCCTGACACAAAAACCGTTTTTTACCTGAATGAACGTTCTCATGCTCTCGAAGAGCACTACGAACTGAGAACCGTTTGGCACAAAGCGTACATGCGAAAGGACGCTCACCAGAATGTGTGCGTTTGTGGCGAGCTAAGTTCGAAGATGAGGGAAAGCTTTTCCCACAGCTGTCACAGATGTAAGGTCGTTCACCCGAATGAATGCGTTTATGAATCTGAAGATCTCCAGCTTGAGTGAACACCTTTTGGCAAACATCACACTGATGGATGCGATTTCCTGATCGCTTCTTCTTGACGGTGTTTCTCTTTGTCTGTTTTTGCACTTCTTCTCCTGGACCTGAGCCATCACCCTCTTCTGTTGAAGAATTTGCAGACTGCAGCCTGACAATAGACATAAGTATTCTAAAATTAACAGGCTTTAGCTTACTTCTTCCTTCCTTCTCATGATACTACTGTGATGGGGTCTCTGTGGGCTCAGCATGTGATGATTACACTGATGATGATGACCATAATGATGATGATGATCATCATATCATCATCATCATCACTGAATTCAGTTAATACTTCTGTGCTTGGGTGTTCCTAGCAATGACCTAATGTGTAGCTTAAACTTGAGAAACAATGAACATAGAATTCTGATGGGATATACCTTGAAAATTCAAGGCTTGAAAGACTAATTCTTTGAAAGCCTTTCTTGAGCAGCTGATGGTCATAACAGAGGTCAAGAAATTTCCTGCATTTTATGAAACGCAAATGTTTATTACCATGTTCACGTAAGCCCACCTCTGAAAGCATTCTGTCACTAAATCCATATGACACTCACAGATGATGTTTCTACATTATAGTCCCTTCTATCCAGATATACAAGTGGTCCCTTATTACTTCACACTGTAACAGTAAAATTTTATATCTTCTAATTTTTTCTAAGCAAGAAACATGTGTAGTCCATCTCACTCCCACCCTTAATTTCACCATCCCAATATTTTGTGAAGAGTAAAGTGATAAAGTACCTCACTATATATATATATATATTTTTTTTGTAACAATCCTACTACTTTTTTTTCCCTTGGGTTGAAATATTCTCCTCTGCATCCTGTCTCCATAGTCTGTCATTGTAGGCCGATCCCTTAGAGTGACAAACACACAACTAATACAATAACACAATTATATTACATATAGAGGTGAATATATTAGTGGTCAAAATCCTGAACACCAAAGTCCACACACATACATACTGAGGCCTCCGATGTGTGTACCGTAACACTGACAAAGAACATCTCCTTATCCCAGATGACAAATGGTACAAGCTGACATCTTACTGTTGAAAGGAACAGTGATTCTGCATGCTTCAATGTCTTGGGTCTGAATTCATAAAGCTAATATCCGCACATTTTCTGAAGGGACTGAGCAAAACCATGAAAAAACATCAGTCAGAATAGCAGGTCTCTGGTCGAGGGTTTCAATGAAGGAGTTATGAAGCATCAATATCACTGTTCACTTGTTGTACAGAGTTCTGGGATAACTTAACTTTTAAATGACCCAGTTGGTATTTACAGTTCAGAGCATGGTTTATTAAAAAAAAAAAAAAGAGTATTATTTGAACAGAAAAAGATAAAATTATAAAATAAACAGCAGTTTGTGGAAAATAAAATAAAGATTATGTAGCGTGTCTTAAAAGTGCAGCGAATCTTTTTGGTACCATCATCCCGTAGTGTTAATTAATAATAATTTATTATCCAGAAGAAAACAACACTTGAACACTGTAAATAAATTAGCGCACAGTGTTCAAGGGTTCTGTTTGTCTGGACAATAAATCAGTAATCAAATGCAGTAAATTTCCTTTTTACCCAGATATATAAAATGATGAATTTGACATTCAGAGGACTGTGCATTGTGATATATTCTTATAGCAAAAGCCAAAAAGATGCACTATTTCTCAACTTTATTTTGGTAATGAACTCGCTAGACTTGCTAGCAGACAGTCAACATAACACATATGACAAATATAAGTTGCTGTAAATACAGTATTAAGACTCCTGTTGATGGACAATAAATCTGTCTGAAACACGTAGAGTTCTTTACCAAAATAAAGTTGAGAAATAGTGCATCTTGTTGGCTTTTATTATAAGCATATATAAAACGACTTTCTAGGGCCTCTTTTACATGTGTTTGAATATTATAATATATGTCACTTAAAGTCTACATTCGTTATAAGTTCAAATTGTCCCTCCACATAATTAGGCACCATGCCATTTAGGAGTATGGGGGAGTGAAGTTATAACCCCACACATCCTTAATCTCAGTGCTATTACAGGCAAGTAGTCAGTTTCCTGCCCCTGCCACTTCACCCTAGAGAAAAAATCCCCAGCATGAATTAGGAAAGAGCCTGGATGGGCACTGAAGCCGATCCAAATGCTATTGAGAAAACAAAAATCTCTACCTCTTGTTTGGAGACAAACTCTAATTCTTGATTTTCCAAGCCATACTCCAGCTGTGATACTAACTGAGGTATTGTAGTTTATAGCTTATACACGTGATTCATGATTTAATATATGGATTTTAAATGACTGAAAGAGTTACCATGAAATGTCATTGAATCATAAAAATAATGTATATACTTACGAATCATTTTCATCGCTTCGTTGATCTGTGTCAATATCTACATTGTCCTGATCTTCATTTATTTCTAACTTTAGTTTATCCTTAGGCTCATCGGTACTCTCATCACCATCATCATTATAATTATCATTATCATTTGTAACATCATCAGTCTCTCCACATTCATTCTGCAACAAAACTCCCATCAGGCAGCTGTCCCTCTTACAAGTCCAAACTAATTAGTGCCAGTACTGCAATTCTGTGAGTCTTGCAACATGTTTCTGGTCCAAGGGACTAATATTCAATGCAGCTGAAGCTCTTCAATCACATACAGTTAGTGCTGATAAATATACAACACTAAGAGTTGAAATTCTATCACTATTCTTTCCCTGTGTAGCCAGTCACTCTTACAGTTCCTGATACATACACCAGGTGCAAGTAACATGTCTTATGAAACAGCTGAGAAGCACCTATGCCTTGGCTGGTATTGCAGTCTTAAATGTGTTTGATAAAATCTTATCAATAGGCAGTAAAAAAATGATAAAGTGATCCCGTTACAGGTGCGGTGCGGTCCAGATGGTGGGTAGAGGTATAGCTCTACTCTTCCATGACTGCGGCACTAGAAGAGGGTGAGTATCAATAGGCAGTAGCACCACTTATCCTATCAAGCTGCCTTTCAACAACTTTTTAAAGTCCATGGCCTGCATATCTGGTGGGACTGTGATTGAATGAAGTCCCTTGAGAATCATAATATATAAAAAGGGATGAAATGAGGATTATCTGTGCAAGTCACTGGGGGCCTGTCAAATTTTAATGCTCAGATTCCATTGAGTTGAAAACTACAGATGGTACCAGTAATTACATCCCTAAGAATATAATGCTGCTGGATTGTTTATATAAAATGTCAGACAGGTTTTCAGTGTTTTGAGTAACAGACACTGTACATCGAAACTATATTTTGATGAACAAATTGTGTTCATTTAAAATATGGTGAGGATGTCTGGACAGCTGGCACAGCACGTAACAATACATTTCAAGCCAAACTATTTGCATCAGTTCAATGTACTAGACACACTAACATAAGCTAAACTAATCAAACCTGTAACTCTTTTAATGACATAAATGTATTCATTAGCATGCCTACATACCAACATTCTGTTCTACTGCCATTACCAGTGGTTGTACTTCATATCGTGTGATACAGAGATTATGAATTTTGTCTAAGCAAAGACTAGTATTGGCAGTAAGCAGCCATGAGAACTGATAAAACATCTGAGGCTTTGGCAATGCTTACTATACCCAGACCCATGTATCAGTACTTCTAAGTCAGACTTTCAATACATTTCTGCAACCATAATTCCGAACAGGCCTTTGTAAAATTATTTTTAGCAATAACAAGAAGTTTACGAGTGATTCTCACCTTTACACAGACCAATTCCGCCTTTGGTTTTAGAGCAAACTGACGCAGCGCAGCATCTGAATTCTCACATTTCTGCTTAAAGGCATACCATCTATCCAGTTGACGAATACACTGACGACATATTTTCGAAGGAAGCCCATCCCCTGCCATTACCTGATCAAAGTATTCAGATTCAATAAATAAATCAGTTATTAAATCATTCCTATTCATAAACAATACTGCCAGTTTCTTTACAACTATTATTACATTTTACAGGAGACAAATTTACGAATCATTTATTTCTGAAAACCAAAAGTAAATTCTTCAGCTACAGGTTGAAACTTCAAAACTACTACAAAATCAACAAGTTCCGTAAACCAGCACGTTAATAATAAGCCCATTTAGATTAAGTCTCTTATCTCGTGCTATATTTACGTGAGAACTATAATATTTTATCGAAAAAAATGATTAATACTTAGTTAACACATTAACCAGTAAGCAAACTAACCTTTATAGACACACACATCATTATTCTGATTGGCAATGGGATCGACTGTTCCTTTGTTTCATTCGCGTCAAAGATGTGTACCATCACTCCCGTTTGTGACATACATAGCCGACATACTTTATGTGCATTGGGGCTGTTCATCTTTCTAAAACATGTAAAGACAGCTAAAACAAAAATTCCAAACATTCATTTCTACCCCATGACCACCATGTTTATTCACACACAGGCTGACCACAATATTCGTTTGGGGAATGAAATTTCCCCACTTGGGTGAGCAAACTTCTCTCAGAGATTCGATGTTTTCATGGCTGTAATTATGAAGACGTAAGCCGTGTGTGTGAGACAGGTATATAATACCGATGTTTCTGTCATATATCCCGTTGATGTCTGCAGTAGGTTCCTTTGACGCGTCAATATTTACCCGCCACACACATAGCATTACGCACCAGGTATTAGATATCAAAAGTCTTCTTTCCGGCTTCGCTGTTCAATGTAGTATACCAGTATAATTCCTATAAGAGTTTTGATACTAAGGGTACCAGCAAAAAACTCAATTCCTATCGACGTCATGAAGGCGTATGGGGGAGTAAAGGCCTAACGCCACTAATTATTTTCCGTGGTCAGTGGTCAACTTCACGACCCGGCAACTTCATCCACTGGGAAAGAGCCCGTGTAGACACAGAATAGGAGGCTGCGTAGGCCCTAGACCCGGTCGGGACGTTTTGGAGAACTGACAAATCTCTTGCCTCTGCTGCAAATCGAACCCCGGAACGTCGTTTTTCCTTAAAACTACAGTTACACCTCCAAATGTAATTAGTTACATATCTGATGTGATACCACTGTTTCGGAGGAATCTGTTGTCTCTATCTGCAGGGCAGAAGGGTATGACGTATTTACGAAACATTACGGCGTCATAAACGACAAGACCACAACCTTAACAAGACCACAACCTTAATATCGTCTCAGTGAGAATTCCAGTAATAACGTGTTTCGTTTCGGTAGCGACGCGAACAGTGGGGCTCAATCTATCTATGGGAGAGTTGGCGGAATAAATTGACATAGTGTTAAATAGTCGTATAAAGACACAATTGGTTTTGTGTGACAGTTGAACATGTAGATTGTCGTCTTTTACATTCTTGCAGCGTGCAGAGCTTCTTCAGGGTCGAAATTCTGACCATATTAATATGGAAGTAGCAGTTTGTTACGGAAGGTTAGCAACCGCTTACCGGAATACACGGTGACGTGACAGCAAACATGAGGTCCTAACAGAGTGGGAATTAGGCATATATTTACCACTTAAAGTTGGAAGTATAACCCACTTTAGAGACGTGTCTTCAGTTTTGTTCGCCATCCGATACGATGAGCCACTATTAGCTTCGTAATGTCCGTCCGTCTGTAAGGAAAATCTCAGCTTCCACCGGAAAATTGATAGAGGGCTTTATTAAATTTGTTGGCACGTTCCATTTGTGATTAACGTCGCAAAAATTTAACAGAAACTATACACGACGACGTGATGACTACAGTTATTGACATTGCCCTATTTTTAGGTGCTCGCAAAATGGCGGAAAGCTAATATTAGCTTCGTCTTGTCTGTTTATCCGTCCGCATGGAATAATTCGACTCCCACTAGACGGATTTTCAAGAAATTGGCATTGAAGTATTTTTTTCGAAAATCTACGAAGAAAATTCAAGCGTCATTAAAATGTGACAAGAATAACGGGTACTTTACATGAAGACCTAGGCAATTTACGATAATACCTAGCTTAATTCTTCTTAGTTTAAGAAATATCTCACACAATACGTGCAGGGAAAATCAAACCACACATTTCATGTCTAATAACTTTTTTGTCCCCCATGAATCGTTCCGTTTATAAGATAATGTGGAAAATATGGTAAAGCCGGACAGGACACAGATGACAATGTAATACGGCGCATGAGCGTCGCATGCTGGATAACTAAGGCTACAGTCACACACTCAGAATATGTACTTCTTGTATGCTTTCTTCTGGGTATGTATGCATGCAGTCGACTGCATATATATAGTACACCCAAACAACATATGGCCGACTCAGCAGAGTGCTGGCCAAACACAATATCAACAGTGTCGTCCTATCACCTATAAAAACATTCAGCTACCTTCCACCAGTGAAGGAGGCACTAGGATTGAGAACACCGGGCATATACAGAATTCCATGTGAATGCGGCAGGGTTCATATTGAACAAAGCAGTCGATCCATCCAAATCCGAATCAAAGAGCACAATAGACAAATATAAATTACACAAACCGACAAATCAGCAGTAACGGAAAACAGCATTAACCATGACTACATTATTAAACTACAGGACACAAAACTCCTTTCTGCTAAAACCGGATACATGGATCGACTCATCAGGGAAGCTATTGAACTGGAAACGCGCCCACACAACATCAACAGAGAAGATGGTCTGGAAACCCCTTCTACACAAGCTTAAGGAAAGGAAACAACCACCAAAAACACAATAGTTTGACCTCTATAATTGTATGGCTCATCCCGACACGTTCAGTATGTCACCCACATATGCACCCGTGGTCTCCATGTGGATCGTTGCCCTCCACAGCCTGTTTCTGTACTCGGACCCGCCCCTATCCTGTCAACCTCCTTCCGATTGGCTCGGCTAATTTCGAGCCAAAAGGTTTCACGTATAAATACCCCAAAATTCTCAACCCCAGAATAGGCTCCCCTCCACGCATGTGTGGAGCTGACTCGTCGACTCCTCACGTCCATCTCTTCCCTTTCCACAGGGGCAGCTCGTCCTCGCGCTGAACTGAAGATCGTCGTTTGTAGCTGAATATGGTAGCACGCCCTAGGAGGACAGAGCGGTGTAAAGGCTGCGGCTCGCCTGCTGGTATGAGGACGGAGTGCGCGGCAGGAAGCTTGAATTGGAGCATTTTCTCAGCCAGGACGGTGTCGATATTTGTCTCTTAAGTGAGGCATTCCTTAACCCTGGGCAAGCCTTCCGGCTTGCCAATTATGTCTGCCACCGCACAGACAGACCGACAGCTGAGGGCGGCACAGCCATCTTGGTCTGCCGTGGTATAGTCCACCACTCAGTTCCCGTTCCGGGCCTGACCCACTTGGAGGCTGCTGCCATTTAATTCAAATTTGTCGGAAAACCGGTGCTAATCCTTGAGGCTTATTTTTCGCCAACCCGCCCACTGATCGGAGAGGAACTGACTGCCTGTATCGGCGGGGGATTGCCGGTCTTGATGGTTGGAGACCTCACCGCCCAACACGTGGATTGGAACTCGCGGCTGAACACGAGACGCGAGAAACTCCTACGTGATTATGCCGACGAGAACTCCTGTCTGATCTTTGGACCGGACTCCCCAACTACCAACCCATACAACCCCT
>Ga0123357_10012665_pt1 | contig 10888 bp, 13 predicted proteins | sample TergutEmb28metaG_FD_89873 | JGI IMG/M metagenome (GOLD analysis project Ga0123357, IMG submission 89873) | Embiratermes neotenicus P4 segment gut microbial communities from Petit-Saut dam, French Guiana - Emb289 P4 | ecosystem: Host-associated > Arthropoda: Insects > Digestive system > Gut ... | reverse complement strand
GTGGAAAGCAGCGTCCGCGCGCTGAATAAGAATTGTGTAAAGATATACAAGGACCCGATAGAACTTGTGGAAGACCTGTACTCCGGGAAGATAGACGCTGCCGTCAGGGGAGACATGCCGTCCTCCGTACTTCTTCATGCATTAAAGGAAAGGGCCGGAGTGAAGGAGTTAGAGAGGCTTGTCATAATGGAGCCGAAGAACAGCCGCGCGTTCTTCATGGCCCCGGTCGGCATAGATGAAGGGTCGACCGTCGAAGAGAAGCACAAGATCGCGGTCAAAGCGGTAGAGCTCATGAAACATATGGGCGCCGGGACAAGGATCGCGGTCATGTCCGGGGGCAGAAAGGACGACAAAGGAAGGAATGAGATCGTCGATAAGACCCTCGAAGATGCCGAGAAACTGGTATCAATGCTTAAAAAGGAAGGGTACGACGCATATAATGCCGAGATACTGATCGAGTCTGCTGTGGAGGAGGCCGACCTCATAATCGCGCCAGACGGAATAACTGGCAATTTGATCTTCAGAACATTGCATTTCATAGGGGATGCAATAGCAATGGGCGCCCCCGTATTGAACATCGATAAGGTGTTCGTGGACACATCCAGAGTGAAGACAGATTACATGGATTCAATAATACTCGCGATGAGGCTTGCCGAGGGAAGGAAATGAGAATAGAGATCGACGGAGGACACACCGGGATAACATTCTCCTCCTGCCACTTCATCCCGATGCACGAGAAATGTTCCAGGCTCCACGGACACAGTTATATCGTAAGGCTGATGCTTGAAGGCGAGTTGGACGAAAGCGGCATGGTCATGGATTTCGTTGTTCTCAAGAAGAAACTCAGGGCCATGGTATCAGAAATGGACCATAAGGTCCTGCTGCCTGCAAGTTCCAAGATAGTAAAGATAGCTGAGAAGGATGGGTCTGTGGAAGTGACCTCCTGCAGCAAGAGGTATGTTTTCCCCTCAGAGGATGTTCTCTTATTGGATATACCGACCACGACCGCAGAGGAAATGGCGAGGATGATGACCAACAAGCTCATCAGCGACATAGATTTCCCGAAGACGGTACGCAGCGTGTCCGTGGGACTCGACGAAGAGCGCGGACAGACGGCGTGGTACACAAAGGTGTTATGATGCCGAAGGCGGTCGTACTGTTGTCTGGCGGACTTGACTCCACGGTGACGCTGGCGATCGCCCTCAATGAAGGAATGGATGTCATCCCACTCAGTTTCAGATACGGGCAGAGGCACACTAAGGAACTCAACTCGGCGGAGGCGGTATGCAGACACTATGGGATCAGAGGTGCCGTTATCGACATTGATCTATCATCATTCAAATCAGCGCTTACAGACAAGGACCTGGAAGTACCTTCCGACCGAATGGGAAAACTCGAAGAACACATTCCGATCACATATGTCCCGGCGAGAAACATCATTTTTCTCAGCATAGCGGCCGGGCTCTGCGAGTCAGTCGGTGCGGAAGCGATATACATAGGGGCGAACGCCGTTGATTATTCAGGATATCCGGACTGCCGCCCCGAGTTCTTCAGGTCTTTCGAGGAAACCCTTGCCGCAGGCACCAAGACCGGTACAGAAGGCAGAGCGGTCAAGATAAAGATACCAATAATAGATTTCTCCAAGGCGGACATCGTGAGAAAGGGGAAAGAACTCAATGCACCCCTTAACCTGACCTGGTCCTGCTATAAAGGCGGAGACAGGGCGTGCGGGCATTGTGACTCATGCAGGCTGAGATTAAAAGGGTTCAGGGAAGCAGGATTTAAAGACGAGATACCATACGAGGGATGAAATGAAGATTTGCGAGTATTTCAGATCTATTCAGGGAGAGGGACTGACGATCGGCGTTCCGACGTATTTCATACGGACCGCCGGCTGCAATCTGAGGTGTGTGTGGTGTGACACCACATACGCTCAGGAGGGCGGGATCGAGATGTCCGTCGATGAGATAATGGATATGGTGGACGACACTGAGGACGTATGCATAACTGGCGGGGAGCCGACCCTTCAGAAAGATATGCCCAAGCTCATAGAAAGGCTCATAAAAGCAGGTAAGAGGATAGTCATCGAGACCAATGGCTCGAGGGACATCTCATGGATACCAAAGAACGAAAAAATAATCGTGAGCCTTGACGTAAAATGTCCGTCGTCAGGGATGTCCCAGCATAACCTTGTCGCGAACCTCAGCCATGTTGGAAAGAAGGACCAGCTGAAATTCGTGATAGGCGATCAGGTGGACCTGAACTATGCCATACGCTACATTAGAGAGAACAAGACCAACGCAAACGTGATATTCTGTGCGGTAGGAGGCACTGACCTGCGCCCTATTGCAGAAGAAGTGGTCAACAGGAAACTCAATGTAAGGGTCCTGCCTCAGCTTCACAAGATAATATGGGGAGACAAGAAATCAGTTTGATTCAAACTTCTTCCTTAATTCATATCTTCTTTTGAAGTTGCCGATGCACTCTTCAACAGTGCCTTCCTCATCATATGCCACATGTATCCCGGCTTTGTTCAGGATATTCAGGCCGTGGGAGCCTATGCCCCCCGTTATGACCGCGTCCACACCCAGACCGGCGATCGCATTGGCAACCTTCATGCCTGCGCCTTCCGAGTCAGCAAACTCATTACTCACAACATGATAGTCGAGAGTATCCATATCAACGATCAAAAAGAACGGAGCGTGGCCGAAGTCCTCGGCCACATAGGATTCAAGAGAATCTCCTTCCGAAATGACGCATATATTCATTTCTTCTCCACTGTTCTTATGATCTTATCCGCGATCGCGTTGAACGCCGCAGCGGACCTCGAATCCGGTTCCGACACCACTACCGGCATTCCGGAGTCTCCCGACTTAACCACGCCGGGCTCAAGAGGAACGCGTCCGAAGAATTGTATGTTGAGCTCCTTCGCCGCTCTCTCGCCGCCGCCGGTGCCGAATATCTCCGTCAGTTCGCCGCAGTGGGGGCACACGAACCCGCTCATGTTCTCAATAAGACCCAGAATTGGTAATTTTGTCTGCGCTGCAAAGCTGATCGACTTCCTGCTGTCAAGCACCGCAACATCTTGCGGTGTTGTCACAATGACGGCACCGTCCGCTTTAGGTATGAGCTGAACTATGGATAGGGCCTCGTCGCCTGTTCCAGGAGGCATGTCGATTATCAAATAATCAAGGTCGCCCCATTCCACATCCTCGATGAACTGCCTGATGGCGCTTGTTTTCATCGGACCTCTCCACATTACGGCAGAGTCCTTTTCAGGGAGCAGGAAAGCCATCGACATTATGTTGAGAGAAGGCGGAACCGATATCGGTATGAGCTTGTTGTTATCGTTGGCGTAGAGTTTTTCGTCTTCAATATGGAACATCTTCGGTATGTTCGGACCCGTTATATCTATGTCCATAAGGCCGGTCTGATATCCTTTCATCGAAAGAGCCTGAGCAAGGTTTGAGGATACGGTGCTCTTTCCGACCCCTCCCTTCCCGCTCATTACAATGATAACGTGTCTGATCTTGGAAAGGCTGTCGTGCAGTCTGGTCTCATTTTCGATATCCTCGCCGCTCATCATTGGTTTTGGCATTTTGGCATTTCTCCGATTACCGGAATGTTAGGTTCCGATATAGGGTTATCGGAAAGAACACCGATTATCAGTTTGACCATATTTTAATAAAAGCTCTTACCAGTAATAATAAAATTATACCCCCAGCCGGCAGGCTGGGGGGTTGATATGACCTCATACCGCTTTTTGCAGTTTATCCAGCAACAGTTGCGCCGCATCCTTCGGGAAATCCGGAGCGGCGTTCTTGAGCAGTGCTTCCAGCAACTCGCGCACTTCCCCGCTCTGCGGGAGCATGAATTCCGCTTCGCGCATGATATCTTCCGCCATACGGCGGTTGGATATTGCGATAGCTTCGGCAAACTGCTTGGTCACGGCGCTGCTCGAGTTTGAGGCAACGGTCTCCGCGATCTTCTCCTGCCGTATCTTACTGACCCCGAGCGCGCGCTGCGCCGCGATGACATCATCCGTCTTAGGCTGCTGCGGAGGATATCTGTCAGGGACCATGGATATCGCACTCCCCGGGCAGGATTTTATACACTCCATGCAGCCAGGGAGACATTTAGTTACATCTATGACGCCATTTTCTGTATTTGTCGCCCCCGTTGGACAGACGTACAGACACATGCAGTCTTTGTTGCAAAGCCGTATATTTCTATAAGCTGGCATGATCATTCCCTCCTTATCTCTTCTATTCTGTAACGCGGCACTTTACAAACGGGGCAGACCTCCGGCGGATTCTCACCGATATAAATGAACCCGCATATGTCGCAGACCCAGATCTTTGTGTCGGCGAGCATTGCATCACCCTCTGCGGCGAAACGCTCCAGCAGAGACTTCATCATGGCGCTGACCTTTTCGCTCCACACCAGAGAGCGCAGCGCTCCCCTGTCCCCGTCCGCCTTCGCCGTCGCGTCCGCGGCGGGATATCGCTTCGCCAGGTCCTCGTTGAGCATGGCAGCGGCGTCTTTCAATGTTTTTCCGGTTTCTGACGGGATCTTTTTATTAAAGTAATCGGCGATCTTATAGAACGCATCCATTTCGGCGTTAAGGCGCTGTTTCTCGCACCCTTTGGCAAGACTGGAACAGATCGCCGAGATCTCGCCTGAGGTAAGCTCTCTGAGGTTCTCTTCGTGTTCCTCTTCTTCATTGCTAGTAATCGGTGCAGCGGGTGCAGCCGATCTTTCTTCGACCAGAACAAAAGCGGATTTTGGTGCGCCGCATAAAGGGCATCTCCAATTTTCCGGTATGTCCTTCCATTTCGTCCCGGGCGCAATGCCGCTTTCAGGATCGCCTTTGGCTTCATCGTAAATATGCCCGCAAATAGAACATCTATATTTGCTCATGGCACTATATCTTTTTAATCGATTATTAATCCTCTTACAAGACCAGAATCGGAGTATTGTTGCTGATAGTTGTTATCCATCTAAGCGTGAATCCAAAGGCCGCGTAGATGAGCAGCGACCTTCTCATTATTGCTTTAAAATTGATAACAGAATCAATTAGCAGCAAAGTTGATAACAAAATCAACTTTCATGAAAATGGATTTTAAAATCAATTTTGAATAAAGATAAATACTCAAATGGAGATGGAGAAACATGAATGAGTTCGTTGGAAGAGAGGAGGAACTCAGTTACTTGGAGGCACTGTATTCCGGGCCGGGGCTGAAGACATGCGCCATCTATGGCCGGAGGCAAATAGGGAAATCGGCGATGCTGAGAGAATTTGTAAAAGGCAAGAGGGCCCTGATCATTCAATCGTCTAAGCAGTCCAAATATGAGAATATGGTACGCATGAGGGCAGATATATCGCAGTTCCTCGGAAAGGAGTTGCCGGAGACGAGGTCGCTCACTGAGATCATGGCGATCCTGGAGAGGATATGCAAGGAAGAGAAGACCATCCTGGTGTTCGACGAGTACCCGTATATGATCTCCGATGCCCCGTATTTTTCATCAATTCTTCAAAGATTCATTGACATCGACGTCAGAGACACAGAGTCAATGGTCATAATCTGCGGGTCCTCCATTTCCATGATGCGCGAAGAGACAGAGAGAGTAGACCACCCATTATACGGAAGGTTCATGAATCGTCTTTTTGTCGGCCCGCTTCACTTCCGTACCTGTATGGATTTTCACAGGAATATGTCTGAATTAGATGCGCTGAAGGTCTACATGACAATCGGAGGCATCCCCAAATACCATCGGTTGATGGACCGCAGCACATATGAAGAATGTATAAAGAAGTGCTATCTGGAACAGACCGCAAGCATGATCAATGAGGCGCATTCCGTAATATCAAATGAACTGAAACAGCATGAGATCTACTCAGGCATTGTTGCATGCATTGCGGATGGGGCTGTGAAATTGTCAGACATCGCACAGAAGATGGGTCTAGATCGAGCAGCATGCAAGAGGGATCTGGCCAAATTAGGGCATCTTGGGTTTGTTGAAAAACTGCATCCGATGATGAGCGCGCCTAAGAGACCGATCTACAGAATATCCGACAACATGGTCGCATTCCACTATGAGGTCCTGAGACGCCACGAATCAATGCTCAGCGGCCAGAGCATAGATTGCGACAAGAAGTATGCTCTTATGGCGAACGACATAAGCACATTCATGGGCCGCAGATTCGAAGACCTTTGCGGTCAATATATCGATGCGGAATACAGCGTGAAAGAGAGGGGACGTTGGTGGGGCAGAGCAGGGGCAGAGGATGCTGATATCGATGTGGTAGCGTACATCTACGATGACGACCTCAGAGTGAACACCCTGCTTGCAGAATGCAAATTCCGAAAACAGAAGACCGGATTCAGTGCGCTGAACGACCTGACCGGCCGTGTCTCCAAGATAGGCGGCGCAATGAATGAGCATTATGCGCTGTTCTCCGCGAGCGGCTTTGAAGAGAATTTGGAAGAATACGCAGAGGACCATGGAATAATGCTTGTGGGGATCGACAAGCTGCTCGGAAAGGTCCGATCCGATAAAATTGAAGGACCGAAGCATCCTAAATGATATCATTGGAGAAAGGTCGCCCCCGCTGCCGGGGGCAAGGGCCCCATTGGTGGCTATTCAATCAAAACAGCCTTTCCATGCCGGAAGATTTTTCATCATAGAAAGAGCCGCGATTTCTGCGGGTCCGCGGGCCAACCCCTGCGTTCTTATGATGAAGTCCGTCATGTTCTCCTTCTTTTCCTCAAAAGATTGCATCGTGCCGTCAGGACGTGCGCAGTAGACGCAATAGTCCTTGCTTTCGTCGCTCATTGCAAAATCTGATGTTTTATTCATAGGCATACCGCATGCTATACAGTTTTTCATTTTCTTTCCTCCATATCATTGTTTCATTTTTCTATCAGTTTTAAAAAATATTTTATCAAAGAGTCTTTGTATTGTTCCAATACAGAGCCATCAGGCGCGAACAGATCGCCATTCATCAGGTAATACTGAATGAGCCCCAGCCAGGTGTTGAAGATCATGTGGAAAGGTACATCTTTGATATTCCCGTTATCGATCGCTTTTTCAAGGGCCTGCATGAAATGGAATGACAGGGCCGATTGTATCGCGATCAGTGTGCTCCTTGCTTCTTTAGGCAGGTAAACGGATTCTTTTATCAGGCGTTTGTAAAGGTCCTCATGCCTGATCAGCACATCGATATGCATTCCCAAAAGTTCGGCGATATCATCTGATCCAGTCAGCATACGCAGCTCGTTGCCTATCTCCTCCGAAAATCTTTCTATAGAGTATATGAGAAGGTCATCCGCTGTGGGAAAGTGAACGAATATCGAGCCGTGCGAGACCTGCGCATCGTTAGCGATGGCAATGGTCGGGGTGGAAAAGCCGTTCTCAGAATACATCTTCAGCGCGGAGACCGTTATTTTTTCCTTGGTTTGTGCTTTTTGCAATTGTCTTTTACCTGTCATATGATGACTCTTAACTCAATGAGTGCATACTCAATATATTATTGTTTCGAGTGCGCAGGCTTCACCGAAGTCATCAGAAAAGTACGTCAGTGGTACATGGTGCGTCAAACGAGAAAACCAATAACTCCGTGATATCCAAAACAGTTTGATTGGGCGAAGGATATCATCTGAAGGCACACATGGCCATTACACTTGGTTGATCATAAGAACATGCGTCCGGCGATCATATGTTCATGACATTTCTCTCCTTAAAAAGATGATGTACGCGATGATAAGCGGCACGATTATCCACACCGCAAAACCCACTAAGGATCCAGATACGGTCGGGTCCGGTGCCCCCATCACATAAGTGATGGGGCTCATCAATATTGAGATCAGGCTGTCCGGATAGATCATGTTCCCCACAACCCCGTAAAAGTAGGTGGGTGTTATTCCAGTTTCAAAGCTAGGCAGCATCGTTGGCAGCATTGCATCCACTAATCCAAATGCTACCTGGGGCAGGAAGAACGAAAGGACCATTGCGCCCGCCACCCCCTTTGCCACTGAGCTTATGATAAATGTCAGGCTTATCAAGGACACCGCAAACAGCGTGGTGAATCCGAACGCTTCCAGTATTTTAAAGTCGAACCCGGGGCTGCCCCCCGCCAAATATGCATCCGAATATCCGATTGCCGTTATCAGAAAATACAATATGCCCAATATGAAGATGGAAATAATAGATGCAGACAGAAACTTTCCCAACAGCATGGATGATTTTTTGATAGGGTTTGGGAACAGCAAGTAACCCGTTCTTTGCTGATATTCTCCTACAATCGAGTCTGCGGCGAAGAATACCGCAAGCAGTACAGTCACGACTTGGAGGAAAAAGAATAGAATGATAAGACCGTTGTTTTGGAAGGGTTCTTGGCTGTATGGTATTCCCGCAAGCGGATTTATCACCACAGAAACAACCGCCATCAGAATGATGATAATGATCATCCCGAGCAGTCTTTTTCTGCGTATTTGTTTCATGATGTCATATCTGGCCACGATCCATACCTGCTCCAGATCCGATGGCGGTATCCTTCCTGTACAGACCACTTCCCCGATGGCCGTTTCTTCCATGGTTATTTTGTCTCCTTTATTAGGGACATGTAGAGGTTCTCCAGAGGGGAGCCGAAGTCGCTTAGGCTTACCAAACGCAGCCCCATGCTCCTCACGTCGTCAACCAGATCAGCCATTTCCTCGCCCCCGCCTTCAAGGTCAAATATCATTGTGTTCTCAGACGATATCTTGACATTACTTACTGTTGGAATATCGCCGAACTTTTTTGCCGTCGTTTCGTCAACATTTTTGAGAATTTTGATTTGAAGTTTTCTTGTTTTGCTTTCATTTATGAGGCCTTCCAATGTATCATGTCTTATCAGTTTGCCGTTGCTGATTATTGCAGCCTCGTCGCATAGGTCCATTACTTCATTGAGCATGTGTGATGACATGAAAATCGTATAGCCGATTTTTTTGAGATACTGTAATGTATCTCTCATCTCCACTGTTCCTCTAGGGTCAAGACCCGATGAAGGCTCGTCTAACAATATGATCGGAGGATCGTGCATTATCGCCTGTGCGATCGCAATCCTTTGTTTCATACCTTTAGAGAACTTTCCCATTCTTATCTCCGCCCATTTTTCCATCTGCACCTGTTCCAAAACCTCTTTTGTCCTGATGTCAATGTCGGCTTTTGACATTCCTCTTATCCTGCCCAGATACTGCAGGGTCTCCCGCGGAGTAAAGAATGGGTAGAATTCCGGCGTCTCAACCACACACCCCACATTCATGAGAGCTTTCTTTGGCTCTCTGGTCACATCTATTCCATCCAGGTAGGCAGATCCCGATGTTGCGGACAGCAGATTGGTCAGAATTTTCAGGGTCGTTGTTTTTCCGGCCCCGTTAGGGCCAAGGAATCCGACGAACCTGTTCCTTTTTACATCGATGCTTAGATCATCCACTGCAGTGAACTCTCCGAAACTTTTGGTCAGGCCCTCTATGACAATGCTGTATTCCATCGTTGACCGCCTTAGAATGTGGTATCCATGGATGCAATTTGCGATGGATATATATATGTATGGTAATGAAGAGGACAATGAATCTAGACAAACAAGGCATATCTACAATTATTGCGGCAATCGTTGTGATCGTAATAATAGGTGCTGCGGGCGTTGGAGCATACGTTGTAGTAAATGGCTCCAGCGACAAATCCAGCAACAATACGAGCGATCCCTCTAACAATGTGGCCGATTCTTTTGCCGACCCCCTGATTCAGGGGAACATGGGCATTGGAAGTACGTTCACGTATGATTCTGCCGGTGTAGCGTATGATGGCAGTTCCGCTACCGTTACTCAGTTCACGGCGACAATCGTTGGGCAAAGCGGGAGTTACTATATGTTGGAAATAGATATTTCATACAAATATGGTAATTATTCGGACGTTTACTCTCAAGACACTCTTGCGATGATCAGCAAAACCACAGGGGAGCTAAGGTTCGCATCCTCCAATGGTGCTGACTCAATAATATATCACGGAAGCCTAGTTTCCCTTAATGCCTATACTCTGAGTACACATTCGCAAGGATTGGGAAATGACACGCTAACGCTCTCCTCAAGCCCGCAGGATGCCACCCCATACAAAATAGCTTACTATGACTCAAATTATGGATATTCGTTCTCCGGAAATCTGTCTTCTACTAACATAAAAAGTCCCACGACTTATAGCAAATCAGCAGACATCGGCAAGGGCTTTGGATACAATGTCAAAGAGACGACAAGAACAGGTGAGAATGTATCGGGAAGTTGTACGGCGATGTGCATTGCAGAAGGATATACTTCTCGATTGAATTATGGCGTTACAGAGGATTGCAAGTATGGGTTGTTTTATGAGAATCTGAATTATTCTTCTGGCAATGGATTCATTGTTGAGTATATGCCATATCCAGTAAACGCCGAATTGAGTGATCCCGCTGCTGGATACCTTTTGTTTGATAGTGCTATGGACAATAATGGTAACAGTAACGATTTCGCAAAGGTGAGCTCGGAGCGGATAAACACGATCGATGGTAGCATCATGTGTGACGTGTACCACCAGACGACAAGTGGCAACTATGGCGCGCAAATCTGGATAGGTCAGGCCGATAAAGTACCCTATCTGTGCGAATACAATGACAGAGAGTCAATTACCCTCACCCTGTCGCACTATATTCGCTGAACTCTTTTCTATTTGGGCGGGGGGCCCATTTTTATATTTTCTTGCACAATAATTTATGCATTTTTTTGGCTAAGTGAAACTTTTGATGATTAAGTATGACATTCTAACGTCCGAAGCTAGTAGGCCCGCGAGCATTATGTTTTTATTGGATCCTAGC
>Ga0123357_10012664_pt1 | contig 10888 bp, 9 predicted proteins | sample TergutEmb28metaG_FD_89873 | JGI IMG/M metagenome (GOLD analysis project Ga0123357, IMG submission 89873) | Embiratermes neotenicus P4 segment gut microbial communities from Petit-Saut dam, French Guiana - Emb289 P4 | ecosystem: Host-associated > Arthropoda: Insects > Digestive system > Gut ... | reverse complement strand
GCCAACGCCCACATCATCACGTCCTACCATCAGGTGCTTGACAAGGTGACGGAGCGGTTCGCCGGCAACCGCCGCATCGGCACGACGGGGCGCGGCATCGGCCCGGCGTACTCGGACAAGATCAACCGCATCGGCATCCGCGCGCAGGACTTGCTTGACCCCGACGGCTTGGCGGCCAAGGTCGAGGCGTCCTTGGCGTCCAAGAACCAACTGCTGGTGAAGGTTTACAACCGCGCGGCGATCAAGGCGGACGAGGTGACGGCAGCGCTGTTGGCCCACGCCGACGCGCTGCGACCGTACATCGTCGACACGTCGCGGGTGTTGAACGAGGCGCTGGTGCGTGGCGAGGTGGTGCTGTTCGAGGGCGCTCAGGCGCACCATCTGGACATCGACTTCGGCACCTACCCGTATGTCACATCATCAAACCCGACGGCGGGCGGCGCCTGCACGGGGACGGGTGTCGGCCCGCGGCACCTGGACCGCATAGTCGGTATCGCCAAGGCGTACACGACGCGCGTCGGCGAGGGCCCGCTGCCCACAGAACTGTTGGACGCGACAGGCGAAAAGCTGCGCGCGGACGGCGGCGAATACGGTGCGACGACCGGCCGCCCGCGCCGCTGCGGCTGGTTCGACGCGCTGCTGGTGGCCCAGGCGGCGTTGGTCAACGGCTTCACGGACGTGTTCTTGACGAAGTTGGATGTGCTGACGGGCTGGCCGGAAATCCCGGTGTGCGTGGGCTACGAGGTGGACGGGGCAGTGACAAGCACCTGGCCGATGACGGAACGCGAAGTCGAGGCCGCCAAGCCGGTCTACGAGCGCCTACCCGGTTGGACGGAAGACATCAGTAGCGTGCGCGAGTTCGACAAGCTGCCGAAGAATTGCCAGGCCTACGTCAAGCGCCTGGAAGCCCTGATTGGCACCAGGATAAGCGGAATAGGCGTAGGCCCCGGCCGCGACCAAAACATCATCATCAACCCTCTGCTGTGACGCGGGCCCCATCGCCCTGCTGCGCGGGACTCCGTTACCCATCCTCCTGCCTGCGCCGTCCTTTTTCCGTCATCCTGCGCGGAGCGAGCGTCAGCGAGCGGAGTCGCAGGATCTGCTCAAGCGAAGCAGAAACCGTGGCCAGATCCTGTGTGCTGCGAATACATGCGGCTTGACCAGTCGCCATACCGGAACGCATATCCATGGAAATACGCCATGGGTCACACCGTGTTGGGCGCAACTCGGTTCGGGCGAACACTTCACGGCGAAATATTCTTACGCCAGCTCGGCGGGTGGCCATTTACCCAAGCAGCAGGGAATTCTCTTATCGACCATCGCAACCGCAACTGCGGCCAATGACCAGATTTCCGGTGAACGTCAGTGTCTCGCCTGTGATGTTTTGTGTGACCATTCGAGCCGCGGCTTCAGCCAATTCCGCGATAGGTTGCCGGAATGACGTGAGTGTTGGGCTAAAGAATTGACCGATTTGGGTTCCGTCAAGCGACACAATCGCGACGTCCTCGGGGACTTTGATCCCAAGGACCTTGCAAGCTCGCATCACACCGAATGCCTGGACGTCTGATGACACGAACAGGGCGGATGGGCGGTCACGTCTGGAGGCAGCCAAACGCCCATCTGGGCTGAGAAGCGCGTAGGTGGCTGTCTCGCCGCCCTGTTCGCTGAATTCCCCACGTGCCACATAGTCGTCATCGGCGCAGAACCCACACGCAAGCTGCTGCGTGCGCCATCCAGCGATGCGCTCCTCGCTGACATCCAAGCCTGGTGGACCTGCAATACAGCCGATTACTCGGTGACCGTGGCCCTGAAGATGATCAACCGAATGTATGGCAGCCGAGACGCCATCGACGCTCACCGACGACGAACCATGGGTGTGTCCGACGCGGTCCACATACACTATGTGCAGCAATCGCCCGACGCGTTTCAGTTTCATAACTAACGACGAGTCGGCCACGACAATCAGTCCGTCCACTTGGCGGTCGAGGAAGAGATCAAGGAACTCATCGGCACGAACGGTCGAACTGGTGAAAATCCCTGTCAAGACAAGGTGGTCAAGAGCGACCAGTGCTTGTTCCAAGGCCTCTATTAGCTCCGCAACAAAGGGGTTTTGCGGGCTTGGGACAACAAGCCCAATTGTGCGAGTCGACTTTCCTTTCAGTGCCTTCGCCATGACGTTGGGGCGATAGCCGAGCTCACGGATCGCTCTCTCCACACGCAGACGGGTATTCTTTGCAACTGGTCGCGGTCCGCGATTGACGACGTAGCTCACAACTGCGGTGGATACCCCGGCCAGTTTGGCCACATCTGCACGGGTCGAAGTCATCGTACTCACGCAGCCGCCAACGCCAGGTTCGTTGTGTCGTCGTCAGCGTAGACGTTCCTCCGAACAGAATCTTCGAGTTCCGGGACGTCTGTCTGGTCGGCGTCCTCAGCAACTGTTTGAGCCTTTGACAACAGCGCGTGCGAAACTGCTTCTTCCAATGATGCACCCGCGTCCAGAAAAGCCGCTAGGGATCCAATGAATACATCCGTTGATCTCACTGGGTCGACGTTTTCCATGCGCCCTTCTGGAGGACAGAATCCGCGAGAATTATCATCGGCCCAGACGACGCCGCCTGATGCTGTGAGGATGACAGCCGACTTGACCTGCCTTAGCAGCACATCTAGCGCAGGCGTTTCTGGTTCAGTAATCTGCGTCGTGACACCTGTGTAGGCCGACGCCGTGAATTCGTCAAGCACCAAGAAATCGCAGAACTCGTTCAGTTCGTGGCCGATGTTAACTGGGTATGAGAGATGCAAAATTGTTCGGGCGAGATTGTCCTTTGCGGTAGTCAGGGCTGCTGTCAAGACTTCAACGGAGGTGCTCGCTCCGAGTATGACGATATCTCGGCTTGACGTCAGTCGCACCATCGTACGCATGACGCGACTGGGTGTGATGAACTGGTTGGCGCCAGCATAGACCACCAGCGAACGACCGCCATCATCGCCGAGGCAAACCAATCCGACCCCAGTTGTTTCGGACGAAAGTATCTCGACCTCTGAAGCATCGACCTGTCCCTCGCGCAGTCCGTGTAATAGGTGTATCCCGTCTTCGTCATTGCCAATGCACCCAACAAAGAACACCCGGGCACCTAACCGGGCAGCTGCCAATGCCTGAATGGCGCCGCTGCCGCCAACCCTTGTGCTCAAATCAACGGCACGCACCGATTCGCCTTCAGCGAATTTCGGCATAGTGGGAACCTGTAGCACAAATTCCAAATTGGCTGGCCCGATCACCACCACTGACATGGGGCAATCATACCTCTGTTCTTGGTGGCGCTGAGAGAAGCGAATCAATATGTTCTGCGACGGCTTGTATGGGTGCGGCGAGCTTCACGTATCGATGGCGCCCGTTTTCGTCAGGTTCCCACCATGTTCGTCCATCCGAATCGACGTGCACCCACCCTGGCTCGCTCAGATCGTAGAAGCCCGTTGATGTGCCAACGGCGACGTCCACAGTAATTGGATCCCAACTGGGGCGACCGGGATCAGACCCGAGAAAAGCTGAATATGCGGCAGCTACGGGGTTGGAATCATGCTTAGGCCAATTTGAGAAGCCACCTGTGATCACATCCGACCCAACTTCCCATCCGACGAACACGATTTCTCCAGGCCACCCATTGACGAACCGCTGCGAAACGGCAGGGTACTCGGTGATGTTGAATTCATACCCTGCCGGGAACATACCAGCCATGACGACAGTACGCTCGACCATTCGTGAAGTTTCATCTGCGCCAAGCTCGTCCAACAGTCGGACCAGGTTTTGATAGAAACCTATCGATACCAACGTGATCTTTTCGTCGGAGGTTGAAGTAAATGCGTCCCGAAGCACACCGTAGGCGTCAGATACATCCAAGGCGTGACCGAAGCGTTGGACGACGCATTTCGCGTAATCTCGCTCAGCAACCGAATCATCAAGTGGAAGAATGCCACCAACAGGCACGCCGTCGTGCCCATAGAACTCGTTGACGAGTTGCGCCATCGGGGCCCCCCAGCGGCTGTGTGTGTTCACGCTCACAGCCATAAGTTCGGCGTCACCGTAATTCATGAATACATTGGCAAGAGCCAATGCGCCGACATCATCCACATCGCTGAAAATGTCAGTTTCGATTACCAGCTTTACAGTGCTCATGGTTAACCCTTGCTCCCGGAAGTTGCTATGGATTGGGTGAAGTATCGTTGAAATACGAGGACGACAACTAGTGGAATAACGGCTGTTATGACCCCAGCCAGGAAGATTGCGCCATAAGCCACGCTGTGTTCGCCGGCATAATTCGCGATGGCAATGGGTGCCACAATGTATTGAGGGCTTGGCGAGATCAACAGCGGCCAGAGGTAGCTTTGCCATTGGAATACGAAAATCAGAAGGCCAGCGCCAATTATTGCAGGGCGGGCCAACGGCACATAGATTCGGGTCATCACACCAAACCAGCTCAGACCGTCCAGCCGTCCGGCTTCCATCAGTTCTTCTGGAACTGCAAGAAAGAACTGGCGCAGTTGAAAGATGGCTAAGCCATTGGCAATAGCAGGCAGGAACAGTCCAGGATAACTGTCTTGGAGTCCGAGCGTTCTAAATGTCGATGAGAGCGGGATGGATATGCTGTCAAAGGGAATGAGGAAGCTGATTAGCACAATAACGAATAGTAAGTTTTGACCCTTGAACTTGACGGCCGAAAGCGCAAATGCCGCCGGAACACTGATAAGCAGGCCAATAATGATGGTAGCTGCCGTCACGAGTAGGGAGTTTCCAAGCGCCAACGGAAATGATGAATGTATGACTATTGACACATTGTCGAGCGTGAACGGCGCGGGGACAAAGGAGCGCCATGTGATCGGGTTCATATACTTGAATATGTCGCTTTCGGCCCGAAAGCTGCTTGTCAGCGCCCAATAGAGTGGCGCGATCGAATACGCTGACCCTATGACCGCCACAATAAGCGCGAGTTTCGATGAGGTAATGCTGTGGCGGGCGGTCGATCGTTTACTCATCCTTCCCTCCCCGGAAGCAAACGGAACTGGATGAGGACAACGACCAAAACCAACAAAACCAGCAGGACAGTGGCGGCGCTGGCCCCAGGAAGGTCACCTGTGATAAAAGCGCGATGGAATATTTCAACCATAACCAGGTTCGTCGAACCACTTGGGCCGCCCTTTGTCAGGATCTGAACGGGCGCAAAGACGAGGAAGTTTGAAACGGTGTCAGCAACGAGAACAAAGAGCAGGGGACGACGGAGCTGCGGCAAGGTCACGTAAAGGAAAGTCTTAATCGGGCCGGCGCCGTCGATTCTGGCTGCTTCATACAACTCGGCTGGAATGTCGTTGAGCCCTGCAATCAGGAACATCATCCAAAAGCCGACACCAACCCAGCTGACGATGACGATGATGCTTGCGAGTGACTGGGACGGAGCGGTGAGGAAGCGTTGGGGCGGTATGCCGACGCGCGCAAACAACCCGTTCAATACGCCGTCAGGTCGCATGGCGATTCCCCAAATCACGGCCGATACCGATTGAGGGATAGCAGCGGGGAGGAAGATCAACGAGCGCCAAAGCCCGGTCAAGGGAAGGTGTTGCACCAAGGCGACCGCAAATACCAGAGCAAGAGCTATCTGTAGTGGGTTGACTGCGACCGTATAGATCAGTGTCACTTTCAAGGCGTTCTGGAATATGGGGTCGTGAAGGATGCGGACATAATTGGCGAAACCGACATACCCTTGTTTGCCCAGCGCGGCGGACTGAGTGGATATGATCGCGCCCTGCACGAGCGGCCAAAGTCGCATGATGCACAAAACGAGGAGAGCGGGTAAAAGAAACAACAGCCCGGTGAGTGCTGCATTGTTTCGGTGCCGCCTCCGTGCAAGTCGCGCAGCCATTCCAGCTCCTTTAACTTGGTGTGGGTGGGGCCCGGGAGGGGCCGCCACCCACACCAAGAGCGTAGTTGTCTAGTTGTATCGGGCGAAAGTCGACGTTATCTGGTCGGAGGCGTCCTGAAGCGTGGTGGCAGGATCCTGACCGTTTCGAATGTCGGCGAACGCGTTGTTCATTATGGTCTCAAAGTCAACATAACCAACTGAGACAGGTCGCATCACTGCAGTGTTGGCTAGTTCATACTTGATGATGTTGGCCATATCGTTGCCCCATCCAGGCGTGTTACTCAAATTGGCGAGATAACTTGACAGAGAGTCTTTCTGGATCGGTATGCCTTCTGGATTGACTTGGGCGGAACCGGTTGGGTCCAGTGTTATCCATTCGGCGAATTGAGTGGCTATGTCCGGGTGTTGGCTGAAGGGGCTGACCCCAATAAGCCAGCTACCGCTTGGGGTGACCGCCTTGCCGCCCGCGAAGGATGGCATAGGCGCGACGCCCCAATCGAAGTTCGTGCTGCCGAATGAGCTTGTGCACCAAGGGCCACCCACGAAATAGGCAATGTTGCCTTGGGCGAATTGGTCAGGCATCTGCTCAACCGGTATGCCGCGGGGCGAAAGGCCATTTGCAAACAGGTTGCCGTACCAGGTGGCTGTGGTCTGCCATTGAGCGTTGGTGATGTCAGGCGTGAGGTTGCCGTCACCCGAGAGCCCGCTGCCGCCGCCAGCCGATTCAAAAAGGGGCTGAAGCTGGTAATAACGGTCCACTTGTTCAAAGCCGAAGCCATACTTCGCGCCAGCGTCCTGGGCTTTCTGCGCGTTGGTGAGAAGATCCTCCCAGGTCATTCGCGCTGACGGATCGGCAGAGGGGTCGGACAATCCAGCGTTCGCGAGTAGCGTCTTGTTGTAGTACATGACGCCCGTGGAGGTCCACTGCGGGAATGCGTACTGTTTCCCATCGTATGTGACTTCGTCCAGGCTTGTCTGGTCGGTCTGGCTCAGGATCTGTGACTTGTAGTCGGACAGGTCAAGAAGGAACCCTTGGGCGGCGTTATTGGCCAGGCGGGGACCATCGACAGAGTAGACGTCGATGGTGTTGTCCTTGGCGCTGAGACGTGCCTGAATCTGCGAATTGAGGTCGTCAAACGAAGTCTGCTGCTCCTTGATGGTGACATTTGGGTGGGCAGCCTGGAACGAGTCAATGGCTTTCTGCCAGGTTGGGTCGGCATTGGACGAATGCAGGAAGTTCAGGGTGATAGGGCCCTGATCTTGGCTCGAACTGCTTGAGCCAGCAGTGCTGGCGCTGGTACCCTGGCTGCCGCACGCGGTGGTGAGGGTAAGTGCCATCAGGACAGCTCCGATGCCGGCCACGACACGAAGGTGATGATGCATTGGTGTGGTTCTCCTTTCAGCCTATGACGAAAATCGGTTGCGTCTAGGTTTCGTAATCGTTGTGCAGCAGGAGCGCTGCACGGATGAGAATCTACAGCAGTAGATACGTCTTTGGCAAATCTGCTGGTTCAGCTCGTCGTTGGCGCCCGTCAGGCGTGATCGGCAGGTCCTGCCGTGTGACTTGGATGTGGCAAACCGCCGATGTGTGGTTAGCTAGGAGTCGATTTCGCACAACTGGCGCAGTGTTGCCGGGCTGGCCATATCCGCTGCGGTCGGAAAGGCTGAGAGAACGCCCGGACGTGAAACGGTGATGCTTGCTGCCCGCACCGCGAAGTCGGCAACCTCTGGAACCTCCATACCGAGGGCCAGTGCCGCAGCCACAGCCCCGGCGAAGGAGTCGGCGGCACCCTCTGGGTCCACGACAGGCACGTCGGGCGCAACCACGTCCCCGAACAGTTCACCGTCGGACCAGACTGCACCGTCTGACCCAACTGTGATGATAGCCACTGCTGCATAGGTTCTTGCGACTTGTTGGACTGCGAGGCGGACCTGGGGGAGAGTGTTCACAGAAGAACCGATAAGCTCGGAAGCTTGCGAGCGATTCATGATAAGCAGGCTCGCATGCCGGATGGTGGAGTCATCCAGTCGCAAGAATGGCGATAGGTGGATAACTACTCGGAGACCGGCATCCGATGCCGCCTGGACCGCAGTGTTCGTCAGCGGCACGCCCAATTCGCCTTGAACCAACACGACTGATCCAGACGCCATACGGTTGATCGCAAACACAACGTCATCTGGCTGGAGTTTCTGGTTCGCGCCGGGATGTGTGATGATCGCGTATGTACCGTCTGAGTTGATTGCGACGAAGGCGCATCCAGTGTGAACCTTGGCGGCAACCGAAAGGCCTGAGGCGTCAACACCCTCGGAGATCAGGCGGGCTCTGATTGCCGTGCCATCGGCATCCGCTCCAACACAACCAACAAGGCTCGTCCTTACCCCTAGGCGCACTGCTGCAATCGCCTGGTTGACACCTTGGCCACCGGGCCGTGTGTCCAGCTCCGTGGCAGTGGCCGGTATGATCGGCTCCTTCCGCGACAGTCGGAAGATGTAGTCGTGGTTCGTCGAACCGATGACCAACAACTCGGATACGCTCGGCGATGATGCTGTCTCGTGAAACGACATTTGAATAGCATATGACACGTGCGGGCACGAACAACGTCAGAGGCTCTTGCATGCTGAGCCTCTACTGCTGTAGATTTCAAGTCACGCAACAGCCAGTTGCACGGCGACCAGGCTTCAGTGTCTGGGCAGCCCTCCTTCGCGGTTGAAAGGAATGAAAATGCGCCGGAATGTCAAAAGACTGGTAGCTCTTGTTTCTGCTGTGCTGGTTATCTCTGCTCTCACAAGTGTGGGTACACCGGCTCGAGCAAACACGGGGCCCAGGGTCGTGTCAAGCGTAGTGAAGACGGGTGACGGCAAAGGCTACCTTGAGGTCGATGGACAGCCTTATTATTACTCGGCGCTCGAGAACTGGGGTGACCAGCAACTTCTCGGCGACAAGGTAAGTCCATACACAACATCTCCGTATTACTCAACGGCTCCATTTTCGCAACCGATGCCCGTCAGTTGGCTCGAGAACGTCTTTGAGAAGACAAAGGCTGCCGGATTCAATACGATGCAGATTTTCCTCAAGTGGAATGAGATTGAGCCAACCAGCCCGGGCGTTTATGACTGGAGTTTGATCGATCAATATATCACCTGGGCACAAAAATACGATCTTAGGCTTGATTTGGTTTGGACAGGGTCCATACATTGTGGCGGCGCAAGGCTGGCCGGATACCCTAATGGCTGGATGACCTGGATTCCGGCTTACCTGCAGGATCGAGATCGTTATTTTGGTGCGAATCCAGGCACTACGGGTGACATCTTCGATGCCTTCATCCCCGATGGTGGCGCCCACAGCGCTGACGCCGCATATATGTACCAACAAGAGCGCAACGCGGTCGGAGCGCTATTCGCGCACTTGGCTTCATATGACGTCACTGACCGAACCATAGTCTTTCAAGTTCTGAACGAGCCGAATATGTCTCCGTATTGGACGACCAACAAGGGCGTCATGCTCGGTCTCATTGAGCAACTTGCCGAAGTGGTTAAGTCCTCTGACTACGTGGTGGCCACTCGGGTCAACCTCTCAGGTAGCTATCTCGATTCTGACGTGGCAAATCTTCCCAGTATCGACATGGTTGGCGCCGACCCTTATGTGAACGACCTACAAACTGTGAAGAACATCGCAACCGATACATCAGGCTCGCGCTTGCCGCATATCGGGGAGAACGACGGCAGCTATGCGAACACGTCGTCACTGGCCGTTACTGCAGTGATCAATGGTGGCGCGTACAACGTGTTTCAACTCAACGACCATTACCCTGATCAAGGGATCTACGACCCGTCGGTGACTTACAAGAATTGGGTGTTGGGCACGATTCCACCAATGCGCGAGAGTGGGCAGGATATGACCCATCTCAACACCGGTCTTAACAAGATCGGCGCACTTGTGGCGGTCGCGCCTCCAGCAAGGATGGCCGGTTTCAATGTGGACACTGATTACCCAAGCTCGGACTGGAACTGGTGGGAGGCAGTAGGGCCCTATCGCATATCAATGACCAGCACAGCAAGCGCTGACGTAGGTTTCGGACTTAATGACGGTAACTATGTCTATGTAACTACTGACTCGGCCAATAGCGTGACCTTCAAGAGCGAGTTGCAACCCATCGCGGCCAGTTCGGGTCACCTCGACTCGACCGGAAGCTGGGTCGTTGACTCGACAAAGGCGATCACCCAGGACGGGTGGTATGCAGTGACTGTCGGTTCCGGCGAAGTAGTGCGTCTCACGTTGCCTCCTGCGACAACTCCAAGTGTTGGGCAAACAATCTGGCTGCAGTCACAGGCCAACGGAGATTATGTGAGTGCGTGGTTGAGTGATGCGAACCAGCCCCTGCAAGCCCACGTTACCAGTGTGCAGGATTGGGAAAAATTCACCGTCGTGGACGCTGGGGCAGGATATGTTGCTCTGCGTTCCTACGCCAATGGTGACTACGTTGGGGCATGGGTTTCAGACACCAACGCACCGCTCCAGGCGAGAACGACCGACATCGGCGACTGGCAACGGTTCAGGTTTGTCGATTTGGGCGGCGGCGCCGTCGGACTTCAGGCATATGGCAATGGTCTGTACGTTGGCTGTTGGCTCACTGACGCGAACAGTCCGTTGGAAGCACGCACGTCCGACATACAAGGCTGGCAATACTTCAACTGGGGTACGGCCTAGCGTAGATACCGGATGGCCATGTTCGTGGGGCGGTCGCAGGATCTGCTTGTATAGAAGCTTGGGCAGATCCTGCGACTCCGCTCGCTGACGCTCGCTCCGCGCAGGATGACGCAATAGGGGCACTGATGTTCGCTCCGCGCAATGGATGACTGGCTAGGTCGTTCCACAGGATGACGATTTAGGTCAGCGCCCAGACTGCTTCTTTGGCCTTCAGTAGGCGCAGCAGGGCGTTGTTGACGGGCACGGGGACGCCAGTCTCGGCGCCCAT
>Ga0123357_10012663_pt1 | contig 10888 bp, 5 predicted proteins | sample TergutEmb28metaG_FD_89873 | JGI IMG/M metagenome (GOLD analysis project Ga0123357, IMG submission 89873) | Embiratermes neotenicus P4 segment gut microbial communities from Petit-Saut dam, French Guiana - Emb289 P4 | ecosystem: Host-associated > Arthropoda: Insects > Digestive system > Gut ... | reverse complement strand
TTATTTATAAAAAACAAAAAAATTATCTCCCCCCCCTCTCCCCAAAACCCCCTGGGGCTCCCTCCTCCTATGAAACCCCCCCCCCCAAAAACAAAAGGAAAAAAAAAAAACCCCCCCCCCCCCCCCCCCCCCGCACCCAGTCTTAATGAACTCACTAGAACATACAAACAGGCAAAATATTGTCTGTCAATGGCACTGTCATTACCTGGCAATATTTCCTGTACAGTGAAAGGTTTCTTGAAATTCTGTTTGGAAATAACGTACAAGGTCCATACTGCATTTTTCAACATTACCATCTTAAGGGATGTTACGCTGTGTAGTCTGATATCCCAGTAAAGCATAATTATATATAAGACTATAATCAGAATCTTTACTGGCATAAGAACTTACCTCCAGGTACTACTATACGATAAGGATACTAAGCATGCTGACAGCCATGGGCATAAGGTGCAAATTGGCAGCAAACAATTTGATCTGAATACAGTCCAGCTGACAGTTGAACAGTCACCTCTTCTGCTGCAGCACGATCGAAGCACTGACATCACAGCAGGTATTCAGTAACTACTGGCAACTGAAGTCCCATACAGCCAGAATTGTGACAAAATGAACACAGCTCTACAAGCTGCATGGCATTGTTTCCAGCCCACACAACACTGCGTATCTGAGCCACCAAGGAAGAAAGTCTGGTTCACACATGCCAGCATTTATGTAAAACAAACAACAACATGTACAATCCTGGAAAAAAAAAAAATAATCCAAGCTGAGATAATTAGCATATTACTGCATATATTCATGTGTGTGTGTGCATGTGCATGTGTGTGTGTGTGTGTGTATTTAAAAAATGCAATCAACACACCGAGTTCGGAGTTAGTGTCTTGTATCAAATACAGATATTTGTTTCAGCTTGATAAGTCACCTTCATGCAAAGTAACATTCATACAAAGAGAACACAATGTAACTACATACACATTTATATTGGTTAGTAATTCAGTTCTCAGTTTTACATATTGTTTATACATTACTGTCATTCAGTTAGTTGAAATATTAATAAAACTGTTGAAAGCTCTTAAAATTGTATTTACCAATGACACAGGCAAATTATTTAGGATGGTATGACAAAAAGGCACATTTTTTTAATTAAAAAAAAAATTGTAATGTCAATACCAATGTTTATTATCTTCTGAGAAGATAAAATATTGGTGATTTATGTTTCCAGCAATCAAACATGGCTGGGCTGCATCACTTCACTACAAGTTCTACTAGGCTCACGTAAAAAGGCATGTCTGCCATCTTCTAATGTTATATATGAAGTCACAAACATAAAAGTTAAAATACAGATACAAAAGAGGACAAGATTCCTCTGGATCTACCATTTCATGCAATAAAAGGCAATCAAGATCATGAAAGAATGGTAAATTACAGTACCATCACCATACCTCTAATCATAACCAGAAATACAGTCCAAGCCATGCTTTATTTCTGGAAATGTCACAACGACCCATCACAGTTGCCTGACAATCAGTACTACTGAATGCCATCTACTCAAATTATAAACAAGAGGGAAAACCTCTGTCTTGACAATAAAAAATGGTACATATTAAGCTTTCAGTAATACTCAGGACTAAGTCATTCTAGCAATACAATTTTAATAACTTTATAATTTTAATAATATCTTAACAAACAGAATGACTGAAACAGAATTTGTAAAACTGAGATGTAAGGTGTATATAGTTTACTCCATATGTGAATATGACTGTGGCATGGAGATGGATTAATGTCAAGACACAACATTTAGCCACATTTGTTATAAGAAACTAACTTCCCTAACAAAATTAGTTGTGTTGATGGTCTATCTTAACCCCTGCAGGATCTGTGCATCACACCTTACTACATTTATCAATGGCTGTCAATAACAGAGTTGAACAAATGGAACATTTTGGTCTATTCTGGGTCTGAAGTGTCAAATAATACTATCTAGTACCCACAGATACATACTGGAGTCTGATTTCTGATAATCTAGTATCCAATATCATATTACAATCCTCCAATCCAAGAGCCTAGCATGATGTCCAAAACTATACATGTCAGTTTCTAAGTCTGACGTAAGTTTTCATTTTCAATGTCCTAATATCAAGTGGACCACATCTACAATATTGATTCTGTCTCAGACATGGAAGATAATCAGTTGAAACTGCGGATAGGAACTGCCTGTTCTAATTAATCCCTTGCTGTGACATGACACAAACATAAATATTGAAACCCCAGTCTCTTGCAGAGTACACTGGGCAATTGGTTCAGGAGCCAAAGGGATACTATTTTATGGTATTGCTCAGGTACATTCATCAGAACGTAGTAATTTAAAACAAGATGCATACTTCCTCCTCCATTTGTCACAGTGCATTCATTATCATCATCCCCCTTCCCATTTGATGTTGTATAACATCTGCAGTCAGTACAAGATTGTAACATAACAAACTAAACAATCCAACATCCCACCTGGATTAATCTTAGCAGAAAAGGTCAGCACACTTGGGTTCAGGTATGTCAATGAAAATGGGATCAATAAACAGCAGAGAGAAAAGTAAAGTGAAACATATCTTGTCCTTTTGTCCACAACACCTTAGTTTTCAAAATACAGGCTTCAAAAATTTACACTTTGATATGATGATGATGTAAACTGCCTAGTTAATTGTTCAGGAGTTGACATTTTGAAATCCTAGAGCAAAGGTCCTGGTTTCGATTCATCTCTGATATTTTATGCCATTTTGGGACATTAGCAAACATTTAGAGTGTATCAAATATAAAATCCCTTCTATACATGGTATGTCCATATAATATATACTTACGTATGCAAGGTATACAAATTAGATGTCTTAAATACAGTTTTACATAATAACTGATTCTAAGCTTTCATAGGGATTCATTGTTAATGAACATGCTGTTTTAGACTATCAGCACAGTACGTTACTTCTGGAAGAACATGCTACCTCCATCAACAGCGGATGGAAGTGTTTAGGTTATATAGACAGACACCTGCTTGTATAGCCAAATACAATATAAATAAGGGCTTAAGTGACGTACATACACTTTTTAAATAGATTTATGAAATAAAAATGAGTAGCATCTGAGGTATGTAAATTTATTTAAATAATTAAGGTATTTCCTATCAATATGAATTGCAAACCATACATTGAAATATTACACTATAAACAACTGAAGTGAATAGATGTGTAAATAATTCTTCTCTCAGTTACTGCCAAGAAACAGACCAAAATCGCGATCTGTTACTGTTAGCACAACTTTTTTTTTTGGGGTGGGGGGTGGGAATGCCCATATTAAGGGCAATTATCACAACCAACATTAATTAGATGAAGAGCAAGACATGTCTCTCTTTACTTTCTATGTCTGAGAATCTGAGAAACACTCTCTGTTAAGCTCTTCTGTATGCTCATAATCTTTGTTATTAAATGCATTTTACCATCAATACTGTTTGGCTTTATACTTAATGACTTCCTTGTACATCTCAAAATACAGCAACCATAACAAAGAAATATATAAAATACCAGTGTATTCATTCACAATGCATTTGACTTCTCTTACTGCCATTAAAAAAAAATAAGAATGTAGAAATTTTACTTAAAATACACATATTATACTGCCTGGTAAAATGAGACACCAAAAGGTGTGTGGAAGGAATGCTTATCAACAAAGTCCAATGAATTTTAAGTTCATGAACATCAACGTGTTTAAACACTTTGTCGCAACAAAATTAGATCAAAAGTGCACCAGCCACACCTCCAGACAATGAATAGAAAAGGCACTGCCATCCAAAGCACTATGTTCAATTAAACAGCAAAATGCATTCAGGTTTCCTCAGCCAAGGGGCACTTCGTGTAATGAAATAATTATTACTTTGTACCCCACACATACTACTGATTTAAAAACGATAGTACTCTAGGAAAACTACTGCATGAGAACAATAGGAATCTTTTAAAAATGGTAAAAGTTGAAACAGGACTGAACATTTCTTAGCAAAAACATATTCACATATCTTGTCCTATTACTTAATGTAGACTGCTGAGTTCTGACTAAGCTGAAAACTTGGATGTGTCCATTTTCATAAAGTTTCATATGGCGTTGGATTTAGTATACCCGAAAATATTTACAAGAGAGATAGCAGTTTATCATGGTGACACAAATCAGCATAAAACATATGTTATATGCTACCTATACAATGTCAAATACAAAGCAAAATTACACACAGCTAAAGTCTAAGTAGTGGCACTAAGGTAAAAAACTTGCATGATATATTAATAAATCCCTCAGCATTCACACTTTACATTTTCCAACAAATCTACACAGACACTGACATTGCTGCTCCTTCCGTAACCAGTATGGCAGTGCACTGCTTGTTGTTCACTATTTCTAGTGAACATTCACTTGCACGCAGACCAGCAGATACCATAAAATAACAGGACCATACCATGAGGCTACAACAGATTCAGTATCCACTCAACTTCAGGAATAACAAAACAAAATCCATTTATTTCTCTGTATATTACAGACATTCACTCACTGTTGTGGGGATTTAAGTGAAAAAATGCCTTCTTTGGCAAAAAGACTTCTGTTTTGTTTCAGAATTAAAATCACGTTATTGAAATCTTAACAGACATAAATTCTCACACTCATATTATTCATCTGAGGATATCTGTACAAAGTCTCACCTTCTTACAGCAAAATGCTGTAAACATGTATTAGCCACCTACTTGAATAATGCAGACTATCTGATTGAACATACTTTTGTACTGCATCATAAAAACTAAGAGATCCTTTTGGATAAAACTGTTAATGATTGATTAACTTCTTTCTACTTTCTAAAAATTTCATTGCATTGTATTCCAATAAAGAAAATGGAACTTAAATAAGACAAGTTTGTTGCTGGTAATGATAATAAGCCAAATATGTGTTAAGAATACCTGGAACAGGTGGAAGTCAATCTGTTCAGTCCTGTCTTATTTCTTTTGTAGTTTGTATACCGTATAAATGTTTTCATTATGAAAATAATAATCATATTTTGCATAAATCCCTTATCATCATTTTTAAGAAAAGAAAAATATGTATTTTTCACTTATTCTACTAACAACAACAGCATCACTCAATTTTCTTCACACAGCATACTTGTAAGATGAACATTCTGTATGGAAAATTGCACAATATTTAGATTCTGTAAAGTAATACCGAAAATATACCTTGTAACAACTGACATTAACTTCAATAAAGTTTTTAATACTTGTTCTCATTCAAACCTTTAGGCATCACTGAATGAGTTCATAATTCAATAAATTATATCAACTCTACACACAAAAGAATGCATGATCTACCTCCTGTCAACATTCTCAAAGACAGAGGTTGTGTTAGGCACTCAACAGTTAAATTCTGCTGTCACATATTATAAATAAGAGTTTATCAAAGCAATTTCATTGTACTGGTGATGTCATTACCATTACTGATAGCATACCATAATTTGACAGGTGTACCATAGGCTTGACATCAGAAAACTTCAGAAGGGAGTATATCCACATTACATTAAACAATGAGGAGGTAAAGGTAAAGAGTAAAGTTCACCCTATAACAGGCCATGAAAGCCCAGGGGAGGAGTAGATATATATACATCTACTCTTTCTTTAACCTTGGACATAGATGGGAGTGGGTGGTCAATGCCATGTCCCAGCCACTTTACCCCCAGGAAAGACCCAGTACCATTATATTGGAGGCTGGGTGGGCCCCAGGGTTGGTCTGGATGGGGGAAGAAAATCTCGCCCCTGCCAGGACTCGATACCCGGTCAGTTCAGTCCATAGCGAGTCGGTATACTGATTAGGCTTTCCTGGCCCACAAACCATGAGGCATGTCGGAAGAAATGATAGTCTGCCAACCTAGAATTGCAAAGACTCCAGAGAGTTGGAATTAAGAAATACATATACTTTCAGTTCTGGAAGCAAACCTAATTCATGCACAACACATTTTGTATAAGGAAAAGCAGACATGACACAAGACATAAATAAAAACTGAATGCACAACTTGTGCATTCAAAGATGTGATAATATCAAGATGCATGGTAAAACTGTAAAAACTATATTTTAACACTGGAAAAGCATTTAAATAAAACTGGAGATAACCTAGTTGCCGAATTTGGCAATAAGGCTTACCAAAATTATTGATTTTTGTAGATAATTGGCAACAGACCCATTGCTCTAATTTGTAATATCTCATGAGACAAATAAAAAATCATGACATACATTCTTGTCATAATATATGCAAATTACAAGTCAATAAAATATAAAACATGTTACAGAATACCTTCTTACATTTGTATAACAAGGATTCAAGAGTATTTTACATAATTCTTTAGAGTCAAAACAACCCCTTGGTCTTGAATATATGACTCCTATCTTTTTGTACATAAAAGCATATTGTGAGTAAACTACATGATTGATATCCCTGCCATACACATAATCTAGATCTCTCTGCACATAATGTAGAATGTAACTAAAATGGTGCACTGCAAAGTGATGCCAATAATCTGACACTTTCATCTAAAAATGATACAATATAGTTTAGATAGTTCCATATCTGTTACAAAAGTTACTATTAAGAGTGACATCAAAATGTTTCTACTAGTATGTTATTCATACTATATTAATTCAATGTTCTTTTGCATATTCATTAACTTCTGTGTTTTCTTTCATTTATTAGCTGTGATTTCTGTTAAGAACTATGTAAGAAAGGAATGCACACAACTACTTTTACCTTTTGTTTTGTGCTACATGAGTGCATTCACGGCTGTTAATTCAAAAGTGTAAGAAGATAAACACGCTAAAGATGAATCTCAAGGGAATTGTGGGAAGGGGGGGTTCTAATGCTGGAATCTTCTAGTACATGAAGCATAGAATATTATGACATTATTCTACCGCAAGTTGTATAAAAACTGTATCTCAAATGCAGTTACCGAAAGAACCTGACTGATCCTGCAGTTTTACCCACAGTAACACAATATACATTTCTTACATGCTGCAACATATCCTCATTTTTTGACGTTTTGCTGACCGTGCATCTCAGTATATTTATCTCATTAATTAACCAACTTGATGCACAAAAGTTTATTTCATGCCTCTACATGTTTCGAGCACATGTGCTCATCATGAGGCCAAAATTGTATTACACAGCCTCTGATATCATCACACCTATAGGTGTCTGTCTTGTGCACAAGTTGAGAGAGGACTGTGCACAAGAGACAGCCACCTATAGTTGTGATTATACCAGACGCTGTGTAATGCTATTTTGATCTCCAGATGATGAGCAAATGTGCTTGAAACATGTAGAGGCATGAAATAAATTTATTGTAAAGCAAAAATTTTGTGCATCAAGTTGGTTAATTACTGAGATAAATATCCTCATTTGTACATCAGACTGCTAATAACAGGCATGATCAGCAATCATATGTTTGAGATTCAGTATTCTTGGTTGTGGATCTTGCTCTTTGAATGTCAAAAATGCATGTAGGACTTACAGATGTACAAACAATATGTAATGCTATCCAACAGCTGACATAATAATGTCTCTTAATATACAAATTCACTATTCTCCAGACTTACTCCTGTGAGTATATTTAATGGGAAAGAGGGGTTTTGGGTTCAAATCTCATCCTGATATATCCACGACTACAACAAGTAATATTTCCTAAAAAGTTAAATTTTACAAAATATGTTTTGAAGTCATACCAAAATCAACAAAATTTTTATGCATGAATCTAAGCACTAATAAGTTGTTTACCTGATTTTGTAACCTACAAATTTTACACCTAATAGTCCTCTTTCTCATTTAATTCTAAATCCTAGCACTGACAGTATTTATTGTGGTCATTCTTACTGGCTGATATGACTTAGCTAGAGTATTTATTTGTATGTATATTTCTAGGGGTTGGAAAACAAAATATATGACAATGTGAGTGCTGTATGTATACCATTACTTTTTGTTAGCATCCGAGAGGAATTACAATGCTTCAATATAGTCTCTGTGTATTTAATATGGCCAAAAACCTGTAGTGACTGGTACTACCAGCAAACTGATCTTTACAATTGCTAATTCGTAAAAAAACTGACTAACGCATACTTATATTATTGACATCACTTTATTAGCACTGTGTTACTCCGTCATGTTTCAGCCCTCAAAGGGCCATTTTCAGGGAGTAAAACTGATACATTTCCACAGCAAGATCAACAAAATGTATACCAGATGTAAAATTCTGGAAGTCAAAACATAACTGCAAGTAAGTTTATAATAATCATTAAAATGCAAATGACAAAAAATTATAAAATCCTTATAAATGATTAAGTTATGACATGAATCTGGACACATACAAAATACAATTACATTAATATACAGAGCCTCTAAGGGATGCCTTATGGACATTTTAGAACAATTTTTATTCAAAAATATAACCATGAACATAAATTGATTCAGGAACAGATACCAGTTGAAGCAACCTTTTGTGTACTCTACTTTATGACACACAATTACATCATACTACTGCCTGAACTGGTTTTTGATTCCACTCTGATGCTTCCGTAATGTAGCTGCCAGGTAATTAATACATATATAATACTGCACAGGTATGTATTAACAACTTTCATCATACCTTAATAATTTATAAGGATTTTACAATTTTATGTATGGTACAGTTTAATGTTTAACATAACTTTACTTGCAAACATGTTTTGACTTCTGGAAATTTACATCTGGTACACATTTTATTGACCTTACTGTGGAAATGCATCATTTGAACTTCCTGAATATGGCCCTTTGAGAGCGAAACATGTCAGAGTAACACAGCGATAGTAAAGTGGTGTTAATAACACAAGGATGCATTAGCCACTTTGTATATTAAATGGTGAAATCAGTGCATGGAAATGAACACAATAAAGTGATCTTTACAATACTTTAGGCTTTCTTTGTTTCCCTTCATGTTGGCAAGCAAATGACATTAACGTTTGTGGTACGTTACTCTATGCTATATGTGCTTCCCTCACAGAAGTTCCCTCATCTCTGGGAAGATAAAAGTTATAAGAGCTACAGTCAATGGAACAGGGCAGGAGTTTGAAAGTTCACCATGATCATTCTGTCCATAAGGCTTTGTGCTAGCAACCACACAAATATGAATACCATTATGCTACATAATGGACAGGCAACCACACAAATATGAATACCATTATGCTACATAATGGACAGACATATTTGAAAATATGCCTCCTTTTATCACAAAGCTGAATGCAGAAGACGTTTCAAGAAACTATGATAAGGTCATGAACTGACACTTTGGTTTTGCAAGACAGCGTTGTAAAGACCAGTATGAACACTGGATGTCACAGTCAGTGTACCCTTGATGATATTTGTTTCTTCTAGCGAAATTTCTTTTTGTTTGTTTCTTTCTTTTTCCTTTATTTCTCTCTCTCTTACCCTCTTTAATTTAAGACACCCTGGGTGGCAACATATACCGAACTGTAGTTCAAGGTCATCCACTTGCTTTATCCATGGCTATGATATGGTGTAGCCAAGCATATGACAAACAATTCTTCACAACAGATCCACATGCAACCTTCATTTCTGTTCAGAAATATTTCTTTAACATTATGAATACTGCCCTTAATGCTACACTATAACATCGAACCTTTACTGTAAGGCCCATGTATAACAGATTTATTTAGTTTAACAGCTCATTAATATACATTTCCAGTAAATGATTCTACACACACACAGGATTCACAAAAAAAAAACCCCAATGGTTTTTGAAATTTGAAAACCAGTGTGGCTGTCAGGCAGCATTTACATACTGACTGCCATCAAATACTGGGATGTCTGGAATGTAGCTGAGAAGGAGCATTGAACAGTGCAATGTTGCAAGGGGGCAGTGAAACTGTTTATCAAAACAGAGTATATTACAGCTACAGAGCGTGGTTTCCAACAACAGTTTACAAGAAGTGATCCTCCTAGCTGCAATACTGTCAGTATCAATATGGCATCCAGAAGGATAAGTGAAGGATAGAAAACCAGGACATCCACAATTGGATCAAACACCTGATAATTTGTAGGGGGGTAAGAGATGGCATATCACAAATTTGCCACAGGTTAGCACAGCAGTAAGCACACGCTCTTTGCTGAAAGAACAGCAGTGTTCACCAAATTCTCCATAAGGATTCGCGTTATCATCCATATAAAATCCAAGATCTTCATAAACTTAGTGAAAAGGATAAGATGAGCTGACTTCAGTTTTGTAACAAATTCTTGGACTTGGTGACTAACACTCACAATATAGTGAACACATTACTGATATCAGATGAGGCTCAGTACATATGTCTGGTTTTATGAATAAACAGAATTGTAGCTACTGGGCTCTAAATAACCCACATGAACATCAGGAACGTCTGCCGCATAATGCAAAATTGACAGCGTGGTGTTCAATTTCTTCTCATGGCATTAATGGTCCCCCTTTCTTCAAGAATGCAGGGGGGCATACAGTAACTGTCAATACAGTATGGTACAAAGTAATGCTGGAAACATTTCTGCAAAATGGGTTATATCCTTGTCAAGTTGGTTTGGTTTGTTTCCGACAGGATGGGGCAACTGCTCACAAGGCACAGACGCAATGCAATTCTCAGTACGTTTCCAGGCAGACTCCTCATTTCTTCTTTTGGGGGACATCACCTGGCTCACCTGATCCTACAGTACTAGACTACTTCCTTTCAGGTAATGACAAAACCAAAGTATAAGAAACGGATCTCTAAGGAAATGCTACAATGTTATGACAGCCTTTACATTGTGACGGCAGAAGTG
>Ga0123357_10012662_pt1 | contig 10889 bp, 5 predicted proteins | sample TergutEmb28metaG_FD_89873 | JGI IMG/M metagenome (GOLD analysis project Ga0123357, IMG submission 89873) | Embiratermes neotenicus P4 segment gut microbial communities from Petit-Saut dam, French Guiana - Emb289 P4 | ecosystem: Host-associated > Arthropoda: Insects > Digestive system > Gut ... | reverse complement strand
TTTGTCTGGCAATACGACGAGATCAGCATAGAAATTGCGGTGGTCGTAATTACTGTTTTCAGCGTCAGTGGCTATGCTTAAATAACAAGAGTTAATGATTTTCCCAAATTTTGCTGATGTAACTAAAATCTCCGTTTCGATTAAAGAGACTCGGCCATTGGAATAATGGTTGGTGCCTTTCTGCTTTGTCACTGTGTTTTAAATTATCATGTGTAGGTACAGGGGTCAACAGCCTCACCTCCATCAGCACAAGGAGTACAAACACACAAACAAATAAACAAAAATATAAATACATAAATACATACAAGCATACATACATACCTACAAACACACACACACACACATACATACATACATACACACACATACATACATACACACACATACATACATACACACACACACACGTACGTACATATACATTCCATTGAGTCATAAAATTTTCACAAAGACAGGATGTGGAACAAGTCATAAAAACACAAATATGCACAATGTTTACAGTGTAAAATATTACAAACATTTTACAAAACAATATTTTAGATCATTTTTACAAACAAAACTTCATCTACAGAGCAAAATTATAGTGTATTTACTTTTATTCTTAGGGCTCCTTTGAATTTTACTTTGTTATTCTCGATTATTGTAGGCGTTTGGTCTATGAGAATGGTGTTTATTCCTTTTATTAATATTGTGTAACGATTAATTTTTTCAAGCTAATTGGAGGTGTCCTGAATATTGAGAATCCTATTCAGACATATGTAAAGAAAAAGCCGGAAAAATATTTCATAAGGTATTTATAAGGTGTATACTTAATATTGTTATCAGCATTATTTGTGGGCGTCAGATAATTAGCACATGTAGCGCTTATGGAGACACATAAACAAGCATGCAATATTTTCTACTTAAAATAAAGAAGAAGTCGTGACTTGGGAGACTTAAGTATAGATTTGAAGATATTATTAATATGGATTTTACATAAGTTTGATGGGAATGTTATAGATGGATATCTACTAGCTCACGACCTTTTTAAGCACATAATTAATTATTTCTCATGAAACTTGGTTAATTCTTGACCACCTGAATAAATTCAAGTTCTGACGAAACATCCTGCCCCATGAAATTAAATTACAGTCTTCCGGCGTATGACGTCAAGTTGGTTGATAATTTCTTACCTGCCTATTAGAGGACGTTGCCGCCTCCATCTTCAGTGAAGTTGGAATAAAGTTGAAGGGATAACTCTAACCAGAAATGACGGTAGCCAGCTCTTTCGAAATGTCGCCCAATTAATATCCACACGGCATTACGTCCCACAAGGCTGTAGTCTTTGTTAACAACGCTCTAAGAACCTCAAATAAAGCTTCTTTGAATCTCCAGTCAATAAGCTATATACTATAAGTACTGTATTACCTTTCTGTCCGTCCGGTAACTATTGTGTTTTGTGAGGAGCACTAACAACAATCACAGAGTACCGTGTCTTTCTTATGCTGCATTTTACATTAGATGAATAACAAAAGGAAGAGTAATACCAGCAGAAATGGTAATAAATAAGATATGAGACTAGATCACATTTATATTTTAGAAAGCTTTCTTACAATGAAAGAAAGTGAATTTTAGCTGTATTGAAAGTATTACGTAGACAGCCAAATTAACATGAATTGCTACTAATGGTCACATTGATTCATTTATTTATCTCTGACGATTAATATTTACCAAATTTCGGGCGCATATATCTTAAATTGGACTGTTTCCATCCCGCAGTGTACATACGACAAATTTTATTGAATTAAACCGTCTTTACACAACACAATTTACAGTTGTTTTTCTACAACTGGTTACATCAGCAACATGTTTCGGCCTTGTTTGGCCATCGTCAGAATCACAAAGCTTAGTATCAATCAAGGTACATAATATTGCTGTACCGATGGAATCCCATGGTTTCCATTATCTCTATGTCTTATATTAAAATTAATTACTAGTTAAAATTTGACGCAGTAAAATTGTATTATTTAAAAGGTTGTGTAATTATGACATCCAAGCAAGAGGGGGAAGGGGATAACCCCTTGTTATGGTCTTTCAGGTACCATACAAATAAAAAAGTTACAGAAAATAAAAAATTCTTAAAATTAAGATAATTTCGGTTACCTGCCTCCATAAAGACATTGGAGTACGTGGAAGTATAGCTCCATATATTCTATACATGGACATTACATAGGTGTCATTTTTAACTTTACGACTTCTTCGCTTCAATTCCGGGAAAGGAATTCCCTTATCCATCGAACATGAGGATGGATACCTCCAGGCTCTTTCTGGGCCCATAAGCCTGTTTTCTTGAGCGGGAATTGAACTATGAGTCCCAGCACGTAGATCTCGCAGCCTGACTACAAATATTTTATACGCAACTTCAGCTACTTAGTTACTTTTACGTTTCGGAAATATGTTACATTGTCCACAAAGCATAATGTAATGAATTACACAAAACTTGGTTTCGGAATTTTAAATTGTGTTTCTATTTGTTTGTTTTATTTCTTCCTTGTACTTCAGAATACCTACAGCATAAGGATTACCAATTAATGGATGAAACAGAATCCTACGCTTTTATTTGAGGCATTATCCTGTCGAACGGCTGGAGGAAATAAAATAAACACATTTTCAGTTCTAATTTTAAAGCTGACATTTGCAACAAGTATGAACCGAGGCGAATTACTAGTGCTAACAACTTGACCGGGGCTTTCGGTGATATTAATTTGGTAAAAGATTGTTATAAAAATTCACTGTTTGAATTGTTTTATTTCCCTTATGATGAAGTAAAATTTTCTTTAAATTTTAAATAAGATATGCACAAAAACATGTAGAATAAGAAATGCATACATAAAAATATAATCTACTGTGTATGTGTGTGTGTGTGAGTGTGTGAGTGAGTGTGTGAGTGTGCGTGTGTGACTCTTAAGACATGTAAATACAATATGAATTTCCTTTTCTTCTGATATGAACAGAACGTTGACTCATTTAATAAAGTCCAATACGGAACCGACCATAGCAGAAATGGTGCCAACGCCACAATATTTTTGCAAGGTAAATAACTTCTGTATTAATCAAAACTTATATGTTATTATTATTATTATTATTTCAACCCTGGAAGACAATTTTTGAAATATCCAGGCACTCTTTGCCTCTGTCACTACAATCTGACACTCTCCAAAGAAAACATTACGCACTTTGTTAAAAAAAAAAAGGAGTTGGTTTGATATTTGCATGAGTAAATTCAAGAGCGCATACTGTACAAACAGTGTGACACGTACAAAACGAGTTAATATCAATACACAATATACGTACAAGTGGCCACCTCAGTGCTTACCTTTCCGGAAAGAATGACAATCATCCTCCGTTGTTATTAGACACTCAATTTATAAAAATATTGACGTATTCATTACGAATCATACGCCGTACCAATTCCGCGAAAGTATAATCAGACCGCACGTTAACTCAGGCGGATAGTCGCCTGACTCTGAAAGCGGAGACCCACATTCTATATCATTCCATTCCCCGTGGGATTTGCGGTGGACCAAGTGACAGTTTGAAAATTTCTTCTCCCCCACGCCTTACTCTGCCGAATTTCCACATCCCCTCAACTATCCCCGATATCACATAATCTCACCAATTTACAAAGTTATTAAATAACAAGCCTTCGTACACATTATTAAATGTGTTATTCTTCAAATGATTTCACCGAAACAGTAAAATATTCTCAGCATCAGCACTACACCGATAAACACGCTGAATGCTGTAAAACGGTCGTTAGCATTCCTTCTATTAACATAATACTTAAACTTCACAGATCAATATAGACCAACTGTACGTCACTCATATCTTTTCCAAAACGGTCCCAGACATGCTCTGACGTTCACCCAAGCTCCCATTCAATGGTTACAGTGGGCAATTTCCCCTGGAGTAAAGCGGCAGGGGCATGAGACTGGCCACTATTTTCCATCTACGGACGATACAAATAATTACTGGAATCGTAATCCCACTACCAACCTGCGTTCTTATATTCTAGAGGGAAAACTTTAGCTTTACAGACCCACATAATTGGAGTTTGTGAATTTGTTGCTTAACTTTGTTTTAACTACACTTTCAAAATTTAAGTTCCTTACAGTTTTTACAAAATATATTTCCTTCAAGACAGAAACCAGTGGCGGATTCTTATAAACAGAGTAATTAAACGTCTGGCTAAAATAGGTGTTGGCATTTTCTTGGCCAGAAGATAAAGCATTTGCCTTACAAAAAGGACTACTCCATGTATTTAATTACATAGTTATGTATTTAGATTAACTCTGTAACTTGCTGGGCGATAAGTTTGAAGCCATGACCTTTCTGAATAATTTCGTCTAGCGTCTCTGGAAATGACGCCTTTCTCGCTAAACTTGGTAAACATGAGAGGCCCAGTAACGTTAAACTGCAATAGACTTGAATTTGCCCGAAATGAAATATGACACAACATTTACAGGAACGCCTTAGCGTCGTGTTTATGATAAATAGGAACGTTGATGACGTGGTAACATGAGACACATATATTTTGTAGGTAGGGCGGTATTCGTCAGGCATTAGTAAGCTGGAACGAATTTCACATTAGAATTGTAAATGTCGCTGGGAATATCCGACACTCTGCTGCATGTTACAAGGATTGTGGAGGCCTCAGTGAAACCGGATGACATGCTTTGATAAAACAGTCGTACATTTACTGTGCCATAGTGTTCCTGTCACGGTAAGGGATTTGGAAAATCTTTTAATGTCCTTGCGTTAATTTCGCCCTACTTTCTTGTAATATTAGAACATTCAGACATGCTGTCCTTTATTATCAGATAATGCTCATAATATCTAAATCTTTCAGAGAAACACAACTGTCTGCTTTTGTGCCCTCTGATGATCTAAACAGATTACAAAATATTGCTTTTATTTGAATAAATATTACTGTAAATAACAAAGAAGATTATATGGATTTTTGGAGAGATTTTGAATACTTTCTTCTATCTTTGGAAGAAATCTTTATTTCCATAGTATTCTGGCATTCGTTTAGGCAGACCACAGTAACAAATAAATAAACAAATAATAAAACCATCAAAACAAACAGTGTATTCCGTACGAAATACAGACATGTTTGTTTTGTTTTCTATTATTGATTTTGAACTCCATTTTTAGCAGATACACACTTCGGACTGCAAACACAACTCTATTGCCATCACATAACACCACACCCTAACTCAGTGAGTTGCCGGCCCCTCCACGAAAGGATCCGGCTTCACTTTGTGAAATACAAAGTCACACTTGGACAGGCTTCTATACGAGTACCTCAGGCGTTTCCAGGTAGTTTCGATCCACCAGTACTCTATACTCATTTGTTCGCATAATGTTGACCCTTTATAATACTGTGTGTGCAAGTGAAAACTGGAAGGAGAATCACTGCAAGTTTAACGGCCTTGTATTTCGCATATAATACATGATATACCTTGCCGCATATCAGAGTAAGTTCTGTAATACGATCTCCTTCAACCTTCAGACATGCTTGAAAATCGAACGAACTGGAACACCGGATGCTTTATTCTAAACTTCCTACGACATTCTAAATATTATTTTTTTTATCTAGGCTTCCAAAATGAAACATTTGTATTAAGTGCCCTGCATACTCATAAACAAAATTAATATACTGAGCACTTTGTTTAACGCGTCTGTTATGGACCTCAGATTGATGCAACTTACCGTACACGCGGCAATAATACCGGCGGCGGGTGAGCCACGCAGCTACCTTTAAAATTTCCTCGCAGCATCGGTAATTTTTACAGAAGAATCTCAAATATTATTTAAATGCCTGTGCCCTAGGTATCAAGCATGTCTGAGAGTTGAATGTGTTTATATAGAGCACCTGTTGTATCAAGCGATGAGTTATATATCACACTATACAATATATGAGGACATTAAAGCCGTTAATCTTACCGTGTGTCTGGGTGCGATTTTCAATTGAAATCCCAGTATTAGCAATTGACAGCGATTTCAAACAAAGCACTTTTCTCTGTGAACTGCAGGCAGTCACATTTTGTTTTTGCTTTATAATGTGTTATATTTCATTGTACACGTATTTAGAACATTTTAGTAAACATTATATGTCTTCATAAGATAGTCTGTTATATGAACAGATCATGTTTAACTTATTTTAAAAATTGACTTTAGTTTTGAATATGTGTGAAATACTGTATACACTTAAAAGATGAGTCCAAAAGTTAATGTCTAATATATTTCTTTAACACTGAAATTCGTGAAGTTAAATTCTGGGACAGAGGGACTTACCTCCAGGTTAGGCCTTCTTAATTGGCGAATAATGAAGGGAAGTACAAAGACCAAATATTCTATCTTTAAATATCATCCATATCATTCTTTTAACAACCCAAATTTTTACTAAAATTAACTGTGTACTTCTGTCACATTTATGTTTCCTTCTGTACTTACATAAAATATAAAATTCCATACAAAGGGAAAATAACGAGAGATTTGCTAAATTATTCTAAATTTATGTTAATAAATACTCATTCAATTGAAGCCAGTTAAGTTGCTAATCATGTTCTTAAATTTAACGCCCTTTAATATATACTGAAACAAATGTCTCCCCATCTTAAGAGCAAGCTGCTACCCAGATGTTCAGTAAATTCACTATTCTTACTTAATCGACATATTGTCACCATTAGACGAGAATTCTGCTGACTTTCTACTATGACTTTATACATTCAGTCAGCTTTTCATTATTTATTTCATTAGGATCTATTACGAAGCTTCTGATGTGTTGGAACGCTCTACAGAACGAATATTTGCAACAGAACAGAGATAGAGTTGTCACAAGCCCAAGTATTCTGTGTAGGAAATGCTACGCCAATGCAGGGATCGCCTCATTATTCGTACCAAAAGCAACAGGGCGTTATATGAAGGGTAGAAACGTGGATATTAAGGAGATTCTCCCAGCCTCTCAACCCCTATATCAGCGAACTCTGTTTCTTATTCCTGGACTAGGCTCGATTTTTTACAAAAAATATTCCTCCGGTCATCAAGCGGCTTTTCGTCACATAATAGGCTCTATGTGCTTAAAAATGTTGCCTTCGAAAACTAGTAAAATACCGAGAGAATCCATCTGCAGCCATGAAATTTTACAGGCTACAGAAATAACCTACTTAGTTAACAAATGAGTGATAATGACAATGAATCTCTACGTTAAGTAACTAGTCGTATTCCGTGTACCTGATTCAGGACGTGAAAAATACAAAAAAATTTCACATCGTCATAGGAAATAAAATTCGCGAGAATAGAACACTTTTGTTGCAAAATCTATTGCTACAAATCAAGAGTGTTTGATAAACTATCCAGACAGCGAAGTATGTACACAATTTTTTTTAATGTTTTGCTGACCGTGCATCTCAGTATATTTATCCTAGTAATTAACCAACTTGATGCACAAAATTTTTGTTTTACAATAAGTTTATTTCATGCCTCTACATGTTTCGAGCAACATGTGCTCATCATCAGGAGGTCAACTTTGTATTATACAGCCTCTGGTATCATCATACCTATAGGTATGATGATACCAGAGGCTGTATAATAAAATTTTGACTTCCTGATGATGAGCACATGGTAGAGGCATGGAATAAACTTATTGTAAAACAAAAATGTTGTGCATCAAGTTGGTTAATTACTAAGATAAATATGTAAAATAAATTACGCAGACATAAATCTTACCAGTGGGTTATTAAACCTTACAGCAGATGTGTATACGGGAGTAAAAATATTGGCGAAATGAGGGATAGGGTACTTTCTTTGTATTCAGTAAAGTAATAGTACGCTTTCAGTCTTGTTATAGTCAAGCAAAATTAAATTATCTGGCTATGAAAACTGTTAAGTGCCATCACAGTTGTTGTTTTCTTCTACACCTCCCACTCCTTCCGGCTGTACAGAACTTTACACTTGGGGGGGCGTCTTCTCTCAGTAACTTCGAAGACTTTGACCTGAACCCCTAAGAAACGAATATAACCTAGGTTAATGGAATGTGCACAGAGTTTACAACGACCCAGAACTTACTCGTTTTCATATCTACAGGCTACAGCACCTAAAGTGTTTAATGCTCCTCGTGTTTGGAGCAACTACAAATTAATTAAACCATATTCCTAGCGGGAAATTTATGTTGTTACATCCCTAAGATGGGGCTATATATTCTTATTAAGGTACAAGCATCAGGAAATAAATGTTAATACCAGTTTAAATGCAAGAGGCATTGCATTTCTGACGTTCATTTTTTGTTTACTTTTATTTTATAAATATCAACTGTATTTTGAACTGACATCAAAATATCAACTTTGTGATTTGTGATTCTCAAAGCAAGCGCCGTTGAAGATTAAAATCTTCTGGGATTTGAACGCTTTGTTACGTTAGTTTGGAATGATCGTAACGCCTTCATGTTCAGGGTCAAGTAGTCCCGGAAGTTTCTTCCTTCTTTTGCACAGCATGACCCGGAAGAGGGAAGCACTTCGAAACTCTGGAATTTTTCGCCAATGTAAGCAGCATAATCTACCAAAATAATGTAATGTTCCAAAATATTTTTCTATATTTTAGTAGGACATGTGTGACCAGTTCGGTTACCAAAACTTTCCTATAACATATCACTTAATTTGACTTTAGGGCTCTGTAGCAAAGTTCTGAAAAATTATTCGTTCTTGAAGAAAGAATTTTATGCTCCCTGACTGTTAACACGGACACTCAGTGAAGAAAAAGAAGCTCTGTTCCTTTATGAGCACTGCTGCGAGAAACTCAAAATTTTGCAATATTTGTACTTGACAAAGACAGAGAAACTGGCATGAGATGGGCAAAGATTCCATCACCAGGGATTTCAAAATTTCTACTGATCAATAACATTATTTTGGTTATCAAACAATGGAGAGTGAGACGCACTGGGTATTGTGAGTGCATGCAGAAATAAGAAATTCACCAAATTTTTACTTGCAAGAGTAAGTTAGTAGACCACTTGGAAAATATTTTGTAAACATGAGGACAATAGTCAAATGCAACTTAGAAGGCGAAGGTGTAGAATAGATCCACTCCAGAGGCAGGCTGATTTTAACATATAAGATATTTTCCTTCCATAGGAAGGAAAATAGATTTCCTTGAAGATATGACGACTCTTAGCTTCTTAAGAAGTGTTAGCTTTTATCATAGCTGTTTGGGCAACGAGTTAAAAATCAGCTTGTTGAATTTGGTTGTAATGCGTTGGATGTTCAATCGGATGGTACCCTGTTTGTTTCTAGACCATTCCGATTGTCAGTTCCTTGTTTACTGCTTTTCTTAATCCTTTCATTTGCTTCATTTCCCTTAAGAGTAACTATAAACAGACGAAAAACACTAGCCCTATTTTTTTCATAGCGCACACAGCCCTTAGGAAGCCAGCGCCCCCTCATTATCAAGGTTTTACGATCACACTCAAACACACCACTCGCGGTAGGATTCTTCTGGACGAGTGATCAGCCTAACGCAGCCACCTTTACCTGACAACACATACTCACAATAGATAGTTATCCATGTCCCGGTGGGATTCGAACCCGCAACCCTAGCAAGCTAGCGGCCGCAGATCCACGCCTTAGACAGCACGAATAGAGGTATCAGCTTCAACCTTCTCATCATCATCATCATCATCATCATCATCATAAACATCAAGTATTGGACTCTTTGATCCGTTCCGTCACCAGAGTTACTTACAGCTGCTCGCGCCAACGCTTCTTCGGTCTTCCAATTGTTCTCCTTCCTTGTTTCAACCTTCTCACTAAAAGCAACTTTTTTAAAATTGTATTTTGTGTATCCAGCAATATAAGTACGATTTTATCACGTAATTCTGCTCTTCTTCAAAAATCAACTGCCTGTTCTATTACTAAAACTTACATGTTTTAAAGAACAGTATATCTTAGCGCTCACATTCTTCAATATGCTACACGACACTCAGGAGAATAACAACCCTCCGGCTGCAATAATATGGCACAGGAGAATAATTATGTAGGAAGAGGCAATGAACTTTCACACTTCCACTCTCAGCATATATAATCATGTTTTCACCTCGATTGGGGTCCAAAATAAACCTCTGTTGCTTGAAAACACCAACAATCTTAAAACCACATTATTCAGCTACACAGAATTTAATATTTTACAGAACAGGAACACATGGTTTGAGGCGAAACTCCAAATTAAATTGGTCTTATGCTTTGTTGATAATTGCTGTTAAAATCACACATATCCCACCCCACACCAATTACTTATCTTCTCCCATAATCACGCACTACAATTTATATTAATAATTCTTTTAGCTCTGTTAGGCCTACATAAAATAAAATCCATTTTATTGGACAAATATGTACTTAGAGGAACGTTCATATTGTAAAACAAAAACTGGGATTTCCTTATGGTGCAGACAGTAAAAGTAAAGGTAAAGTGATCCAGTTACCGGCCCGGTGTGACCTAGATGGTGGGTAAAGGTATAGTTCTACTCTTCCATGACCGCGGCACTAGAAGGGGGTGAGTGGTCAGCAGCACTTTACCCCCGGAAAAGACTCGGTACTAATTTTACAGGAGGCGGGATGGGCCCCAGGGCCGGTCTGGACGGGCGGAAAATCTCGTCCCCACCGGGATTCGATCCCGGACCGTCCAGCCCGTAGTCAGTCACTATACCAACTGAGCTACCCAGCCCACGGTGCATACTGTGGATTCTTTATATACAGGGTGTCCCAGGAGGAATGTGCCAGACTTCGGGAGGGTGTTCCTTATGCTAAACTATACCGATATAACCCAAAACACCTAAGTCCAAAGTGGAACGGTTA
>Ga0123357_10012660_pt1 | contig 10889 bp, 7 predicted proteins | sample TergutEmb28metaG_FD_89873 | JGI IMG/M metagenome (GOLD analysis project Ga0123357, IMG submission 89873) | Embiratermes neotenicus P4 segment gut microbial communities from Petit-Saut dam, French Guiana - Emb289 P4 | ecosystem: Host-associated > Arthropoda: Insects > Digestive system > Gut ... | reverse complement strand
CTGAAGATGGGCACAAGGTTGCCCGAAACATGTTGAGCAAACTATAAAGGAGAAATAAATATATTACTAAAGTGACATCTAGTTGGTCTCTTAATCCACATTGACCTATGATGCACGGTCAACCATACATGAATATTATATCTTCATTCATGCTGTTCCAGTGTATTGTAGGCACTTCATGTGTTTGATTGTATGACTGCAGAGCTGACAGAATGGACATCATGAAACTGACATGCTGAAGCTTTGTGGTTTTGTGGTCAACTGTGGGGGGGGGGAATGCTTGCATGCATTTTGGTTGGAGGGGATGGTGGTGTGACACCTCAGTTTAGAAACCCAACTATATCATCATGTCTGCCTGCAAGTGGTCGTGTTCAAGGTGAGGGACCTATTTCAATGAAACTGTTAAGAGGCTAATTCAAAATATCTGTCAAGTCATTTTGATTTTGGCTTATTGTCATTTACTCACACTTTAAGAAACTCTTTTTCTCTTTTCCCTTCCATCAAGGAACACTCTTCACACACACTAACACACCTCCAACTACAGTGGTTCCAAGTGGATGAAATCCAAAGTTCATAACATCCCAGCACACCCAGTTTTGAATGTATGGCAGATTTACTACACAAGGGGATGGGGAGTGAGAGTGAGAAGAAGTTGCCTCTCTCTGTGCCATGAATGCACATGTATGGGGGGTAGCCCCATTCATTCTTAATCCTGGCGTGAGATGTAGGTGAGCGGTCATCTTCATGTCCCAGCCGCTTGACCCCCAACAAAGGAACACTTGCACTCAATGAATAGGAGGCTGGATTTGCCTCAGTGCTGGCCTGGACATGTCAAGAAAGTTTTTCTTTTACTGAGCTCTGTTCTGCACATGGGAAATGACAGTAGGTAGATTAATCTGACAGATATGTGTGCTTTGTAAATGCCATAAGTATATCCATGTGTTGACAAGTCATGAAGTGGTACTGGTAAGTTGCTGTTCCAGGTGCCTTAAGATATTGCCAACATCAGACTGAAGAAAGAGGCCCCTGGGAGCTGATCTGGTACACTGGTTGCTGACAACAAGGATTCACTATAATAAGTGTGTGTTATGCTAGGTGCCAGTTATTATTATGACATTTGGAAGTTGAAATACAAAGTGTCATCTTGAATTTCTGATCATTTTACTTGTACATTGCATGACACTATGTTCCCATTATTTGTTGCAGAATGTTAGGTATACAGCTGTTTTTAGTTTTTGTGACTACTTGGGGCATTCTTAGCCTTGTGTTGAAAATGTGACCCTACAGGGAAAATTGCATGTTTCTCAAGTGTCCTCCCTTTTTTATTTTGCGTGGTTTTATATCAAAATTTGTTGAGTATTTATTTTGGACATCCAAAACTCTTTTAATTCAGAAGAGTAAGTTACATTACAGGGAAAAAGTATGTCACCCTTGAAACTGCAGCTGAACTGCATGAGACAGCTCAAAGAAATTAGACAACCAATATATATAAATAACTGGGATCTGCTTATATTCCAAACATCTAGGTGCTAGCTCCAAATTTCATTCACTGAAATGGTGACTTGAAGCAAGGTCTATTCTGAAGACCCACAAAAATATTTGGGTGCCCCTGTACAAAATTTAGTCACCCAGCATTTGTGCACCCCTAGAAAAGAATGTCAGTGCATTGAAAATTTATAATTATCTGCACTTACATTTGTAATGTTTCAGTACAGTTTTATTTTGCCATGCAGTGTTTTTATATTCAGTAGCTATGAAGCACACAAGTATGAAGCTTACTTGACTGTTGAGTCATTTATCTGAAAATGCCCAAATATCACACTTGAAACTCAGTATTATTCTCTAAATCGCAGGTTACTCCATATATATAATAGCCAGGGATTGGACCAATCCTGGGAAAGGTATTGGATGCTGCTTGGTTGTACTTATCTGGCTGTACAATTGGACGAAAGGAGGGGTTGCTAATCGCTTGAATCCCGAAATTAATGTAAATAATATTTAATGACTAAGTCCTTACCTTCCATACAATATGCAATTTTTGTTATAAAGGCCAAACAAATAGTGCTGTTTAGGGAAGTGCTTGTTGTTTATTATAAGGACAGTATGACACAGCGTTAAAGCACGTGCAGTTAACCACTTCTTAAAGGGTTGAGGTCATGGTAACTATGTGGTAGCCATCAATCAAGTAAGTTTATTGCTTTCTGTCATTTGAGTACTTCCAGTCAGTTGCTGATATTCAGATACTTTCATACAATTGCTGCTACTGGAATATCCTATTTCTCTTTTTTGAATAGTACACATAATTCAAGGGATAAAATAAAAATCTGATTTATTTTATAGTTACATTCTTCTGTGAATAGGTATTCAGTAGTGCCTTTCTCAAGTCAACTACGTTAGTTATGTGGGTAAATATCTAATACAATCATGGGTAAATAATATCTAATACAAGCATATAAACTCCCCAGTAAATGTTTTTTGATTGTGTGGTTTAGATAAAATGCCAGAAGATGTTAAAAGCTGTCAGATACAGCAATTTATGAAAGGTTGAAGTTTTCTACACGTGGTCCATTTGGTTCTTGGTGAGATACAGCAATGTGTGTAGGTATGATCTCCCTGTCGGACATCCTGACCCATAGGAACGCATTTTAGGCAAGGGATACTGAGCAGAAAGTGTAAGTGGAACTCTGTATTCTTTATCCTTTGGTGTTGGAGAGGTAGAGGAAACAGTTAAGCTTTGCTCATGAGTACAAGACAGGGCTATACACATGCTTGTAATGTTACTGCTAGTCATGGGAGCATGAATGTTGAATGATAGTGGCCCACATAAATGTAAATTATTTGTAATTAACAGATAACTGATCTGGAGGCAGTGAATCACTCTTTAGTCACTACCCTCAGCATTCTATGTGCTGTGCTTTATATGTATTGTTGCCTAGAACTTGTGCAAGTAAAACTGATTGTAGCTGTAGAAATGGGGAGCAAAAGAAACACAAGACGTTCCAGCAAGCTGCATGCTTTCCTGTGTTGAGTGAATAGTTTAAAATATATATATATGAATAAATATCACTTTATTTACAATAAACAAGAATGATTTTTTGTCTATTTTTCTCGTTTATAAGAAATAACTAGGTGAAAAGCATGTGTGGAGTTTTTTTATTTTGACACGTTTCTCTTGTATCCAGCTTATGTCCTACTTCAAGCTGTTTACTCTCTCTCTCTCTTCCAAAGCACTCAGGGTTGAAGAATAACATGATTTTGTGTTATCAGCATCATATGTCTTTCATGGGGTTGGGCCACTTGTTGACCCATTCCGGTCTCACGTATCCGGAAGTCTCTTCAAAGGTCTACCATGAGTCCTTCTGCCAGTTGGGGAGTAGTATTTCATTACCCTGGGTAATCTATTTCAAGGCATATGATTTTGTGTTTCAACACAAATTACTAAGAAAGTAGCAAATTTCAGTGTGTGTGTGTTTGCAGTTGGTAACAGAGACCCTGTATAAATGCAAATTAGAGAAATATGTTTTGTAAATATTGCTTGAGTCTCTTTATTCTCAGTTTGGTAGTTTTATATCTCTGCTAATCAGAACTGGATTCAACATTATTTTTAAGTTATCCTCGGAAAGTCAAAAGCTCAGTAAAGGTAAATGCAATATAAGGGACTTCTCAATTAAAATTCACAATTTTCTTTTGTTAAAATCAACATTACTCATGGAATGTTTTTATTATGGGATTTGAGCCAAAAGTTTCTGGACTGGCTGCATGGAGCTCCAACTGGCCATGATAAATTTGTGCACTGCTAGTTGCTGTAAAGTAAATTTAGTGTGATTTTGTTCTGTGATGCAACAGCCCAGATTGAGTGTATGCCACCTGATTGTTGAGGTTTCCAGATCACACACACACACATCCAGTAGGACTAATCTGAACAATTGCCAAGCTCATCACAGAGGCCACTGCCCACACAACACAACGAACACAAGGGATGAACATCCATGTCCTCATTGTGGTTTGAACCTGCAATCCCAGCAATTGAACAGCCCTAGACCTATGCGTTTTAGACTGCACAGCCACTAGGATTGGCCTATTGTGAATTAGTGTGGTGGTATCACTACAACAGGATGTTGTATTTTTGTGCAACTAATGTTTTAGTGTGTTTGTGTTTAGTTCATTCTCTGATCATTGCTACCCAGTGAAGTGAGAGATCTTAAGGCACAGAGAACTTCCATAGTTTTGTTTTCACTGAGAAACCATCTCCTGAGACAAAATGCTTTCAGTAGCCTTTCATGAAGATGCCACAAGTAGAACACAAACCTGTAGATAGTTTTCATGTTTCAAAAGTAGCCAAGCTTTGATTTGAGGATTTTAATGGTTCAAGTTGTCCATCCTGAAGTCACTGATGAACATGGGGCAAAAGCACCTCAAGTGATTCATGAGGACAGATGATGTATGATAAGCGATATTTGTACCATTCTAGGCCTGTCATACGGAACATACTGAGGTAAAATTTGTACACTGTCTGCTAAATGTTGAACAGAAACAAAACTGGTGTGGAGAATGGAACCTTCCTTTGTAAGGTATCCTGTTTCCAAAGGTGAAAATGCAGTCATCCTGTAGGCCAGTTGTATCTCTTGACAGCCTGAATGTTTCTGGCTTAGCAGGGACATTTAAATTGCTACCAAGTGAAGGGGATGATTCAATGGGGATATTGCAGAGATTCCAAGCTCCCTCACAGGCTGTGCTGTAACTAAGGTAGGCCTAAACTTTTTCTGCCTCCAGCCTAGGAACTTTTGGCGTACAGCTCACATGTCAAGCAATAGGTCCCACATGCCCCATCTACCTGTCAACCAACTTTGTATCTGTCAATGTTTGATCTTCAGCTTGCATTGAATACTTGTATAAAGAAGGCTGATGCTTGCCATTCGTTTGTTATGTATGTTAGTAGTGACAGAACACACAGCTGCCATCTGCTCATAAGGCTGAATAATAGCAGAGTTGCAGCACTAAGTTCAAAATCTATTGGTTATTTCATCAATGGTTTGCTAAAATTGAAATAAGAACATGGTCACATAAAGGTTAATTCTGTCAGAAACTGTAAGACTCGCAGAACAAGTGTACTGGGCAAAAGGTGTGATTCAGTTTTCTCCATAACTTGTCAGTTTTTAGTATAAATTCAGTGTAAATTTTCATGAAAATCTTGTCCTTCAGTTTTTGAGTAGTTTGGTGCAACAGCTTCTGCATGTCCAAATCTTCATGAATGATGGACCCAACCCACTGACGTGAGATGCCCAGTTGCTCAGCTATTGATTTAGCCAAAATCCGGCAGTCTTCCAAGATTAGCTCGTGAATTTGATCAATAATCTTTCCTTCGGCGCCTTGCCTTCCCTTGCGGGGGGGGGACTTGATGAGAGCTCGCGTCTCCATGTTGTTGAAATCGTGCGCGTCGCCTGACATGCTTCCTTTCAGCCTCTGTAACAAGAAAAGACTTGCAATTTGGCACATGAACGGGCCCCTCTTTCCAACGACACTGTCGATTCCATCCTACTACATCAGGAAGTAGGTCGGACGAAGTACTTACCAGCATCCCCTCATAATAGGTTTCAAGCTGAAATGGTGGCTAAAATAGGACTTTCACATTAATTAGGTACCTCTCGTTTTGAGGATATACTGCATGTTTGCATGCAAACAGAAAAGTTTTAGTATTTTAATGTGAGTATGTATACTGTGGTCAAAAACAAAGTATTTTCTAGTTACATAGTGGTGGATGATTGAACTGTAAGCACTGCATGCAAAGAATATAGTTGATCATCTTCATGGAATTTTTACAAACATAGCAGGCATCAGGTTTGACAGTCAGTATATCTCATTGGAAGGAAGTATACAAAAACAGTCTGATTTTATCTCCATTCTAAATGTGCTTGCAGTCATTACCTACTATTTTCAGCAATTTTTATGTTCTTCACTGCTTTACTGCTATTTGTCTGCTTTCTCCTCTGTAAGTTGGTGATCCAAGTGGAATTTATCAGCTCCTTCCAACATTACAGCCATCATATGGCAGTATCCCTCTGACAACAGCATGTTCGCGTGTGGCAGCGGTTTTGAACAAAATCTTTAATTCTTCATTTAGTCAGAGCCCTTTCATGTATTTCATTATTTGCAAAACCGATCACATTGAAGACCACACTTCTTCATATTTTGCTGGTGTTTCTGGAAGTATGACCTTTTTCTGTTCTGTGTATTAAGCTTTGTGACATGAACTGCCAATTGTATTATCTCACTGTCATTACTTGGCATCTCTTCAGCACATGATTGAGTTTCATATTTTCTTTTCCATTCTGTCTGTCCCCAGTTGTTCAACCATTGTAACTGGTGTGAGTGAGGCTGTTAATAATGCAGGTGTCTAGGTTTGAACACATGATAGAGGATTCAGAAAATAACCACAACTAAAATATTACAAAATATAAAAGAGCTTAATTATGCTACTATTTCAAACAGCATCAGTAGAAATAGACAGATGCTTATGTAAGAGCATAGAAGGCAATTACAATAGCAATGAATTAACTTATTTACATGGTGTGACAATTTCCTAGAATGTCCACACAGACATCACTTGATGTAGCAAGTGATCAGTAAATAGGCAGTGATGTATGTCTGGTTGTATCTTGCCAGTTGGTGAAGTGAATAGGCTATAGTAACATAGTGGTAGTGTTAGTGTTTGTACTAGGATGTGTGATACATGGTAGGAGAAGTGCATTAACATCATGTTTTGTGCAAGTTTAGGCAAAAGTGTGAGTCGAATTGCACTTGTCAGCAGTGGCTTATGGTGATGTGAAGAAGTGGGCATGTTTTTGAGTGGTATGAAAGGTTTAAAATTTGTGGGCAAAATGTAAAAGATGACAAAAGAACTGGATGGCAGAGAATGTGGAAATAGCGTGGAAGTTTGTTTGTGCTGACAGGCAATTAATTTTATAAATGACCACAAAGCAACTAAACGTGGACAAAGAAATTGTGGGGAAGATTTTGGCTGAAAATTTGGGAATGAAGGTTTCAGCAGAGATGATGTCACAGATTTTGTCTGATGACAGCAGTAGTGGTAGCTGGGTGTTCGTTTTCTCTCATCATTAGGCCGAAAAAAACAAGTTCTTATCTCTCATCATTTGGCCAAAAGAAACAACATTTTGTATAGATTTTTCATTGGGTGGTGAATGATTGTTTTAAGTATGATCCAGAAATGAAACATGAAACCATCAGTGGATCACACAGTATCACCAAGATCAGGAAGCCATGCATTTCACAAGCCCTAGAGAAGACAATTCTGATATGTCTTTGTGACCACAAGGACATTGTTCATGTTGAATGTCTGAAGCGGGGTCAGACAAGGGGTTCTAGGAGTGTTTTGACTGTGGAAAACACTTGAAAAGTTACAAGAACTGTTATTATATAAATATGTCAATACAGCTGGTCTGAACATTTGGGAGAAGAGAAAAACCTGCTTCTGTCAGAATTTGAACCATATGTTCTAGTTGCCAAGTTCATAATTTTGTCACTGCACTGACTGAGCTATCCTGGTGACCTTGTGTCCAAAATGCTTCCGCACACCTTTTTGTCACATTCAGAAGGAAAAGTTACAAAAATATCCCGTCTTACTGTCACCTTGCCTCTTCATATGAGTATGTCTGCATTCAATGCTGACTGATTTTTCATGAAATTCAATTTTGAAGGTTTTTACTAAAATGTTTAGGTTTTGTTAAAATGGGTCAGTAATGGACACTTAGCTGGAAACCTGTCTGTGTTTCAGAGCATGAAGTGCCTGAAGTGGAAGTTATAGAGAAGAATGAAATATATATTATGTTCAGTGTAATTTCTGTAAGTCTTACAGTGACTGATGTGATTATAACATATGGAGTGAATGTATAGGAATTGTTACACTGTGTTCACATATTATAATGTGGTCTTCAATTTGCATTATTATACATAAGGTCTCTGTTACTCTTTTATTTGCTGACAGTTAACATTAGTAAAACTGTTGGAGGAGTGACAATTTGTGTCCAGGTGTGATGGCTCTAACAGTAGCAAAATGTTGTAAATATGAAGTCAGATGAGTGTTGTTACTGACAGGTCTGTAGCTAAGTGAACTCCTAACAGTTCTTTTAATTAATATTAGGACTGCTGTATAATGGTACTTCCAACATGAAGAGGTACATTTTTCTGTACATGTGTGATGGGAAATAAACTTCACTGACACACTGAAAGGTAAGAGGAAGAGTCTGTGGAAGAACAGCAATGCAGTCAAAGAAGAGGACCAGCTACAGTTGAGACATTTTAAAATTTTAGAATGTGGTGTTCTTACTTATTATTCATGGCCTCCCTCTACTGACCCAAACATTTTTGTTTTGGGTTGAAAGGCATAGGGTCTTGTACAGGAGTAATATGAATAGGCCACACATTCCTAACTTCAATACTTGATTGAGGTGACTGCTGTCTACAGTTGGTACTGTAGCAGACTAGATTGAGTTTCAGTGCCAGGCAGAAACACACTCCACCTCTGTGAGGACTATAATTGCATTTCTGTTTTGGTGTAGTTATTGGTAGTTTATTAGGCTTTGAAGGAAGTGGGTATATATAATGCAGAAGTTTCAGTAACCAGGAATATGTCAAACACTGTGCTAATATTTTTAAATTTAGGGCTGAAATTGGCATTCTGTTAAAGGTGTTTATGACAAGGCGAACATTGTAAACATTCTTTGTTACTTTGTTACATGAAGGAATCACTCGTATATGGAACACACATTATTAAGCTACTCAAAAGTCATCAGCAGTTTTGTGTATGTTTATGGACTTAAACGCTTTGAAGACTGACTGATATTTGTCTAAATGATGCATAAAAGTAAGGTTCCGTCTCACAGAAAACTCTCGGCATTTTTTTACAAAGGCCAATCAGTTCTGTTGAAGTAAATATGCAGGTAAGTCATAGTATCTGCAATGTTTTGTTTACATATTTATTTTGTTGGCATTGCTGCTACTTGACATGTAAGTGTAGACATACGTAATGAAAATGTTGTGGTTTCAACTTTGAAGTGTCACATGATATGTGTGTCAATATTGCCACTATACCACTCTACACACCGAATAAGAATAATGTACAGCGTTGAATTTTGGGGGGCTGGCAGTGTACTAGGGGCCAAAACCCATTAAAGGTTTCAATACAGTATGGGAACAGCCCTTCTCTGCAGCCAAATGTATGTGACTGGATTGACAAGTTCAAGAACTGTAACACAAGTAAGTGCTGCAGAGTGGCAAAGGTGACCATGCACATACACCAGAGTGTGTGCTGTAATTCTGAATAACAGAAGGGTGAAGTGGCACATCAACTGCAGATCAGTCATTGGTCCATGCATGAAACTGTCAGAACAAGATGGGCTTTTGTTAGGAATGTGCAAGATGATTCCTGAACAAGTCACAGAAGAGCACAAGTTCAGTGCTTGGATATCTGCTAGCACCTTTTGAATTGCTATGAATTGTTATGATTTTTGAGTGGCATAAGTGTGAATGAAACATGGATCCACTATCACAATCCAGATATTACACACCAAGGTATGAAATGAAAACATGGACAGTCACAAGTTAGAAGAAAGTTCAAATTCAATCAACAGCAAGCATAGTGATGTTGAATGTTTTTCTGGCATTCACAAGGGCCAGTAGTGTAACGTAATCAAGATAAAAGCACTGCAGTAAATAGTGTTTATTATTGTGAAATGTATGACAAATGAGGCTAGCAATCTGAAGCAAATGTTGAGGTGTACTATCAAAAGGTCTTATTGTCATATAACAGACCTTACACACACTGCTGTCCTCACTGTTAACACCCTGTGGCAACTGCAGTCTGACATACTGTACCACCATCCATACAGCCCTGGTGAAGCCCCTTTGGACTGTCACCACTTGGGATCATTGAGAGATGCTTTAAATGGGCCATCAGTTTGCCAGTGGCCAAGAAGTGAAAGAATCAGCCCATTTGCGACTTGTGTACCATTGGTGTAAGTATATTGAAAAGCAGGTGGGCAATATGGAAAAATGATTCTTTTACACTTATTCTATTGCTGTTGGGTTAATTTCATTACGTTCATTGTTAATACTTTCTGACTCACCCATTCAGTCATGGCTGATTGTGAAAATTTTGCAAAATTCGTAAATACTCTGTGATAAAATGTACAGTTGTTAAATATTACAGGAGATGGTCCATATACTTAGAGGAGTAGTGTTTACAACAATTGGTAGCATGAAATGATAGTGTTTAGTTTAAGGGACTTCATAAAATGCCCAATGGCAGATATTTTGCTGTCTGATCTTGAGAATGGGGCCATTTGTACTTCATCAGACATGTTATTTCATATTCAGAATTGGCATTGTAACCTGGCTTTACCTATTAACAAGTCTGCTTATTGATCAGTCGGTCTCGAATGTTGTTTACACAAGCATATGATCAAGAATTCACACTGCAGGTTTGAAACTTTTGAGATGAAAATGAAATAATATCATTCATACAGCTTGCAAGTGAGCAGTAATCATTTTTGCATCATTCATTAAGTGAAATTTCATGGCACGTGGAAGAGGAAATTTGTGTGTAATGTAATGTAAAGAGATATCAATTATGAGAAGACAGAACAGCTGGTCATTGGAAGAGAGGGGAATGACATGGTACTAGGTCCTAACACCATCCGGTACTGTGTACGGTTCAAATATCTTGGTGTGATGTTAATGAAAGAAGGTACTAGCAATGAAGAGATTGACAACAAGATTATCCAAGGAAGGAAAGCAATAGGCAAGTTGAATTCTGTGCTGTGGAACGATAAAATCACTATGAAAACAAAACAGATGATATTTTCCACAATAGT
>Ga0123357_10012659_pt1 | contig 10890 bp, 3 predicted proteins | sample TergutEmb28metaG_FD_89873 | JGI IMG/M metagenome (GOLD analysis project Ga0123357, IMG submission 89873) | Embiratermes neotenicus P4 segment gut microbial communities from Petit-Saut dam, French Guiana - Emb289 P4 | ecosystem: Host-associated > Arthropoda: Insects > Digestive system > Gut ... | reverse complement strand
CCCAAAATTAAATGTTGTTTTAACATTTTGGAATTCCAAATTTAAATTAAAAAACTATTTGCAATTTTTTTCCCTTCCTTATTTGTTTTTTTTTTTTTTTTTAAAGTTCTACACTCTGTAACCATACCTCAATAAATTTTCTATAGATTGAGGTACCACCTCCAAGAATTGGGTGACAGGACAGAAATTAAAAGAACTGTAAATACATTGGGTTAGTCAATGGGCTTAAAATACACAGTGTTTACACAGAAATGTTACGCTATAACTATATAAAACTGTGAAAAAAACACAGTACTACCAAATTATTTAAGCACAGGCATAAAGTATGAGTGTCATTGAACATGTGCGTATGTGAGCTTTATAAGTTACTAGCTAAAATAATATACAACATTCCATACTTTTCTGCTGGGTAATAATGTGGTTTGAAAAAAAAAAAATGCCTCTAGTTTTACTATTAAATGAAGCAATTAAGGGTCAGAACTATAAACCACGAACTGAAATGTACATTAAAGTATATGAATGTAGAATGACTGAACAGTATTCTGTAAAATACAATGCATCAGAGTGGAAATGTTAGGTGCCATGGTGACCTGACATCCACATACTGCATTGAGATCGGTTTATCACTCTAGCTAGCATTCACAGGGCTGACAAATTCAGACTAGAATATTCCCAACTGAAAACAAAAGGATACATATTTAGTGCTTACCACAGAGATGCACAGCCCCTTCTTTTTGTTGGTCTATGCGGAGACAATCTGATTTTTGGTGACTGTTTTGCTCGTATTTGGAAAAAACTAATACAGACTTCTTGTGCTGCTCATCAGATGATCTGCTGTCTATGACTGTGGTTTTCCCTGACACAAGGTTTACTTTGGTGGAATACCCTCTGGCTTCCAGGGAAGCATGCTTCAAGTCCTCCACCTGACGAACTCTCTCAGCAACTGACCATGAAGGAGCCATAAAGATTTTCACCTCCATGCCACCCCCACCAGATTCAGCGGACTGGGTGTTCGATAACATTGGTGCCACAAAGGCATCAGTAGACTTTCTCTGAAAAGATGGTTGATAAGACTTGAGTGGTTTGCTCAGCTCTGTTACTCCCACGTAATTGTGTGTGGTCTGTAGCTTCCCATCCTTCATTATTGGTGGTGGAGAACCATTTTGTTGTTTCTGACCATCTAATTTCATGTTATGTAGTGTGACTGTTGACTTCCATGTGGATGTAGAGGATAATGGCAAATGTCTGTTATGTATGGGCTTCAGTTTCACACCCCATTTTGTCTCATAATTTTCACTCAGTATTTCAGACTTTCCATTCAAGTCTGATATCAATGCACCTTCATCTGTCTCACCTAAGTGAAAAGAGTGTGGGCTTTTACCGTTTTTTAATATGCTACGAGGCCTTGGAGAAGTGAAAGTCATAGGCTTTGGCTGCAAAACTACAGAATCACTGCAGACATCTTTCTCATTACTATGGACTTCAATTTCCACAGTCTCCTGCTTCCCTGATGGAAGCATAGTAGCATTTTCCTGTGTGAAAGTGTTATCTGCATCATCCTGGAATTCAGTGGCGAAACTTGAATTTGGCATAATATGGACTGAATGGTTTAAATCGATTTTATTACATGTGTTTGCACCGACAACAATCTGGTAGGGTGTATTGTTAGACTCAGTTCCCCCAAGCAGCTTCATTTCATAGGGTGAATCACCAAAGCGAATTTCAGGTAGGCTGGTCTTACCAGCATCTTGCACCTGGGGGGTAGATAAAATTGCAAAACTACTATTACTACTACGTCTTCTTCTTCTAATGTTGTTTGGTGGAGGCTTCTCATCTGTTTCAACTATGTTAAAACGTCCTGGTTCAGCAGCAAAGTGGATCTCAGTTTTGCAGAACTCTACCTTCTTATGTTTCTTGCCTGCCAAATGATTGTGAAGAATTAATTCACTATCATCAACGTTTTCAAAAGTACATAAAGCAGGTTTACAATCACTACCATCCTGGGACATCCCTGTTGCAGTAGGTATCTTACATTCCATTTCTTTGTGAAGAGGTACTGCATATTCATTATTTGAAAGATTCAAACCACTGCAATTTTCCAAATCTGAAAAGCTCGTAGAAGTTGTTTTGAACATGTTTTCAGAATTAATGTGTCCTATTCTTTTTTCCAACAAATTGTAATTTTTCAGGCCCTCCCTGACATATTTAGATTCATCAACAGCAATGGAATGTCTCTTTATTTGATTGTCAGTTTGTCTGAATGCAGGAGACAAATCTTTTCCTACATTGTGTTTCTCAAACAGCTCTCTCCTAGCTGCAAGTGTTTGTGATACATCTGCAAGATTCTTCAGTGAAGAATTGTTTTCACTTGTTAATGATGTTCCAGACTTCCTCCAACCATTGTCTATGCTCAGATTTGATCCTTCAGGAAACTGTCCCAAGTAAAGTTTCTTGGCATCTATAAAGCCACTTCCATTAATATTATCAAATGAATCATTATGTACAATTGGAATTGTTACAGTTACTGGTTCTGAAAAGCGACGGAAACTCTTAACACTAATGTTTGATGTCACAGTGTTAGTTTCCCTGTTATCACACCCACTTACCCAGTTATTTGATGCTGTCACAGAACTAGTGTCCATCATGTTGCCACTATTCACATGCAGTTCCCTTTTATTTCCTTCATTATCACTGCCAAAAGTCACAACTGTCTTCCCACCTGTCAGAGAATTAATCTCAGTTCCTCTGTTTTCTATCCCTGTAACTATTTCATCATTACTATTCTGTTTCATTTTAATGCTGTGGTTTCCCTTCAAATTTCCACAAGTACATTGGCCATTTGCTTTCTCCCTGTTAAATGGGGTCCATGATGATGTGGTTACTGTCTCTGAAGATCTACAAATACCACTGTCAGTTGATGACTCTATTCTGGTTTTCTCTTGGAATGTCACAGGTTCAGAATGATTATCAGTCTGTTGGTTATGGACTTGTTCAAAGCCATATGACTTTCTTCGGCTGTACCATTCTTCAGACCTGCTTCCACCACTGCTGCCAGACCTACTACAAGTCCTTGATTCCAGGCTTCCTGTACCAGCAGGTTTATTTATATTATTTCGGCAGTTTGCCATTGCTTCCATGCCATACATATATGATTTCACATGAGATGTTGGAACTTGTTCTCCTAACCCAGGCTTAGTTCTTGGGATTGACTTGCTAAAATCTTCAATCACAATTCCATCATCACTATCCTCCACATGCCTTGTTTGACTATTAGTATTATCTGGGTGTTGAATACCATTTGGAGAAGGCACACTAAGGTGTCTCAATCGACCTCGAACTTCTTTCAAGGATTCTACAGTAATGAAAGAATGACGTTTGTATGAAGAACCTTGAGCAGAATCAAATATCTCAGACCCTGAAAGTTCATATCCATTTCCTGATTTATCTGTCACTGAATTAAGGCTACATGATTCATTATTTTTTTCAATGGGCAAAGAATTGTTTTTTTCAGAGCCATTTTTATATCTGAATATATTTTCCAGAGCTTCAAAGCCAGTAGCATTATTCTTAATAACATCTTGTGCCTTTCCTTCCCGTAATTCTTGGTAAAATTTACGTACATTTCCATTGTAAATACACAAATTATTTCCTCTATTTGGCAGCTGCAGGGATCGCCTAATCCCTGAAGTTCTAGCCAAGTCTGTTGACCTTTCAGGCCCTTCACTTGCGCCATCTTGCTCACCGTGATTATTATTTTGGAGATCCTCACTAGAACAACTCTTATTTCTTGCTATGATGGGATGGACATGTCCATTAGTCATGGTCGCGTCTGATTTCTTTGCCCTGTCTGAAAAGGTATCTAGTACACTAAATGAATTCTTTTTGTCTGAATTGGTATAACTATATTTGTTGATATCAATGAAGTCTCTTCTATTTATGTTATCTGTTTTAATCACTGTATTATCACTTAGAGCTGGCTGGCCAAAGGATGATTGTGGCAATGGAAAGAGAAGGGAATTTGTCATGTTGTTTTTCGATTCTTCATGAATTTCCTGACAGATTCTTGACACTTCTGACAGGCGTTGATTTACATCCTCTTTCTCAGCATTAGGAAGCAATTTATTTTCAGAAATGGCAGTGTCAACTTTGCTTACAATACTACGAGGCCTGGATGGTGGACGGCGACTTCCAATAGACCCACTACGACCTACACTAGCCTTTGTCTTCTGAGTACTTAGATCTAGTGGTTTCACAGACAGCTGCAAAGAGAAAAATGTAAAAAACAATATCGTATTTTTACTTTACTACAGTTAAAAAATAGTTAAATGAAAAACAAATGAAACTGATTAAAGCAGTTGAAAATAATAAGTAGGTCCAAAATGTGTCATTTTTCCCATTTTGCTGTGAAATGTCCTTTTATTGGCCACTTGTTCCTAAATACTTCCAGTATTAAATATTTTAAAGTGATGTACTGCATATGGTGTTGCAGAATTTGCTTGTGTGATACACTCATTTGCCAGTTGTTTTTATGACTGATCTTTTGCTTTAAGGAACAAACATAAAATGAAAGTGTAAGAAAATTATGCTTAAAAAATATTTGGAATGAGGCATAATGAGGTAAGAAGTCAATTTAGGACCCATATGCATAATATTAACAAAGTTCTTCTATCATACTCTGTATCTCAGCAAAACATAAAATATGTACACCAAAGTTATTCAGCTTAGGTTACAAAAGTCAAAAAGTGTTTACTTGCAAAGAACTGACTGCTTGAGGAAAACACAAACTACTTATGTTTCCACAACACAGAGAAAACCTTTCACTCAGGTAAAACCAAACTAAATCCAATGCCAGAATACAGGAAAAATACAAACAAACCCCTATGCTAGAATGTGGAGAAAGCCCACTCAGGAAAAATGCAGACTAAACCTGTTCCCAGAATATGGGCAGTCCCACTTGCAAGAAATCCATTCCTCAGGGAAATGCTGAACTGTTACTAATGCAGCAAAGTCTTGAGGTCCATAAACCTCAGAGTTTGGAAATTTCACTGCCTGTGCTCACCCACTGTTACCCCTAGTTCTGCCTTTCATGACTGATTGTGACAGATGAGTAGAATGAGACCATGTGGGTGGCTTTCCCCAATCTCCTACTATTGTCCAGATTACTCCTAGCTCAATGAAGTTGTCTTTCACTAATTGAAGTACACTGCTTTTGTGCTCTGTACCTCCAGTGCACAAGCACTATCTAGTGTCAGTGTGCAGCAAGAATATCACCTCGAACTGCTTCATCTTCAGCTCACTGCCTTCAAATTACTTGTAACGATGACTTACCATCCATCTTCATGAAATGAGACTCTCTTTCAGTTGCTTAACATATTTTGTATTTCCAAAAAGTGTGTGTATTTTATTATGAGTAAAAATGAACTTGTATATCTTCCTTGATCTTTGGGGTTATTTGATATTTTATTACTGGCATTTCCTAAATTATAAGAACCAAACAGGCATTTTGTACTGAAAATGGATGCTATCATTTGTGATGGTCTTTATATAATAAAAAACATCAAGACTACTGCATAAAGGGAAATCCAACTAAGGGAAAAATCAAAGTGCAGATATATGGGGAAACCCCATTTGGGGAAAAAACTAACACTTGATTATAGCACCACTGCAAGGATATATTGTAAAACAAACTATTGTTCCTCAAACTGCATTGCAGGCTGTTCTGCTTAGGCACACTAGTAAAGCAATACATTACTACAGACTTCGCGATTTATACAGTCTACATAACTAGCATACTGAAATCAAGGAGGTTAATATGGACTGGACATATCTACCAGTGTACAGGAACAAACATACAAAGAATTCTGTTGGTGAAATTGGAGGGGAAAGGGACAATTTAGAAGACTGAGAAGGAGATGGGACAACACTACTCAGATAGATTTGGGGTAGATATGTTGTGAAAATAAGAGGTGGATGGAAGTAGCTTAATACTGTGTCCAAGGGTTGGGTGTGATATTAATGTGGTGAACTCTTCTGATCGTACTAACAGAGAGTAAATTATGTTTCATATTTTATAAAAGCCGATGCACACCTGTATGTTTTCAAAATCAGAGGTTACATTTGCGTCACTGTGCAGGGTTGCCCTCCAAGAACTGCTACTGGAACTTGTGCTTGTCACACTCTGGGTTCGTATCACCTGGAGTGACCCTCCAGGCACCTGAGCTTGGAACACTTCCAGCTGTTTCCTCTGTCGCTGCTGCATGCTCCCGTCAGCCAGGTTACGGGCGCGGGAATCTACGACCTATGTAAACAGAGTCACACAGAGGAATAAGCAAGTGACTGTGACAAGTGTATACAGACATTATTTTTTCTCAGAACTGTTGTTAGTCATTTCCCGCTGAATCGCTTAACTTTCAAAACTTTTATATGTAATTAACAACGTGTTTGTTAAACGGGAAGTATTTCCAGCACCTTCTTTAAGTATGGCGAGTAAAAACTAATATTAGCTGTAATATTAAAAAAAAAAGGTGTGGACCCCTACTCACGGCAAATCGGAATGGTAGCGAATGGTACGCTGATTACCTCTATGTGCAACGATAAGAGTGAAGAGCTCCTGCAGAATACACCTCTTACCAGTTCATTTAGAGAAACACGCGACGGATTCTATGTTCATTGTAACTTCTCATGGTCTCAATTTGGCCATGGTGCTTGCTAGAAGTAAGCACCTTAGCATGATCTGAGAGAAATCCCTCATATGCCAGTAAGGATCAGACTATTCAGTAGTGTACGACAGCCTTGCGATCCACGAGGTTTGTGCAGGATGGGTGCTCAGGCAATAGACACAACAGCGAAACCTGCCGCCCACACAATGACCACACCTCAGACACTGAAATGAGAAACTGTCAACCACCCAGCCTATAATCCATACCTGGGTCCTTCTAACTTTGATCTGTTTGGACCACTAAAGGAGGTGCTGAGAGGTCGACGACGATTCGTAAATTATGACAAGGCACACGAGGCAGTTCGTAATTGTCTGCGCACACCACCGAAACTATATTATTTCGAAACCTTTAAAAAAGCTTGTCGATCGACGGGCAAAATGCAGTGAGAAGAAGGAAGGCAGTGTTGAGAAATAGGTGTACGAAATGTCCGGAAGATAAATAAAGATATGTGGCGGGGAGGTGGGGGGGGGGCGGAAACGTTTTGAAGATCCCTCGTACTGAACATTGTTTATACAATCCAAACATGTGCCACACAGGTAGAAATTTAAAACTGTCGGTAGCAGTTGACAAGGATGCAGACTTATGTAAAAGACGGACCCGCCCTTTTTCCAGAGGACCACCAGGACAATGTCAAGACTTCAGCCCTAGCACGAATTCGACAAGAAGAAGGATGTACATCCCGTCCACATGGTCACAAATCTACTTCTCCCCGATCCCCTCAAATAGCATCCTCCCATTTACGATTGTCTCGTGTGGTTTATGTTGTAACTGCATAGGGCTGCATTAACATGTCCCGCTGCCCTGCAATGTCTCTCAGCCATATCACTATTATTATTATTATTATTATTATTATTATTATATTAATTCAAAAGAAAAATTTTGAACTATATTATTGTTACTATTATTGCTACAACTAAACAAATACTACCACTACTACTACTACTACTACTACTACTACTAGATGTCAAATGTCGTTGTTGTTGTTGTTGTTGTTGTTGTTGGTGGTGGTGGTAAAGGTAAAGGTAAAGCAATCCCTGTTCAGGCTTGGAAGGCCCTGAGGGTTCCAGGAGGCTGAGGCTCCCAGATTTCATGACAATCTGCACATGAAGGTGGTAAGGTTGTCAGCCCTACGTACCGGCTACCTTTACCTGCAGGAAATATTACTGGTACTCATTTTGGGTGGTGGTGGTTGTGGTGACGAGTTGTTCTGAACTACAGTAAGAATGCAGTTAATGTTGTATCGAAGAAGACATTGCTGCAAGGTCCAAACGGTGGCTTTAGAAGGAATACAAGGTGGCATGTTTTCCATTCTAACATTCCTTTCAGCACGCGGCGTGACCAACCCCCAGCGCATTCACAGATTCGATACACATAATGCAGCACATAAGCTAGAGGTACACACAAGAGCGCTATTCACATTATAATTCCACACAGACACCGCAATGTACCGTAACGGTACAGACTCAGGTTGAAGAATATTATCTCAATTAATACCGCACCCTGGGGTGAACAGACATCCGGCTTTTAACAAGATCGTTAAATTTCTTCGTCCTGTTGACCCGTAAAAGGCAAAAAAGTAACGGACCCTTCTTCTTTATATTTTTATTTTCGGTTTTATTTATTTTTTGGAGTGGAGGGTAAGCGGTTAAATTCTAGAAACAGCTCATAAACACACACACAAAATGCAAACAGTCGTACCTGAAGCGGAATGCCAACTCGTAATACAAGTGTTCGACAGACCCAAGGCAGAAGTACCTTACACACGTCTTATATCTGCCAACAGAACTGTCTAATATCCGCATGGTCTTTAGAAATTCAGCAAGATAGTAATTATAGCCACACGAATACTTCTGTTAGAATTACTACTGCATAATTTGGCGGCACAGCTACTTTGACCCAAATTCGTTGTAATGTTAGACCTAAATTGCTCATTTTTCATGTGTGTTGGACCGTGTATCATTGTGATAACTGAAGAATAAGAACCAACTAGATACTGCTTATTATTTTATTGTACTTCTTGTAGACTCAACATGTTTCGGGCACTACTATGCCCAACATCAGGAGCTCACAACTATAATGTTCATTACCAGATTTGTCGTCTCGTCGCTATAGCCTGCAGTCCGGACACTGTTCCAGCCTAACCGCACCCAACTTCCAACCTACAGCAACTCAAGAACGAGACGACCAATGTGGTAATCAACATTATAGTCGCGAGCTCCTGATGATGGGCATAGTAGTGCCCGAAATATGTTGAGCCTATAAGAAGTACAATAAAATAATAAGTAGCATCTGGTTGGTTCTTATTCTAAATTGCTCAGTCCAGTCAACGCCAACTATCAAGCGACGAACTAACTAAACTGCATAGTAGCCCGAAGTTTTTCACATGTAGCTGTCCTTGTGGAACCAACCACAAACAACCCAATCAGTCTGTCACCGACCAACCGGCCAACCGATCGACAGACGGACCAACCAACCAGCCAAACAACCAACCAATCACACGAACACCAAGTTACTCTCCTGTTCCCTGTATACCCCTGAACCATTCAGTTTTCCAAGAAACAGCCGGCTGTTGCGACTGTCGAAGGCTCAGCACGGTCACAGTATTGGCGCCATTCTATGCCATCCGGATTTACTACACTCCATTTGAACAAATAACTGCTGACATTTCTTGAACTGAGACCAGAAACCGTGTCTTGTTTAACAATTGTCGCTAACGGTGCCCAATGAAAGCAACGAACTTAAGGAATCTCGGGACTGCATTGTTTCATACAAGTATTCTCTTTCCAGGAAAACAAATTGCTGTTTGTTGCAGTTGGGCTACATTTTACGAGTTCTTCCTGTCATTCGCTGGCTTGTGAAACAGGAAGCGATGATACAAAATCCAGGGCACGAATAGGAACAATGCACATTTATTCTTCTGATTTAGCTGTAGCAAACTGAATCAATTTATCACGTGATACTCTGTGCCACGTTCTGTGAATGTTACTGTCGTCCCAAGTCTCGAAACTGATTTTACCTTCACGTGGTAAGCTCCTGCTCCACAAACGAGACTCTACCAATAAAATCATTGAAGTATAAATAATGTACTCATTGCGTGGTTCATAAACATATCTGCACCTTCTTAAGAAATTCTTGTAATCGTCTTATGCCTCTGTGATGACAATTTACAGTTGACAGCTCCCATCAGAGTTAATTCTCTTAACATATTTTGGTACTGTCACAAAATCCAGTACTCGTGAACAAACTGAGGTAAAGCATGAAACGAGCTTAGTGAAGGTACCCGGATTTCATATTCACTTGTAAAACCTCAACCAGCTGAGCAACAGACATCTACTAGGAGAGGTTTCACTCTACAGCTTAACGCACAGTGATGCTACTTAATCGGAATGCAGGGACTGCGGCCACACCATGGGACTTCCGTAAAAGATGGAATTAATTTCACTTTACGCAGACTGTAGTGTGGTTAGAAGCTTAATATCTGCATAAATACAAAGGCAAGGCTGACAACTGTTTTTTGGCTGGTGACATTTTGTACGCCTCTTAACTCGCTTTGTTCACCCACGACAGGCGGTAATATAATTGTCAAACAGACACAAGAAATTCTGAGAAAAAACATAGGATGTTCCTATGTGAAGGCAAAGAAAAGTTTACTCTTATTGAATCAAAGCGGAAGAGTACCACGCCATGAATACCTATGCGAGAATGGGCGTATAGCCCCAAGCATTCTTAATCTCAGCACTTTATCTTCAAATGTCGCATCCTGACTCTAACCAACAGATGAGTCCGCTTTCCACACAACATATGAAACACGACCGCCCCACTCCCCACAGGAGCAGTTCTAAAAAGAGTATACACCTGGAAATAACCACACCACACCAACAAACACCGAATATACGTAAATTCAGTTAAAGTTAAAAGACACTTATGTTTATTGGACCGTTCATCATTTTGATAGTTGAATAAAGAGAGACCAACTTGATGTCACTTACTTTATTACTTCATTATTCAATGCTCAACATGTTTCGGATGTTAATATATCCATCCTCAAGAGCTTGTGACTTATTTGTTGAGTTATTTCATGGGTTGTATTGCTCTGGTTCGATGTGTGTTGGTGTTACGTTGTGGTTTGGCTGTGGTGGTGTGGTATCCGTATGCAGGCTGAGGCACTAGT
>Ga0123357_10012658_pt1 | contig 10891 bp, 7 predicted proteins | sample TergutEmb28metaG_FD_89873 | JGI IMG/M metagenome (GOLD analysis project Ga0123357, IMG submission 89873) | Embiratermes neotenicus P4 segment gut microbial communities from Petit-Saut dam, French Guiana - Emb289 P4 | ecosystem: Host-associated > Arthropoda: Insects > Digestive system > Gut ... | reverse complement strand
TCGACGTGGGCTTCGGTGATGGCGCGTTCGTTTTCGTCGAGGTTGTTGGCGAGTTTGCGGGTTTCTTCGACGAGGAGGCGGGTGTTGGGGCCGATTTTGGCGAGGAGGAGTTCGCTGGCTCCGTCGGCAAAGACGACGCCGAGGGATTGGGCTTCGGATGTGACGGCGTTGGCGAGGGCGGCGAGGCCGTCGGCGCCTTCACCGCCGAGGGTGACGAGGTCGGCGTTTTTTTCGCACCATTTGTAGAAGGAGCGGCGTTTGTCGACGGGCGAGGCGGTGATGAGGATGGCGACTTGGTCGGGGTTGTTGGCGGCGAGGATTTCCTGGAGGTCTTCGATGAGTTTGAGGGTGGTTTCGGCGCGTCCGGTTTGGGTGTCGGCGAGGAAGTTCACGTCTTTGAGCCAGACGAGGCGGCGGTCGCCGAACATGGAGATGGTTTGCACGCTTTCGCGGAAGCGGTTGATGGCGGTTTCGACTTCGGAGACGTTGTTGGCGGCGCCGGAGAGGGTTTCGCGGGAAAATTCGTCGGTGATGACGGCGGCGAGGGCGTCGTGGCGTTGTCTGCCTTCGCGGGCGACGAGGAAGTCGTCGGGGCCGCAGATGAGCGTGAAGGGTTTGGTTGTCGGTGTTGGCACGGGGGAGAGGGAAAAGGGTTAAGGGGGAAAGGTGAAGAGTGAAAACAGGGGAGGTTCCAAAAAAACGGCGCAAAAAACGGCGGCCTTTGATGGCCGCCGTGAGTGTTTGTGCGCGTTGTAGTTGTTTCGTTGCAGCGTTGCCGCGTTGTCGCGTTTTCGCGTTTTCAGAGTTGCACGAATTTCGCCAGTTTGATGGCGGGGTGGCTTTTGATTTGTTCGCGGGCTTTTTCGCTCGGTTCGGAATCGACGCGGACGACCATGTAGGCCGTGCCGCCGGGCGTCAGGCGCGAGAGCGACATGTCCGCGATGTTGACGCGGTCGTTGCCGAGTATCGTGCCGATGGTGCCGACCATGCCGGGGACGTCGGAGTTTTCCAGCACGAGCAGTTTGCCTTCGGCGGCGACTTCCACTTCGCGGCTGTTGATGTTGACGATGCGTGGTTGGGAGTTTTTGCCGGTGAGCGTGCCTTGGGCCGAGAAGATTTGGCCTTCCGGCGAGATGGCGTCCACCGCCATGAGTTCGGTGTAGCCGCAGTCGTTGTTGGATTTCACGGTTTCGACGTGGATGCCGAGGTGATGGAAGAGGGTGGGCGCGTTGACGAAGTTCACGTCCTCGCCATTGATGCGGCGCAGGTAGCCGCGTTGGATGGCGCGGGTGATGGCGTTGGCGTCGAGGTCGACGAGTTTGCCCCAATAGGTGATGCGGAGGGTGGAGATTTGCTTGGAGGCGATTTGTTGCACGAGGGTGCCGAGTTTTGTGCCGAGGTCGATGTAGGGGGCGAGGACTTTGACGGCGGCGGCGTCGAGCGAGGGCATGTTGACGGCGTTGCGGATGATGCCGACTTTGAGCACGTCGGTGATTTGTTCGGCGACTTCGATGCCGACGGATTCCTGGGCTTCGGCGGTCGAGGCGCCGAGGTGCGGGGTGAGGTTGACGTTGGGCATGGAGCGCAGGGGGCTGTCCTTGGCGAGCGGTTCGTCTTCGTAAACGTCGAGTCCGGCGGCGGCGACTTTGCCGGTTTTGAGCGCGTCGATGAGCGCGCTTTCCTTGATGATGCCGCCGCGCGCGCAGTTGAAGATGCGCAGGCCTTTTTTGCATTTGGCGAAGGCGGCTTCGTCAATCATGTGCTTGGTTTCGTCGGTGAGGGGCATGTGGACGGTGATGAAGTCGGCTTGCGCGAGGATTTCGTCGAGGGTGGCGATTTCGACTTGCATGGCCTTGGCGCGGCTGGGCGCGAGGTAGGGGTCGTAGGCGAGCACTCTCATGCCGAAGGCGATGGCGCGTTTGGCGACTTCGCCGCCGATGCGTCCGAGGCCGACGATGCCGAGCGTTTTGTGGAAGAGTTCGATGCCGCTGAAACTTTTCTTGTCCCACGCGCCGGATTTCATGGAGGCGGCGGCTTGCGGGACGGGGCGCGCGCCGCTGAGGATGTGCGTGAAGGTGAGTTCGGCGGTGGCGATGGTGTTGCCCGCGGGGGTGTTCATGACGATGACGCCGCGGTCGGTGGCGGCTTCGACGTCGACGTTGTCGACGCCGACTCCGGCGCGTCCGACGACTTTGAGCAGCGGGGCGGCGTTGATGACGGCCTTGGTGATTTTCGTCTCGGAGCGCACGGCGATGGCGTGGACGTCCTTGACGAGTTCGAGGATTTTTTCCGGGGAGGAGCCGTAGGCTTCGATAACTTCAAAACCCGCTTGTTTTCGCAGGTATTCAACGCCCTTGGGTGATATTTTGTCAGCGACTAGGATTTTCATGGTGTGGTGTGGGTGTGGTGGAAGGGAGGAGTGGGAGTGGGAGGAGTGGGAGAGGGAGGATTCGAGTGAGTGTGAGTGTGGAAAGTGTGGAAAGATTTGAGTGGAAGCGTGGAGGTAATCGCGGCGTCGCGATGCGTGCAAGCGGTTTTTGCGGGAGGAAAAAAACGAGGTGTAATTCGCTTCTGTGGTAGTCGCAAGGAGGATTGCACGCCAACGGCGTGCCACTCGTTAGCCCAGAGTCGAGTCGGCGAGACTCTGGGTAAAAATGGCAATAGACCCCGCGCCCCGAAGGGGCGCCACAAACGTGGGTTGTCGCGCCCTTTCAGGGCGCTGTATCCACACTTTAAATTCCCAGGGCCTCGCAGACTCGGCCCTGGGCTAACGAGTCTGGCGCCTTTGGCGCCATGAAAAGGCCAACTACCACAAAACCGAATTGCACCCAAAAAAACAAGGTGGCGCGGACAGGAATGTCTGCGCTACCTTGGTGAGGATTTTGGCGCAGACGGGAATGTCCGTGCTGCCTTGGAAGCCAGCGCTTCGTCGGCGAGGCCCCAGCGCAAATTGTAGAGCGAGGTTTGAAAGGTTGCGAATCCCGCCGCTTCCGCGAGCGCGACGATGGTGGCGAGCGCGGTCGGGAAAACATCGGCGCGTCCAAAGGGCATTCCGTGCATTGCGCGGCGCGCGGCGAGGTCGGCGCCCGTTACGCGGGCGAGCAACGCGCGCAGGTCGTCGAGCGCGAGGCGCGGGCTGGTTTCATCCAAGGTTTTCCCCAGCGCGCCGCCGAGCAGCGCGCGCGCCGTGACAGTCGTGCCGCCGGTCACGATGGCCGTGGCGTCTGGCGGGAGGTCAAACGCGAAGCCGTCGGCAGGTAGGGCGGTTTCTCCGAAACCGCCGCGGACGGCTCGGAGAGCCGTCCCTACCTTTTGCGTGCGCGCCTTTTGCGTGCGCGCCAGTGTGTTTTTGACGTGTTCGTCAATGGCGCGAAGCGCGTCGGGTGAAATCGGTTGCGCGGGATCGGGGATGAATTTTTCCGTCAGGCGCACGCAGCCGAGTTGAAGGCTGGTTTCGCGCACGATGGCGCGGTCGCGAAAGGCGAGGCATTCGAGGCTGCCGCCGCCGAGGTCGAAAACGTAGAAGTCGCGCAGCCCCGCGAGCGCGGGGTCGCAGGCGAGGCCGCGTCCGATGTAGTTTGCTTCCTCGTCGCCGGTGAGGATGCGGATGTCGTGTCCGGTGGCGGCGCGCACGCGGCGGCGGAAATCGGCGCCGTTGGCCGCGTCGCGCACCGCGCTGGTGGCGACGAGTATCGTGCGCGCGCGCGCGGGCGCGACGCGGTCGGCGTCGGCAAGAAGTTCGCGGATGGCGTCGATGCCGCGCGTCATGGATTTTTCGGTGAGCGCCGGGTTTGCCCCGCTGATGCCCGCGCTGATGCGGGCTTCGAGCGTCTTGTAGAAAAGCGAAACGGGCGCGGGCGCGGCGGAACTGGCGCCGCGCGCGGCGACGAGGATTTTTATCGAGTTGGAGCCGATGTCGATTACGGCGACGGTCATGGGATTTTGGATTTTGGATTCTCGATTTTGGATTGGATGGGACTGCTCGGACCGATCGGATCGATCAGACCGATCAGACCGATCAGTCTGATCAGTCTGATCAGCCCGCTCCGTCTGCGCCGCCAGATTTCTATTCACAGCTTTCACAGTTCAAAGCCCTCCGGCGCGATCAGCAGCGTGAATTCGCCTTTGAGCGCGGTTTTCGCGAGGCGGGCTTGCACGTCGGCGGCGGGGCCGGCGAGGAAGGTTTCGTGGAGTTTCGTGACTTCCTTGGCGACGCAGATCACGCGCGCGGGGCCGAGCGTCGCCACGATTTCAGCGACGAATTTGTCGATGCGGTGGCAGCTTTCGTAGAGCGCGAGCGTGTAATCGAAGGCGCGATATTTTTCGAGAAACGCCGCGCGCGCCGAGGTTTTTGGCGGGAGAAATCCGGCGAAGAGAAACCCGTTTGTCGGCAGTCCCGACGCGCTGAGAACGGCAGCGAGCGCGCACGCGCCAGGGACAGGTTCGACGCGAATGCCGCGCTTGCGGCAGGCGCGCACGACGCGGAAGCCAGGGTCGCTGAGCGCGGGCGTGCCCGCGTCGCTCACGACGGCGACGGATTTGCCCGATGCGAGCAGCGCGACGAGGCGTTCGGCGGCCTCGGTTTCGTTGTGGTCGTGGTAGGCGAAAAGCTCGCGTCGCGGGCGTGGCGGCGGCGCCGCCGCCACGGGCGGAGTCCGGAGTCCAGAGTCCGGAGTCCAAAGCGGCGTCGTCAGTCCGAGGCGCGCGAGGAGCGCGCCGGTGGTGCGCGTGTCTTCGCAGGCGATGATGTCCACGGCGGAGAGGATGGCGCGCGCGCGTTCGGAGATGTCGGCAAGGTTGCCGATGGGCGTGGCGACCACGTAGAGGCAGCCGGCGCGCGGAATCAATGAGGCGTTTGCGTTTTCGGACATGCGAACGATGCGGGCAGACTCGCGGGTTTTTTGCGAACGAATTCATTCACCACAAAGAACGCAAAGAGCGCAAAGAAATGGGATTCGATTCTTTGAGTTCTTTGTGTTCTTTGCGGTGAATAAAAAAAACGAACCTATTGCGCCGCCGGATTCACGACCCGCCCCATGAATAGAATGCTTCCGGTGGCGTTGTCTTGGATGAAAAACAAAAACGGATGGTCGGCGCGGAAAATGGGAGGAGGCGGCGGCAGGGGCATTATGCCACTGCATGCCACGGCTATCGTCGTTGCAGCGGCCGCTTCCGTGCCCTCCTCATTCACATCAACAAAGGCCTTCTGCAAAATATCGCTGATGGAAAATTCCTTGTTTCCATTCATGTCACTGAAGTCCGCTTGTTCCTCAACAAATGCGTCCAGCATCCCTAATTTTTTTAGCGGGTTGACCAATGACTTCGCTCCCCAATTGATTTTAAATTTCGGAAGATAAATCTCCACTTCCTGTTTTTTCATTTGGTTTCGCCACAGGGCAATTTGTTCGGGCGACAATTGTTTTTCAACTCGCGCCAAGCCTTCCTTCGATATGCTTTCAGGCAGGATTACAAACATGGAAACATTCCCGCCTTTATATGGCATCTCAATGAATTGGGCATCGGGTTGTTTCCCGTATGAGTATGATTTCGTTTGGCGCATCAGCGGCGATTGGACGGCTGGCGCATCCCAAATGAAAAATGGCTCTTCCTTCGTTGAGTCAGGTTTGAAGATATTTTCCCAGGTTCCCTTGAAATACACCGCGTTGACCAGCACCAGCCGCGTCAGGGGATCGATCGGGTTGCCAATGATGTCCTGGATTTTGCCGTGAGTCTTTTCCGCCACCCAGCGATTTATTTGCGCGCGCGCTTTTGGCTCGGCGCGCACGAAATCAACCGGCGTGATTTTCACGCCGTAGTTTTGTTTCACGAGCGCGAGATAGCTTTTGAGAAGCGGCGTCCTCGCGTCTTTTTGCGGCCAGAGGGAATTGGCGATGGCGAGTTGCACGGTTCCGGCGCGTTGCACGTCGTCGAAATGTTTCAGCAGGGCGGCGAAGCTGGCGTGGACATTTGCGTTTGTGTTTTTGTTTTTTTGCGCGTCGGAAAAATGCAATGCTTTTTGCATCTGCGCCGCAGTGTCGCCCTTCGCGCCGGCGCAAGCCATCGCGAGCGCGGACGAGACGCTGAAGGGCGAGAAAAATAGATTTTCCCTGGCGCCGGAGTCGTCGCCTTTCAGTTGCGCGTAGAGATCGCAGGCGAAGGCGTTGTTGGCTGTGGCGAGGGCGGTGGCGTCGGCTGTGGTGGTGGCGGCTGGCGGTTGCGCGGCAAACGCGAGTGGCGTTGTCGCGAGGGCGAGGGCGATGGCGAGCAATGGGATTGTTTTCATGAGAATTTTTCAGATGGCGGGCGCCGTTCCGGACGACACGGAGGTCGTCCCTCCAAGAAGACACGATTCAGGCCTTTTTGAATGCGAGTTGGAATAATAAAAAGGGCGCTTGCGCCAATGCCGTTTGTCACTGGCGCTTGACGAGCGTCAGGCGCACGCAGACGGGGCGGTGGTCGCTGGCGGTGAGGACGTCGGGGCCGTCGTAAATCATGACTGCGTTGTTTTGCACGGATTTTTTCAGGGCAGGGGAAACCATGATGTGGTCGTGCCGGGAGTAGCTGTCTTGCCTGGCGTAGAAATGCGTCCAGACTTCGCCGCGCGAGTCGCCTCCGGGGAGCGGGGCCGCAATTTGGGTTTTGCCGCGCACGCTCATCGCGCGCAGCGAGCGGTTGTCGCGGGTGTCGTTGAAATCGCCGAGTATGAGGAAACGCGAGTCGGGCGCCGAGGGGGCGGGGTAAATTTTCAGGATGCGGTCGCGGATGGCCGTGGCTTCCCCGGCGCGGCGGATGGCGGATTCGAGGTCGTCCTTGTGGTCGGTTTCAGTGAGGCGGCTTTTAAGGTGAACGATAAAAAGGGCAAGGTCGCCGGCTTCAGTGTCAACGTGGACTTCAAGGAGGCCGCGTTTGACGGGTTCAGCGGCATTGTCGAAATATTTGAAGGTCAAATCAGTGTGCTTGCGGACCAGCGTGAAGGGGCGGCGTGAAAGCACGGCGAGGTGCCGGTCGGGGTCGAATGAGTTGTCCAGCAACTCGGCGTAGGGGTAGTCGAGGCCGGCGTGTTTGAGGTCGAGGAGAAGTTCGTTGAGGAGGGGTTGCCCGCCCATTTCTTGAATGGCGACAATGTCGGCGTTGAGGGCTTTGAGGTTGGCGCGGAGGGCGGCTTTTTCGATTTCGGGTTTGGGATAGTTTTGGTGGTATGTGCCGTCGACGACGCGCGTCGCGGGCAGGTAGTTGTTCACATTGTAGGTGACGATGGTGAGCGTTTCCGCAAAAAGCCTGAAAGCATGGGGGCTGAAGGCTGAAAGTAGCAGCGCGAGGCAGATGAGGCGACGGGTGCGGTGGCGCATGGCGGGATGGGTTCAGTGTTCAGGGTTCAGTGTTCAGAGTTCAGTGTCCAGGGTTCAGTGTTCAGAGTTGGACGCTGCCGCGACGGTGGGCTTGCCGGCTTTTTCCTCGAGCGCGGTTTCGCGTTCGAAGAGGGTGGGGTGCGAATAATAGAAACCGCTGTAGAGCGGGTGCGGGGTCAGGTTAGTGAGGTTTTTTTGCGTGAGTTTGCGCAGGGCGGCAATCAGCGGGGCGGGGGTGCGCATGGCTTCGAGCGCGAAGGCGTCGGCTTCGTATTCGTGCTTGCGCGTGAAGTGGTTTCCCATGGGCGTGAGCCAGAAGGTGACCAGTCCCGCCAGGAGCGAGAAGAGCAGGAGCGCGGGGGCGAGGTCGCCGGCGGCGAATCCGAAGGCGGGGTTGAACCAGGAGCTGTTCACAAGCCACGCGATGAGCGCGAGGGCCGCAAACATCATGAGCGTGGTGACGGCAATGGTCTTGGGGATGTGACGGCATTTGTAGTGGCCAACTTCATGCGCGAGCACGGCTTCGAGTTCCTCGGGCGTGAGTTGCTCGATGAGCGTGTCGAAGAGGACGATGCGGCGGAAGCGTCCGAAGCCGGTGAAAAAGGCGTTCGAGTGGCCGGAGCGTTTGCTGCCGTCGATGACTTGGATGGTGCTGGCGCGGAAGCCGGTGCGTTGGGAGAGCGCGAGGAGGCGGTCGCGCAGGTCGCCTTCGGGGAGCGGGGTGAGTTTGTTGAAGAGCGGGAGGATGAGTTTGGGATAGAGCACGAGCATCAACAGTTGAAACGCGAGCAGCAGCGCGAAGGCCCACAGCCACCACCACGCGCCGACCCAGCGGATGAGCGAGAGGAGCGCCCAGAGGAGCGCCGCGCCGATGATGATGGTCAGGAGCAGGCCCTTGAGTTTGTCGGCAACCCAGAGCGCGGGCGTGCTTTTGTTGAAATCGAAACGTTGCTCGATGTGAAACTGCTCGTGCCAGTCGAGGGGCAACGAAAGGGCGCCGAGGATGATGCCGGTGGCGATGAGAAAAATCACCTGGGTCCAGGCGCCGGCGAGAAATGTGCCGGCGAGCGCGGCTTGGAGTTGCGCGTAGGCGCGGGGGAGGATTCCGCTGGCGAGCAGGGCGGCGAGGATGATGGCGTCCCAGATAAGCTCGACGCGCGCGAAGGTGGTTTTCGCGAGCGTGTAGGCGGTGGATTTGGCGTAAGTGGGCGCGTCCATGATGGCGCTGGCGGCGGGCGGCGGGGCGTTTTGGTGGCGGCGGACTTCGCGGGCGTTGAGGGCGTTGAGCGCGAGTTCGGTCGCGAGGCGCAGCGCGATGAGCGCGAGGGCGATTGGGAGGATGGCGGTGGTGAGGGCGAGGGTCATGCGTGGTGTGGCGTGTGAGTGTGCGTGCGCGTTTTTTTCGGACTCGACTTAAATCGACTTAAATCGATTTAAGTCGACTTAAATCGAATCAGGGAGTGTGCTCGCGTTCGCGCTTTGCTCGCTCGCCTCTCGCGCCTCTCGCGCCCGCGCCTCGCACTCTCGCTCTCGCTACTCTCACTCTCGCTACTCTCACGCTTCTCGCTTCTCACTCAAAAACCACTCGACATGAATCAGCAAAAAATCGGGAATTTTCGTTGGGTAATCTGCGCGCTTTTGTTCGCCGCCACCACAATCAATTACCTCGACCGGCAGGTGCTTTCGCTGACTTGGGTCGATTTCATCAAGCCGGAGTTTCACTGGACCGACGACACATTCGGCACCATCAACGCCATCTTTTCACTCGTGTATGCCGTCTGCATGCTCTTTGCCGGGCGGTTCGTCGACTGGATGGGATCCAAAAAAGGGTTTCTCTGGGCCATCGGCGCGTGGTCGGTCGGCGCGTGCTTGCACGCGGCGTGCGGCGTGTTCACCGAGGCATGGACGGGGCTTGGGAATTACGGCGCGCTGGTGCGGGCGACGGGCGACGTGACCGTGGTCATCGCCACCGTCAGCATGTGGGCGTTTGTTTTCGCCCGTTGCGTGCTGGCCTTGGGCGAGTCGGGCAACTTCCCCGCGGCAATCAAGGTGACGGCCGAGTATTTCCCGAAAAAGGATCGCGCGTTCGCGACCTCGATTTTCAACTCGGGCGCGTCGGTGGGCGCGCTCGGGGCGCCGTTGTGCATTCCGCCGCTGGCGAGGGCGTTTGGCTGGGAGGCGGCCTTCGTCATCATCGGCATGCTTGGCTTTGCCTGGATGGGTTTCTGGGTGTTCCTTTACGACGCGCCCGGGAAAAGCAAATTCGTGGGCAAGGCCGAGCTTGATTACGTCACGCAAGACGGCCCGGAGGTCGCGCGGGCGGATGCCGGGGCGCGCGCGGAAAAATCCTTCCGCGAAACGCTGGCCGCGTTCGCGCGGCTCTTCGCGTTCAGGCAGACGTGGGCGTTCGCCGCCGGCAAATTCATGACCGACGGCGTGTGGTGGTTTTTTCTGTTCTGGACGCCCGCGTATCTGGACGCGCAGTTCGGCATCAAAATGTCGAAAGGCATCCAAGGCGGCCTGATGATATTCACGCTGTATGCGATCACCACCGTGGCGTCCATTTTTGGCGGAAAACTGCCCACGCTCATCATCAACCGCACCGGCCAGAATCCTTACGCGGCGCGCATGAAGGCGATGTTGATCTTCGCGTTTTTCCCGCTGGCGGTGTTGTTCGCGCAACCGCTGGGCACGATTTCGCCGTGGTTCCCCGTGCTGCTGATCGCCATCGGCTGCGCCGCGCACCAATCCTGGTCGGCCAATATTTTTTCAACGGTCGGCGACATGTTTCCCAAAAAAGCCATCGCCTCGATCACCGGCATCGGCGGCATGGCCGGCGGCATCGGCTCGGTGCTCATGCAAAAAGGCGCGGGCGTGCTGTTTGTCCACGCCGACGAGAGCCAGATGCGCTTCCTCGGCTTCACGGGCAAGCCCGCCGGGTATTTCGTGATATTCTGCATCTGCGCCGTCGCCTACCTGGTTGGCTGGGCGATCATGAAAACACTCGTGCCAAAATACAAACTGATCACCGAACTCTGACAAAATCCCGGCGAAACCGGCGAAATTTTTCCGCGCGGTTTCCCCGTTCTCCCGTTCCCATCGCATCGCAACATTTCCTTTCCGCCCATGAAAAATTTCCTCACCTCGCTGCTCGGCTCGCTTGTCGCGCTGGCAATCTTCTCAATCGGGGCGCTCGTCTGCCTCCTCGTCGTGCTCGCCATCATCGGCTCGCTCGCCTCCGGCGGCGGCAGGGACAGGCCCGCGCGCGTGGAAAACGGCGCCTACGTCGTCTTCAACATGTCCGTCAACATCACCGACGCGCCCGCGCAACTCGACTCCAACGCGCTGCTTGCCGCGCTCGCCGGCGGCGACCGCGGCCCGCGCCAGATGCAGTTGCGCGAAATCACCCAATCGCTCCAAGCCATCGCCGCCGACAAACGCATCGCCGGCCTCTTCCTTTACGGCAGCTTCGAACCCGACGCCCTCGGCACCGGCTACGCCGCGCTCAAGGAAATCCGCGACGCCCTCGAACAAGTCCGCGC
>Ga0123357_10012656_pt1 | contig 10892 bp, 8 predicted proteins | sample TergutEmb28metaG_FD_89873 | JGI IMG/M metagenome (GOLD analysis project Ga0123357, IMG submission 89873) | Embiratermes neotenicus P4 segment gut microbial communities from Petit-Saut dam, French Guiana - Emb289 P4 | ecosystem: Host-associated > Arthropoda: Insects > Digestive system > Gut ... | reverse complement strand
CGAATGCACAAATATGAGGAAAGTAAAACGACTCGAATTATGATGGCAACTGTACCACACGTCACTGCCTGAGCGGGACGTACGAAATATCACACCGATGGATTTTTGTTCGACTGAGTGTACCTTTGTTACCTCGTGTAATGTTTTACTATGTGTGTATTGCCGTCTTACATACTCTGGTTGCCGGATTGCTGGCTAGAAGTCAGTATCCAGAAGGTCCTGCGAACAGCCACCTCAACACAGGTTTTTCTTTGTTTCCCTGTGTCTATAAAGGAATGCTGAGCCCTCCCAAATTAAATTTCTTAGATCCTTATTTCATATTTATGTACATGCATAATAACCACTGCCACCAGGTGACAGCCCATTTGCGGTCAAATATATTACTATTATTATATTATACCCAACTTAAGCCCCTCATAGAAAACATCGATAACAAATGGCCTCCAGTCTTAGGTCCTTGCAATAAAACACACTTAATATAAGAGACAGCACAGAAACCTTATTGTAGTCAATCTTACCCATATCCCTTGAACTATTTCTTATTGATTCACAAGAATGCATCTGCCACCACACAAATCCAACATACTAATAGATTAATGCATCTGCCACAGCAAAAATCCAACATACTAACAGATTATCAACCACAGATACAACTATTATACTACACTGAATATTACATTCCTCTTCCTACGATGTGTAAGCACAACACTGAAAGTTAGCAGTCACTACTGACTGCTACAAATTGCTAGTGCCCAATCCCTGTAACACTGCACTCTTCATTTCAAATGCATTAAGCATTAAGGTAAAAAAATTATGTCTGCTTTCTACAAAAACAAAGCTGAACACTTCCTACACAGTATGTATTACTCAAAGTTTGTATACAGTAATGTAACTTTTACACGCATCATTATCAGTATAAAAAAATTACATTTTATGGTCATAAAATCAGTTTGTGACTAAATATGAAACAATGCCCTCATGATTCTGTGCTATAAGTAGCAAGTTTCTTTTGAAGTCACTTATACAGTCATTTTCATAATTACAGACAAAATATCTGGAAGATTCACTCCCCCATATATCTTCATGGCATGGTCCTTAATTAAGTACAGGGACATCACCTTTACTGCTACTTATACCCTTCTGATTGGTACCATTTCCAAGGCAGAAAAATGCCCAATCAATAACAGTACCACACAGATTATGAAAGTTTTTACCATTTAATAATGATTGTTTTAGGTCTACACCTAGGCTGAATGTAATGTACACAAAATCAACCACTTTGCTGCAGAAGTCAGTAGGAGCAACACAAAATTAAAATTTGTCCCAACAGACAATGATAAATACCTTGTTAATTTGCTCACATACCTTGAAATGAAAAAAAATTTCTATCAGATAAAGGGACAAGTACATCAAGCACACAAATCATTAGAGATTTTAATAGGTACATAGCAGATACAATATCAGAGCATATACATACGCATTTCATTTAACTTTTTGCAAGTAATTTTATTTTTAAAGGAGAAGATTACTTACTCTCAATTTCTCAATAAGCTGCCACCTACTGCATCTAAACAGCTTATTGCTAGCAGTAGATCGAAGCTTGTGACACATGATACAAAGTTAGCAAACTTGACAGAAAATAAATTTGAAATGAAATGTATTTCTGTCACTTGGGAGTGGGGGAGCACTGTGTGAATACATTGGAATATCAGTCTAAGGGCTAAGACCTGAAATTTTATTCTCTGGATTTTAACTTACTAAAAACAAATCCATTACTGAAGTATCAGTGAATGTCCAACAGACAACCTGATGGTTAAGTTTCACTCACATAAGAAATCAATTTGAAAGAAAATTCATATTTCATATTGCTGCACATGATATTGTTGCAAGGAATTCCATGTAACATGCACCACCTTTGTCAGATGTATTATAACTGTCAATGCAACAGCATGATCTTGAAGTCCTATTTGAAACTCCACAACTGTTGTATTAGCAATGTCACAAAATAATCATTATCCTCAACCCATGTTTAAAAAAACACCGGATCCTGCATCTGGATATAAAAAGGATTATACAATTATATCAAACCTTCTGGCTAAACCATAATGTTATTGAAACCATGCTGTACACAATGTACTGATGTTCCACTGAAGACTTTCACTTGCAGAAAAGGGCTTCTTTTACACCAAACCAGAAAAACTCCCTAGTAACAACTAGGTATGTACAATAAAATTAAGGAGTAATGGACAATGAAGTTTGTAACATTTCATTATGACCAAGTTTCTAACTATAATAGTTCCAGACACATCTATTGCATTTCTTGCAGAAAAGTTTTAACAAGTACTCACCATCATTTGTTAAATATGAATACTGAATACAAGCACCTTTCTTTACTGAAGCACTGCCTGTACCTAACACAACCTTGGCCTTTAAACTGCACCTATTTCATTATACGTGATTATCTATCACCACAATTTCCATATTTCAGCAAATATAAGCCACAATGTTTTTCTTGTTTAAATCTTTGTCTCCTGAAACTGGGCTGCAACTTATAAAATCAGAATTTCATGGCAGTAGGTACTGCAGTTCATTTGGGGAAGTCAAAATTTGTTTCTGATAGAGTCGAAGCGCGTGCAGTGTTTCTGCGAAAATAAGTTTGGCTTTAAAAGACAAAAAAACTGATAGCAGCTACATTAACTGTCTGAAGATCAAGCAGAGTATGGATGTACGAAACAACAGCAGTCTATGTTAACCAATTCTGGTACAGTATTCTCGTTTTCGTCTCCATACTGCCTGAGACTGGCAAGCCACGTGTGAAAGCATGCCTAGTGTGCTGGTTGTAATGAAGTCAGTATAACCAATAACCTTTGAATTAAGAGTTTTTAAGCCCGACTAGCTTTGAGGGAAAATTAATATAAAAACTTCTGTGGCTTATACTGCACAAATATGGTACTCTATTTACAGTCAATAACAAGAAGGGAACACAAAAATTAATATAGAAGTATTTAAAAAAATAATTTCTGCTTATACCACAGGTTCAAGCAGCAATAAAGAACTTAAGAAGCCTTCAGTCTGCACAGATATAGCTGTCTGAAGTCAAAATACCTCCTCTTTTCTAAAAATGGGGAGTTCACATTCATACTGGTTCACAGTACTTAAAAACAGTATCCTACAGTTCATGGAAGCTACGTACCACAATGTCACCTATCCATGATGGAAGAAAAATAAGTTTTCTAAAGCTCATATTATCATTAGCAACCACACATCCACACACTTTCTCTCAATCCTCTTAGGAATCCCAAAATGTCATGTGGCTTTTCAGAGTGCAGCAATATGAAAATTACCAGCAGGAGTACAGAAACTGGAATTAGTTAACACTTGAAACCTTTTGCATTTATGTCTGTGAGTGATACATTCTCAGCAACAAGGAGACTTACGGTTCCAGTGTATTAACAACAGCACTTTCAAGGATACAGCATATAGAAACAAAGACTTGAGAGGATAAACATTGTGCCACAGAGATCATGATGGAAGTGTAACACAGATACTTTCTGCATACTGTGAACTCCTTGTGAAAACATTCTACAGCTCCACTATAGCCTCACGTCACAGGCAGAGTCCTGATAAGTGGAGAGTGAACTGTCTATAATACCACTGATTTAGAAATCCAAATGTACAGCACGTTTCCATCAGTATTTCTGTGGGAACTCACTCTAGCAGGTACTCTTGAATTCCTCACTGCTCCAGTTTATATCACTGCTTTGAAAACAATGAGACACACACACACATACATACAATATGGAAATTACACTGTGTTCTGAACTTGACCATAACGCGTGAAGGCTTCATATCCCTAATGCAATGTACAGTATACCATACAATATTGTTTCATTTAGTCACATGTAACAGGTCACATAAACACAATTCACCAAGCAAGGTGCTGGTAGATATAATCAACCACATGTTAAAATTTGGAACTGAAAAACTGTAAACACCAATGAGGTTAATCACCAACATTTTATGCAGACAAAATAATGTTTTTTTTTTTTCCAAATTATCACCATACCAAATTATAATTTCAAAATTATATTCTATACCTGTACATAAAAAATGGAATTACATTCCTTATTTCTCCTACCACTCACAATGACACGGCATGTAATCCCTCTACAAGGGTACACAAGTCTTTAAAAACTGTACATGGTCATACAGTACTTCACATGAAACTACTTCACACATTACAGGAACTATAAACAGCGAGAAAGAAAAAAAAGCATCTACATCTCTAACCTGTGATACTGGCATTAGACAGCGAATCGTGTATCATGTCTTTATAAAGAAAATGGCACACTTTACAACTGTCGTTCCTATTTTTATACATAAAATATTGTACCTATTTATGCTTTTTTTTTTTTTACACAAATGACAATGGTGGTTTACTTATTCTGCTGAGCCTGCTGGCCAGTCCCAGCACCAGCATTACCATAGTTGTAACTGCCTTGGCCATAGCCCTGCCATGTTCCCTGCTGTGGATAACTAGCGTATGTCCCATCTGTTCCAGCCTAAACACAGACAGAAAAGGTATGTTTTTTACTGGGGCATAGAACCTCCAATCTTATTCTGCGGCACTCACTCACATGCAAAAACTAGCAACACACTGAATATTTCTTACTTTCTCAAACCCCCAGTGACTAGACATTTAACCCACTTGCATCCTACTCATAGATGGGGACAGAATTAAAACAGCCCTTCTGTCACTGTTTCTTGGTCATATGAATATTGAAGAATGCCAAATCAAGTAATGATGTTAAACAGCAATGAACAGAAAGTGGAAGGTGCACTGCAATGGCAGGGGATTGGGTTGAAGTAGTCATGGATTAAGTTGGGGTATTATCTAAGAATCTGCAAGGAATGGTGCAAAAAATTTGACAGGCACTTAGGACAACTGGCTGATGGTTAGAATTTAAACCAGGGGCTCTCATGTAAACTGTCTTTTATTCTTATCTGATTTTCAATAATGCTGAAATATGTCAACACATTTTACTGAAAATCCCTATATCAGTTTTATGCAAATCCAGGTGGTGGGAGTTGAGTTGTTCCATGTTCAGACATGACAAAACAGCTGTTTCTAATAACCTTTTTGTAAATGTGACTAAACATTGATCACAAATTTATCATACTAATACAAAATAGTGTATAGAATAGTACAATAGTGGACTAAAAACTTTCAGTGTGTCCCTGACATCCTACACCTTTCATATTGTTACTGAACACACAAGATGTGTATTTATAGTACGGTCACATCACAGAAAAATGTGCCCATGGTCACTGCAGTGGTGACCAAATTCTATGTTGGCTTCCACTCACATCACTGTTTAGCAGCCATAACTGGAACAATTTTATAAAAAGGTCACTTGAACTGCAAAAGAACTGCTTGATTAGTCACTTTCCAAAATTAGCACAGTATCGGTTTCTATATTTCGCAAAATCTGCACAATTACGAAGATAAGGAATGTTATACACTGCTGACAGAACTGTTCAATATATACATATACACTAAGCGATGCTGGAAATGGATGCCAATGTTTTTTTACCAACTTCTGGCTGGTTGAAGAAAGTATCGCCAGTAGTACACTACTATTCTGCTAATATTTTTTAACACCGAAAAAACATCAAATTTTCTTTAAAACTGTACAAACATTACATCAAAATTATTTAGATATATCACTATTTTGATTTCACTTGTGCTGTGTGTGTGATGAAAAATTCTTCAGCTCGTTAACAGGCAGATTTATTGGCCACTATCTAACAGATTTTGTTACCTACCACTCTGCATCAATGTAAGAACCACATGGCCATGTCCACTCACTGAGGACTACTTACCGTGTGCACAGTGTTTCTCAGACCATAAGTACACTTTGCATTAGACTGTGCTCTCTGTTACTATAAAAAAAAAAAGTTAATATCTTACCTGTCCCCATCCCTGTGTTCCTGTGCCATACGCCTGGTTATAATACTGCTGGGGATTCCAGTTGGCATAACTGCCACCATTCCCGTAACCTTGCTGGCCATAGCCCTGCTGGGCATAATTCTGTCCATAGTTGGACTGCTGGCCATAACCACCTGCACCAAGCACAGTTCACTCTTAATTTATAATTCTAATACAATACATGAAACCTGCACAAAAAGCTGAAGTTCAGGAAATAAAAACTATCAAATGATCTAATACACTGCATGATTTCAGGCTTCCACTGCAATGTGGACGAGATCTGCGCTCTTCTGATCCAAGACATTGTTTATAACAATAAAATGTCACATTTTGCCATGCCTTGCCAGCTTGATTGGTACTGTCACAGGAATGCAAAAAACAATATATGATGAAAGTACTAATCATGTGTCATGGTGTTACTGTAAAACTATACGTAAAACTGTGCAAGTGTCGACCAATACTCAAGGCTGTCCCTCATATCCAATTTGTAGTTACAGCCAAGAACAGGAGCATACTGTCTCAACATACAGGAGGGATAACTCCTGTGAAATACAACAATGGCAAACCAAATGAAGTGCGGTCTTTGTTGACAAAGGAAGCCTCATTTTAGTGACAACACTGCATATGCACCTTCCTCGTGAATGTCCCCAGCTCAAGTTACTGATGCTCCCCACAATATGAACCATTAACACTGTCACCTTCAGCAGCATCATTACTTCCTTCATTCATTCATCATCATCATCATCCTACTCCTTCTTATAGACGTACAAATACTGAACACTCATCAGCACCCGTGCAGGCATATCATGGTGTGTGTGTGTGTGTGTATGTACACGTACACACACCCACACACACACACACACAATATACTCCAGTTTGGTCAAGGGAGAGACAATACAATCACTGCCATGGCCACTGAACGCACATGAACACAAGCATATCGAAGAAACACCAACACATGCACTCATGTATTGTTAAATCACCAGTATATTAACACTTTACATACTCAAACATGTTGCAACCCTTAGAGCATCATCTTCAGGGAGTATAACAGATACATTACAGCAACATGGTTCAACAAAAAGAGTTAAAATATTAATAAAGTAGTGATTTAACAATATGTGAGTGTATGTGTCAGTGTTTCTTCAATATAGTGGTAATAGTGGGCAGACACGAACAAGTTAAACACAGGCATCTCATATTACACAGTAGATGTGGGGGACTCAAAATCACATACGATGCAAAATACATCTCTTACCTGGCCACACACATCTGATAATAGCGAATTAACATCCATTTATATACATTCATGAGCCAGTCTAACATCTTACACAGTTGTTAAAAAAAGTTCTCTGTGGTGAAAACACTTGCTGTCAGTACAAGAGTATGCACAAGGTCCTTTAATGACCAATTTAAAGTACAAAGGCACAGGACGCATGAAAGGTAACCTTGTCCCTCAAACAACTGCAAATAGAGTTACCATCTAATTAGATACCATGGACCTAGAATAATTAACCTAATATGTTCATGGAAGCAGACATACACTGAAAAACACCCATATAATTAATGTGACATATTTAGGCAGCGAAGGAAATTTACTGCACAATATCTGCTTTGTTTTCCACATAATGTTATTTATTTCATAATTATATCTTTTTCCCTGCACATAATACATTTTTTGTAAACCAGCTACAAGAGTAGCATTGCATGAACTGGTTGTCTGTGATTTGTTTTAACCAGAGAAAAGTTTATTCCCAAATTTTTGGCACACACTTCTTCATACATAACAGGCTTGTAAATATGCAACTTCTACACATTCAAAGTGCAATGGCATAAATTTGTGTTTTACAGAATAACAAGATACAGAGAACTGAAGTTTTCTGCATTTAGCACAGGAGCCTTCTTAAGCAACCCTGAGTTACGACGCTCCAAGAAGCAAACAAACAAACAACTTACTTTTCTAGATTTAAAAAACTGAACTAAAATGGAGAGTAATATGTGATTTCGGATGTGCGAAGTGCACCTATGTTCATATGCAATAAAACTAAAAATGAAAATAATTTAAAAAGTATTAAGTTAAAAGCATTTTTAAAAATTCAACCAGATGTCAGATATAATGAACATCAGTTATGACAGATCTTGTGCAGGCCACTCCCTAAGGGCAAATGTATTCTTCTCTTTTATGAAATTAAGCAAGCTTAAACGTTTGCAGCAAACTATGTAATATATCTGGTAACCCAAAATGGTTATAATAAAACCAATTTTACCTTTCCAGCCCTGCTGTTGGTAGTTCTGCTGTGCCCAACCTTGCTGATTGTAGCCCTGGGCACCCCAGTTTCCACCACCAGCACCTCCCCAGTTGCCGCCGCCACTGCCACCACCACCACTGCCACTTCCACTGCCGCTGCCGCCACTGCCACCTCCGCCACCGCCACTGCTTCCACCTCCTCCTTGGTTGTAACCTCCCCAATTTCCCTGCAACATCATTTTTGTAATATAATCTAAGCTGTAACCACTTATGGTTTGTAAACCACTGATAAAAGTAGCAGGCCATAAAGGCCAAGAGGAAGAGTACAGATGCAGCTCTACTCTTTCCTTAAGTTTGGCACTAGATAGAGGTATGTCATTAATTCCACACCTATGCCACGTTACCACCAGGAAAGAGATACGGCACCCCTCGTACAGGACAAATGATGGGCTCCACAGCTGGTCTGTATGGGTAAAGAAAATCTTGTCCCATCGGGATGCAAGCCACAGATTGTCCAGCCCATACTGGGTCACATCTTTACTTTATGCTCAGTTCCTCAATTACAATTTGAGCTCAGCATGAACTAGTCGGTTACCATTGTTTTACGTTCTTGCACTTGGAAAGCAGGAGGAAAATTATTTCAAGATAGAATTATACCCGTGTTCCTCAAAAGACCAAACTTCAGGTACGGATAACAGCTATTTAATGGCCTTACGCAGCCACCATTTACATTCTGGTTTCCTGCAAATCACACTGGCCATTTTGTTCATGCTTTGTGAATTACTGTGAAAACTAGTCAACAGTATTTTAATCGAGGCAACTCATTTTTCATCAGGATGACTGAACCAAGGAAATGGAAAGTGTTCTCTATTCAAAATTCCTCCAAACTTTGATACACTGTTTGCGGCCACTTTAGTAGCCATTCGGCTATTTAAAGGGCTCACTGTGCAGCCACTATGGTAGCCGTTCGGCGTTAAAGGGTTAAGAACGAGTGGAGCTATACATGCATTCCCCCTATATGCCTTCACGGCATGCACACAGGCAACTGTAATTATCCGACGTCGTTTTTGATGACAACGAAATGACACAATAAATGTGACTATTATTTGACACAGCCCATCAGCTTTTATTTTTCCCAACACATCAGAACCAGCTCCATGTAACAGGCCTAACTGCATAAGATGAAAAGTGATCCAGTTTCTGTTACACTTCAAACCCAGAATGAGGAATACAGCCCACAAAATCACACTTCTACTTGAATGGAACAAGGTATAATCATTCTTTCATTATCTGCCATAATGCAGCACCCGAAGTGCTAATATATACACAAAGAGACTGAGGCAGTATCAAAAAACTTTTAAAACGTGATCAAAATACCAAAAAACTTTTAATAAGTGATCAGAATAGTTAAATTAAAGTAACGCCATATGGTTCTACATATGTAATGATCAAGAAGCTACGATACTCTCTGATATACCTACTTTTAATCCCTGGCAGGGACCTCATACCTTTCCTCCAGACTGTTGGTTACGACTGCCTCCTGTTGGTCGGTTGCGATCAAAGCCTCTGTTGCCATGGGAATCACCTCCTCGACCACCACCACGGCCTCCTCTCCAACCACCGCCACCGCCGCCACCTCCACCACTTCCTCCACCACCACCACCACCACCACTTCGAAAACCACCATGAGGCTGATTTCTGGAATGACATCAAATCATAACATGCTTTAATAATATTTATTTACTGCAATTGGGTTGTCACCTGCCGGCAGTGGTTATTTTACATGTAAACAAAACACGAAATTGGTTACTACTAAATTTAAGTCGGGAGGGCTACATGAGAAGTACAGAGTGGCAACTTGGAATCTTGGGAACCATCTCAGCATTTGCTTTTCGGCACAGGGAAACCAATAAAAACCTGTGTCGAGATGGCCGGTCGCAGGACCTTCTGAGTACTGACTTGTAGCCAGCAGTCTGGCATTTAAAGAAAAGAAAGAAAAGAAAAGAAGAAAAACAACAACAACAACAAACCAACCAACCACACACACACACACACAGTACAACAAATACACATAAGATAACAACAGACACAAGTTAACTACAACAATACACACGGTCAACCAACAACAACCACCTAAAAGACAACTGAAAACTAGCAACAAAACGCACGATACAAATTACGAGGGATCTTCAAAAAGTTTCCGCACTTCTTTTTTTTAACTCTATTTATTAAGAACTTCAGAAACAAATTACATCACTTTTCTATATAGTCACCCTGCTACGCAATGCATTTTTCCTAACATCCTACCAACTTTTTAATGCCATCAGCAAAAAATGTTTTTGGTTGAGTGCATAGCCACTGATGCACCGCTGCTTTCACATCATCGCATGAAAATCGTCTTCCCCGCAAAGCATTTTTTAGCGGTCCGAAAAGGTGGAAATCAGATGGCGCTAAATCCGGACTGTAAGCTGGGTGTTCCATAGCCTCCCACTGCAGTTGTTTGAGGGTTTCCAATGTGTGGGCTGCAGTGTGGGGGCGGATGTTGTCTTGCAACAACAAAATTTCCTTTGACAGTTTTCCTCTTCTTTTAGAGCGGATTGCGGGTTTCAGTTCTCTCTGAAGAATGTCACAATACGTTGCACTTGTGACAGTTGT
>Ga0123357_10012655_pt1 | contig 10893 bp, 3 predicted proteins | sample TergutEmb28metaG_FD_89873 | JGI IMG/M metagenome (GOLD analysis project Ga0123357, IMG submission 89873) | Embiratermes neotenicus P4 segment gut microbial communities from Petit-Saut dam, French Guiana - Emb289 P4 | ecosystem: Host-associated > Arthropoda: Insects > Digestive system > Gut ... | reverse complement strand
CGGTGTGTTCATCGGCTGGCTGATATCGGTCATCGTGAACGCGACCGGCACGATCAGCGCGAAGGTCACGGCGTCTGCGGTGCTGCTGGGGGTCGGGGTCTGCATGCTGATCGGCATCGTCTTCGGGTTCTATCCGGCGCACCGTGCGGCGAAGCTCGACCCGATCGAAGCCTTGAGGTACCAATAGAGCGCCGCGGGTGATAAGGGGACAGACCCCATGTCAGGAACGTCTTCTCCGGTAGTTTTGTACCAAATTTTCGGTTATGTGGTGCTTTTTAGCGCATTTTCGCTCGAAATAGGTCATTTTGGCCATATACAAGTGGAAAACCTACAACATAATCGAAAATTTGGTACAAAAAGTGCCAAGAAGCCGACACGGTTAGAGGTTAGTTGCAGGATCCAGTCTTTTGTATCCGGCTCTGAATACTGCAACTAAGCGCAGCCTGATGAGAGGCTAATGCAACCTTTACCATTCACCCCTGTGCTTTATATGCACAAAGTGCTTGCTTTGTGTATAGTAAAGAACACACTCTGAAAAGGAGGACGCGCAGGAGATACCCTGCTCTATGAGAGGAGCTTGCACATGAGTGAGTCACGTTTTGCTGGTAAGACCATTTTAGTTACGGGAGCTGGATCCGGCATTGGAAAAGCTACGGCTGAGCGCCTGCTTAATGAAGGCGCGCGCGTGATCGCGGCCGATATCAGCGAGAAGCGCCTGAGCGACCTTAAGGCCGCGCACCGCAAAGAGCCCCTGGTCGTCGTAGCGGGAGACATCGCCGCTGATGAGACGGTCGAAGCATTGCTTGCTGCCTGTGACGGCAAGCTTGAGGGCCTGGCTAACGTTGCGGGCATCATGGACAACTTCCTCCCGCCGCACGAAGTCGATGACGCGACCTGGGATCGTGTGATGAACGTCAACCTCAAGGGCCCGATGCGCCTGACGCGCGCGCTGCTTCCTATGCTGCGCGACTCCAAGGGTAGCATCGCCAACGTGGCGAGCGAGGCTGGCCTCAAGGCGTCTTCTGCCGGCGTTGCCTATACCTGCAGCAAGCATGCCATGATCGGTTTCACCCGCAGCCTGGCGTTTTACTATGGTCTTGAAGGCCTGCGTTCCAACGCGGTTTGTCCGGGAGCAGTTGCCACTAACATCGAGGTTGACATGGCCTGCTCGCCGTTTGCGATGAAGCGGGTTGGCCCGGTCATGGCGGCGACAGCGCCTCCGACGGCTGAGCCCGAAGCCATCGCGGCGGCACTCTGCTGGCTGCTCTCCGATGACAGCATCAACGTCAACGGCGCGATCATGCCTTCTGACGGCGGCTGGTGCGTCTATTAATAGGCACGAGATAAAGGGGACATAAGGTGAAAGCAGCTCAACGGTCGGTACGGTTTATTGTCCTGGCATTGGTGGTGAGCCTGTGCATAGGGTTGCCAACGCTTGCAGCTGCCGCCCCCTCACTTGATCTTTCGAAAGGGATCGGTGGGGATGTCCCCTTTGCATCGGGACTCCCCTCCTGTCAGATTGGCAAGACTGCCTATAAGACTCTGGCGAGCGCATTGAAAGCGACGCCGAAGAAGACGCCGACAACAATCAAACTGCTGGGTAATATCACCTCTGTTACGCCATGCGCCATTGAGAATAAAAGAATCACATTTGATCTTAATGGCTATAATCTGGTTTTCAAGTGCGTCGATGGTAATGCGCTCACTCTAACCAACAGTGACGTTGATTACGTTGGTAAGGGGACGCTGCAAGCGATATCTGTCAATAAAACTGGGCTGTCTATGACAGGCGGTTCTTGTAAGCTTACCTACGCGGAGTCGGAGGGTGGTCATGATGGCGAGCATACGTATTGTGCGATTTACTGTTGTTATGGCGCCAAGGTTACTCTTAATGGCTCCGCTAAGATGCCAGATGGCGTAGCGGGCGTTTGTGTTGAGGCTGATTACCAGTCTTCTGTTATTGTTAATGGCACTATTACAGCCTCGGGTAATACAACATATGGCCTCTGGGCACTGGGGGGTTCAACCGTAGTTGTTAATGGTGATGTCGTTACTTCATGCGGAGGCGTTGACGCCTACAATGTTAGCAATGCGCATGGTCCAGATAACCAGCCGTATAACGGTCCCACCAAAGTTATGGTGAATGGTAATATCGCGGTAGATAATTACGGGGTATATGCAACCGGTGGATCGACGAGCGTGCACGTTACAGGACGCGTTACTTCTAAGACCGAGGCTGGGGTAAGCGTAGGTTTCGGTGCGCAGGTAACGGTCGATGGCGCGATCGCTGCATCACACCACTATATCGAAATCGTAGCGACAAACAGAAAAACCGGAGCGGATGATCCGGCGCCAAAAACTGCTGCGGATTTTAGGTCGCCTACCACTAAGGCTGGTTACAAAACTTATTCCGACGGACAAAGCACTGTTTGGGTCGGAAATGCTCCGGCGCAGAACGCCGATCAAACGGGCGCTTCTGCAGCTGGCTCAGTATCAGATGCAGGATCATCGGGCGCCGACGCAGCAGGCAGTTCAGAATCCAGCTCCTCGGCAGCGCAGGCTGCCGGGCAAGCATCGGAGTCCCAGAAATCTCCGGCAACCAGCTCTCGCTCTTCGCGCGTTAACACCAAGATCCTCGCGGGAATCATTGCAGGGGTTTTGTTTGTTACCGCTGCGGTTATCATAACGATAACAGTGAGGCGCTCTAAGAAGCAGCCAATTCCATAATTGGAATAAGGGGCGCCTCCGTCTTCATCAGACCGTAATAAAGAGCAGGTCCTGTCACTCCGGGCGCCCTTTACGTCATCCCGGGCTTGACCCGGGATCTCAGCTACTTAGCCCCTGACCTGACTGCAAGCTCTTTGACGTAAGTAAGAGAGTACTTCGTATCTCATATGAAACTAAAGAGACACTTACTGAACGTGACTCAGAGCATGGGTGGTTGCTAAATTGGTTAAGGCAGGTTTTAGATAATTGGGTCTTTGGGCTTGGGTAATAAGTGAGGAGAATTTCTGATCCCTGAAGAGAAGCGTTCGCAAAATAATTAACAAGTTTCCCTCTTTTTTAGGGGGGGGGGGGGGTAAAAATGACTATAATAAATTGCGAGGAAGCATAAAGATTATCTGCAAGCCTGAGATTGCTTAAGTGAGGCTCAATGAGTGTTAACAAGCATTTTGCTCTGCTGAAGACCAGAAAAGATCATCCGTTCCTTGTATTATGCCTTTCGATGGCGGCGGTTGGTATTGCCGCAGAACTTATCTATGCTACGAGCGGGCGTTTCAGCGCCGTGGGAGACAGCGTATTGCTGATGATTCCTGTGGGGATCATGGTGTATGGGGCGCTCGAGCACTTTTCTCCTAGCTTCTGCTTCCTGCATCGCAACTTGGCCCCACTTCTTCTCTTGCTGTACAGCATCGGAATGCTAGCTATTGGTAAAGCGCCATTCTCGCTTCCTATGGCCGCACTATTTGGCGTTCTGATTGGGTTGTTCATCTGCGCCTCCCTGGTAAGTTTTCTTGAAAGCGGCCCTATCAAGAATTTGGGACTCAAGGCGGGCGTCTCAGCGAGCCTTTATTCAGTGGCGGTATTTCCCCTAAGTATGGGCCATCGTTACTTCTCAAATCTTTTTTCAAAGGTATCTATTACCAACTTAGGGTTTATGATCCTGATAGTGTTTTTGCTTGTTGTATTCTTTCTTTGGCCAGAAAGTGATGAGAATAAAGCAGCGACTGAATCTGCTAAAGCCAGACTTAGTGCTCCACGTTATCTGAACATTCTGTTGATTGGGTTTGTGACTTTGATTGCTCTGGGTCAGGTAATGAATTCTGGGACCCTGGAGATGCAAGGCGGCTTGGCAGGGATACCTTGGCTCTACTTTGCGATAATTGCCTTACGAGTTCCTTTTGCCGCACTCTTGGGATATTGGATAGACAAACGGCTCAGCGTGTTGAATATGGCTGTTCCGATCGCGTTGATGGTGCTAGGTTGCCTTGCCGCTCAATTTCTTGATAGTACTTTTGCGGGAAATGCGATGATCTATCTTGTGCTCAATCTTGGGGAAAAGGGCTGCGTGTTTCTTGTCTGCATTCTCTGCGTGATGACGGCTGCACGGCGTCCGCGCAAGGGGTTTATTGCGGGGCTTGGCTTGCTTATATACTTTGCCAGCGAGGGATTATTTAACTTGCATATGCTCGGTATTTCACAGGCGTACTTCGATCAGCAGTGGGAGTCCCTACTGACGCCGATGATCGTTTTTGTTGCGCTCCTTGTTTTCATATTCCTGCTCGTTCTGGCTACCCGATCGCAGAACAGCCTGCCTGAAGAGGATGGATCACACTCGGAGCAATCGCAGGAATGGCTGCGGGGCTTCGCCGACAAGTATCGGCTCACCACTCGGGAATCGGATGTGGTAAGGCTGGCCTCTGAACGCAAGTCTCCCAAGGAGATAGCAAAAGAACTTTTTATCAATGTGCATTCAGTGCAAAATGTTCTTTCGTCTATTTATCAAAAAACAGGCGTCAAAGGCCGCGATGAATTGCGCATCCTGATCTCTCGTGAAAGACCCTTAAGATGATTTTTGAAATTGGGCTCATCCTTTTGTAACTATACAATACAGGTTAAAATCACCTGTATATTTTTGAGATACAGGACAAAATCACACTGGTCAGATGACCGTCCTCTTGCTAATTTGTTTGTATTACAAACTTTTAGCCGGAGGTATATCTCATGCAGCAGCCAAACCAGTTGTCACTCTCTGCCCCGCGATCCGCCCTTTTTCACAGATCACTTTGCGTCCTCCTCTCAGTCGCGCTGATCATAGCTATTGCGCCAGCTTCAGTTGTGGCAGCAGGAGGCATCTCTACCGATGGGATTCTTAGCTCAGATCTTAGCCCCCAGATAAAGCTTCCGGCAAACATGGCGCCTCCGACGCTGAAGAAAGAAGCTGCCGCAAATCTCTACACGGATGCGGCCGGTCAGACCACAGCCGAGTACTTCTCTTCGCCGGTGCGTTTTGCTGACAAAGACGGTAAGTTTGTTGACTACGACCCAGCGCTTAAAGCAAGCGATAAGGCTGGCTACAGATACGAAAACACCGCAGGAGACATGAAGCAATACTTCCCCGAGACCATAGATACTACTACCCCTCTTCTTCTTACTAATGGCCTCTATTCGATTGATCTTTCTCCTGTTACTGATACCGAGTTTGCAACCCAAGATCTTGGGAACTTAACACACGTAGGCGAGGTGTCCAATAAGGCTGACGGGCTTGTTTCAGGGAAAACAATCACCGACGCACATACTGATCTTATTGCTGCTGATAGCGCTGATGTCTTAAACGTCAAGAGGAGCGCTTACCAGGCGATCCCAACAAATCCGGTATCGGTCAAAGAAAGCTATACCGACGCCTATGACAACACCGAGCTGCTGCCTCTGAAGGCTCGCTATGACCTTAATAGCACTTCTCACCTTGAATATACCTCATCAGATATTGGCGTCAAAGAAGAGATCGTATTAGATGATGTTCCGCAAGTTAATACCTTTGTCTACAACCTCAATCTGAAAGGTACGGTTCCTCAGCTTTCGGCAGACGGACGTTCAGTAGTACTTCTTGACTCGACAGATACCACCACCGTTGTTGCCGTGATCCCTGCGGCCTCTATGAAGGACAGTTCAAAAGATGGCGCATCCTCAGACGCGCTCTATTTCACCTTAGCTCAAAAAGAAGATAGCCCGGACAGCTATCTGCTTACCTTAGTGGTAGACAATGACTACCTGCAAAGCCCTGATCGTATCTATCCGGTCACAATCGATCCCACGCTAACCTGGCAAGGCGCTTATGCAAACACCACCACCGGTACTGGCCTTACCACTACTTTTATCAGGAGCGGATCATCATTTGTAAATACGGTTGGCTACGGCACGGTGATGGCGGTCGGGAAAGGCAGCGAAGGAACTTCGCGCTCATATCTTAAAGGGGAGAACTTCAATGCTGATGTGAAAGGCAAGTCAATAACAGGCGCTACCTTGGCGCTTCGTCAGGTCAATAACTCCTCGTATAACAAAAACATCACGGTCGCTGTCCATCAGGTGCTGGCCCCGGGAACAGGACAAACTAATGCTTATGGCGACCTTTGCTGGAATACGCGTCCAGGCTATGCGTCAACCGCTATTACCAGCAAAGCAACGGGAACAAGTAGCTACGATATCTCTTTTGACGTGAAAAGCTGGGCGCAAGGGGTAGCAAACGGTACTTACACTGGATATGGCCTGATGCTCAAACAGTCAGATGAGACCTTAAGCAACTACACGCAATTTTGTGGCGTTACTTCTGCGACCGCCTCCTATCGTCCTAAGCTTACGGTGACCTATGTTGATCCGCCCACCACAGCTACAGCAGTTACGATTACCCCAAGTACCTGGAAGCCGGGAAATCCTCTTCCTAAGATCACCTGGACAGGTATCAGCTCAAGTTATCTGGATAGAGTAGAGTTTCGTATTGCTAATGGAACAACAGATGCAACGGGAACTCACGCTGTGGCCTCTACTAACGTCAAGGAATACGCAACTTCTCCTTATACCTCAAACAGTGTAGCGACTACAGGCTACAGTCTGCCTATTACAAGCTATGCCCAAGGCTGCTACGGAGTCTATGTCAGAGGACATGACTCAAACGGGGCGGTAGGTACCGGCAAAGGCGTCTGGATCCATATCGATACCACCGCTCCTACGCTTAACATGGCGACTACTCCGGTAAGCCCTGCTACCAGCACGACTTCATATTCAAATAAGCTGCCGACTATTACTTGGACGTCTGCCACTGACAAACCGGTTTGTAACGCAGGCGCCTTTACGTTGGAAGCCTATGTTAAACGTCCTGATGGCACAACTTCTGCAGTCCATAGCGTACCGGTTACTAAGACTAATTCTTTTACCCTTCCCGGAGGCTCTTACACTTTTCCGGCGGCAGACTTTATCTCAACAACAGCCGGCGCTCATACCTTAGTGCTACGCGCTAAAGACCGGGTAGGCAACTTAAGCGCGGAGAAGAGCTATGCGTATTACTATGACGGCGCAGTTCCTAAGATGGACAACAGCCCGACCTTAAGCCCTGCGGCCAACTCTTTTGGTTGGTACAACACAGCCACACCTCCTGCGATCGTCTGGTCAGGGCTCAGTGATACCCCGGCTTACAGCGACAATACTTTCAAGTTGCAGGTAGAGGTCAATAAGGCAGGAGATACCGTTGGCGCCTATAGCGATCTGACCGCGCTGGCGGCCACAACCTCTGGCACGACAGCCCTTGCCGCAAGTCTCTTTCCTGACGATGGAAGATACGAGGTCAGAGTGCGTCCGGTTGATAAGGCCGGAAATATTGGCACAGCTTATAAGATCGATTACTGGAATGATACCGTAGCACCCGTACTTGACTTCAAGCTTACCGATGCGCCGACCGGAAACACTCTGGCGGATACGACGACTACCTCTTCATATCCGGTACCAATTACAAATACAGTCACTATTGCTACGACTGTGACAGAAGCGCTTAGTGGTAGTGGTATCGATGTAGCCACATTGACGCTGAAGAATGTGGCAGACGGGAGCTCAACGGTAATTGCTCCCGCTGCAACCGTGTCTTCAACGCTTTCTCTGATTACTAACACTTATCCTAATGGTCTTTATGATCTGATCTATGTTGGCAAGGACAAGGCTGGCAATGCAGCGGTAGCAAAGACGCTTCGTATCGAGATAGCCAACAGGCCAGCTCCCGGGCTTATGATCAAGTCCGCCATTAAAAACAACAACTATTTTGACGTGAGCTGGAGCTTTGCTGGCGCCAGCGAGTTGCCGGAAGGCATTCAGTATGCGATTGGGACAAGCAGCGAGTTCGGTGACTGGTCTGATACCATCCCGATTTCTGAGAGCTCTGGTTTATTGACGGTAGTCACCCCAACAGATAGCTCAGGGACGCCTCTTGCCGGTAACTACACAATTTGGATGCGCGGGGTATACGCAAACGGCCTGCCGGGTGTCTCGGCTTCAAAAGCTGTGGTCGTGCATCTTGAAGGACCGACAGTTGCGCTAGACTCAATGGTCTCCGGTATCTTATCAGGCACGGTCCTTAGCCCTTATCTTTCTGAATATAGTATCTATGTTAAAGAAAAAGGTAGTCCTGATAGTAGCTACGAGTTCATAGACAGCGGAGATGGCGTCAAAACTAACGCCGCGCTTACTCACTTTGATCTGTCTTCAGCGCGTCCGGCGAATAAGACCTATACCTTTAAGCTTGAAGCAGAAGACCTTGCTAACAATGTAACTGAGACCACCTTAGATGTCTATAACCCGATTGCCTTAACAGATCTCTACCAAGCTCCCGGTACCGGGCTTATCAGTCCTGTAGGGGCGGCAGTTACCTCGTCCTCTGATCTCTTTGCGCTAGCTAATCCTGCCACTTATGGTACTTCAGGGTTTTACTACTACCTTGACGGAAGCCTGGTCAAACACTCTGCCAACGTTGCGCAAGACTCTACCTTCAGCGATGACTTTTCTGATAATTTGCGCTATAGCGAGGGCTCCTACTATACGATACTGGGAAGTCCCGTTGCGGGTTCTGTAGTGTCTTCTACGGCAAAACAGGGCTCTGGGGTCTTGTATGCAGCAGACTTTGGCAACGCGCAGTCGTTTAGTTATTCCGGCGGACACTTTGAGGGCGGCGCCTTTAGTCTTGATACGGGCGCTACTACCGCAGAACTTATCTGTAACACGGTAACTTCTGCTCTGCCCTTTACTTCACTTACCCTCCAGCATCAAACAACTATTCCTGCAGGGGCTACCATTACCTACTTCATCTCTGCTGATAGGGGAGCCTGGCAACAGATTAGCGCAGACAGCTGGTCTGCCTACGGCGCCACCGGCAAACTCTATGCTTCCAGCATGCAACTGAAAGCAGTACTGAGCAGGCCTGCGGGTAGTTCTGCTGCCGTAAGTTTAAGTTCTTTAAAAGCTACGGCAAACTTCATCAGCCCCGATGTCTTTAAGATTGACTTTCTCGGTGCGGCCACTCCTGGCAATTTGGTAGCGCGCGACAAGCTTGATTACAAGATCTATATAGATTGGGACAGCCCGTCTGCGGCTGATATATTGCCCCAGATAAGCTATGAAGTACTTTATACTGACGAGGATAATGCTCATGGTCCTACCAGCACTTGGATAAGCCTTGCAGAGGGGCTCAAAGAACACTACTTTGCCGCTCCTAATGCTGATTACTCAACAAAACTTTACTATAAGGTGCGTGCGGTAAGAACAGAACAGACAACAGAGGGTCAAACAGTTAAATACTATGGCAAACCAAGCGACACAAGCTACTCTACGGTAGCTGACTCCTTTGAGCTTGCCAAACGTCTGGGAACCCAGGACTACCTTGACTATGAAAGCGTGGCTACGCCTATTGGCTCAGGTCAGATAGAAAAAAGCTGGGGCAACTTTGTCTTTACCCAAACCGATAAACAGATCGAATCTGACAGTTTGCTTAAAGACGGAGTGACGCGTACCTATAACTCCCAGTCATCTCTGGTCTTTCCCTTTGGCCTGGGTACTGACTTTTCTTATAACGTTGAGCTCTTAAAGCAAATCTCAGGAGAGAGCTATGTCTTAAAAGATGATACCGGAACGCTTCGGACTTTTTATTGGGATGAAGTCAATAAGACCTACTTTACCTCTGACTCCAAGAGGGTGCGTCTGAGCGTTTTTGACAGCCCTAAGCAAGTCAAAGTGCTCACTCAAAAAGACTCAAGTGGGAAAACTTACGATACCCTGCTTGTCAAGTACGTGGTGACCTTTGATAAGAAATGCGAGTACTGGTTTAACCAGGGCGGACAGCTAGTCTATATTACCGAGAAAGCCCAACAACTAGACGCTGAGCTTGCCGCAGACCAGGATACCTATCTTGCAGATGAAACTCAATCTAACCTGGTGCTCTCTTATGACACCGATCACGGATATCTGGCAGAAGTCATCTCTAAGGGATTGCGCAGGATGCGCTTTGCTCATTACAATAACGCTAATGATGACAATAATGGCCTTATTAGTGCAGTCTGGCTGCCTGATGAAACCGTCATTGGGTACAGCTATCAAGAAAAGCGCTTAACAGAAGTGCGCGCCTACGCAACCCACGAAAGCGAGCAGACTTTTGTTGACAGCAAGGGGAGTCTGCCGCAGCCAACAGATGCTGACGTGGTTTATTCCTACGAATATAGCAAGCTAACCTCCGGTCCTGATCGCTACTATATGACCGCGATAGACGGCGTAGCAAACTCGCAGACTCAGCTACCCCCACAAACAAAGATTAGCTACAGCCCCGCAGGGCAGCTCGATACGCTGATGCAGGCAACCAGCGCAACAGATGCCTTAGGCAATACGACGAAGCTTGTTTACGGGGACATGAAGGATCCAGTCACTTGTAGCTACTACACGCCAGCAGAGTTAAATGATCCTACGCGCGAGACTAAGACAGCCTACGGTCCAGCAGGGCTGATGAGCGAGATGTGGACAGGGACCCCTGATGAGATTGCAAACCAGACGGCGCATCACTCGAGGTATCAGTATTCGGACTATTTGTTGATGTCGACGACCACCTCTACTGACTATCACAGCATAGATGACTCAGGTGAGATCAAGATCAACAGTGTTGAGACGACTTCTACATCGGCCTATAACACGCTTGATCTTCCCACAACAATGATGGAAGAGGATGGGTCCACCACAGAAACGCAGTACGATACAGCAGGTAGCATAAACGAGGAGGAAGTCACCGCAGAAAAAACCTATGACGCCGACGGTGAGCTCGTATCAGATGGCCAATGGGACTACAACGATGCCGGCCAAGAAACCTTAGAT
>Ga0123357_10012654_pt1 | contig 10893 bp, 5 predicted proteins | sample TergutEmb28metaG_FD_89873 | JGI IMG/M metagenome (GOLD analysis project Ga0123357, IMG submission 89873) | Embiratermes neotenicus P4 segment gut microbial communities from Petit-Saut dam, French Guiana - Emb289 P4 | ecosystem: Host-associated > Arthropoda: Insects > Digestive system > Gut ... | reverse complement strand
GGGCATGTGGCGCGTATGGGGGAGGGGAGAGGTGTGCACAGGGTTCTAGTGGGGAAACCTGAGGGAAAGAGACCATTGGGGAGACCCAGACATAGATGGGAGGATAATATTAAGATGGATCTTTCTGAAGTGGGAGGGGGTGGAGACTGGATGGAGTTGGCTCAGGATAGGGACAGATGGCGGGCACTTGTGAATATGGTGATGAACTTTCGAGTTCCATAAAGTGCGGGGAATTTCTTGACTAGCTGCAGAACCAGTTAGCTTCTCAAGAAGGACTCTGCTCCATGGAGTAAGTAAGTCAGTAGTTAGTATGAACTTCATCTCTTCAAAGACATTTTCGCCTGCTGATATCAAGCCATATTATATTTGGATTTCACTGTAAGTACAGGTTTTTACGTGTTGTCCAAAATTAATGTATAAAGAGTGCATTTACTCTCATTTATCTTGCTAGTTGCCTCAGATAAATTTTAAGGAAAAGCACTTTTATTGTTTTCTCTGAGGTATGGTACTGGAAGAGTCCTCTGTTTTCTGGATGGCATAATTTATTAACCCTCTGACGCCTAACGACCCCTATAGTGGTCGTACCGCACCGCTAACCCCTAAACGTTGCATTTTATATATTTATTAAACAAAAACAGGTACTGAATATTTTAAACACGGTATATACTGTCCGTTTTTTCTCTTCAGAATGCAGTTTGTTTCATAATTCTAACGTATTTGGTTCCTGTTTTATTCACATTTTATATACAGAGTGTGCTAAAATTTAAAAAAATAATTCCGGCACCAAAAGGTTAATGTTTCTGATGTGCCTGATAACCACACAGTTTATGTTACCACGGTATGCAGTTCGTAGAACAGAAGGAGTATATGTATAAGTAATGTCCACTTCATGGTTGCCGTACGATACGTTGAAGTCTTGCGTTCGAGAAGTAGCATTTGAACTGAATTAACATCAACTATGTCCTTACGTTCAGCTGGGCCTCAAAATGGCATGCTAAAAATGCCGTTCAATTCTTCCACAAGCATGTAACAACCAATCCTGAGATACATTGCTTATTGTTACTAGATTTGTAATGTTCTAAAACAGGCCTGCTCAGTCTTTTATGTTGTGTGGGCAGCTTTGGAAAATATTGGTCTGCATGCAGGTAGCTGGAAATTTAATACACGGAATAAACAGTGACTAAATGTGCCTATAATTATATGTGTAATTTTACCTGCTTATTTGTGTATAGGCTATGCCATGTGTATTAAAACTATGCTGATAGTAATGAAAGTTATTCATAAGAGTGCAATTCATGAACTAGATCAGGTTGTCACAACATTTAGCATTTTTGTACGAAATGAATTGTTATTATAGTGTGCGTGTCTCCTTAAATAAACAGCTCATAAGAAAGTTTCGTGTGATCAGAATGTAGAATTGTTGAATGTTAAACCTAGTGGTACGTATAGTTACCGGTAGGGGTTGAAAGGTTAAATATGGTGTTTTCACGTAGTGTGTAATCAAGAAGGGTAATGAGGAATTCACATACGTTATCATTATAGAGCACCGGCCACCTTGGCACAGGTTTTTCTTGGTTTCTGTGTGTCTGTAAGCAAATGCTGAGATGGTTCCCAAGACTCCAAGGTGCCACTGCATGCTTCTCTTGTAGCCCTCAAGACTTAAATTTCTTAGATCCTTATTTCATATTTATGTAAAAGCAAAGGTAAATCAGTCCCATTACAGGCCTGGAGTGGCCCAGAGGGTTCCAGGAATTTAAGGTTCCCAGATTTCATGACAACGGCACAGGATGGTGGTAAGGTTGTCAGCCTTATGCACCGGCCACCTTTACCCCCAGGAAATGCTCCTGGTGCTCATTTCTGTTAGAGACTGAGTCGACCCCAGGGCCATAGTGCGATCAGAAGGATTTTATGTCAATGAAAAATTCCAATGACACCAGCTGGGATTGAACCAGGGACCCTCCAATTTCTAGCACAGCATCTTAACCACTGTGCTACCGCGGTCCCAATAAGGAGAGGGTTAAGACACATTTTTTTTCATTACAAATATCTGCTGGCAACTTAACACTGTGTAGTGAACAATATGTTGTCCCCAAGTTATGGGTTGATTGGGCTTATTCTAATGTAACTTGGGGTTTTGCAGAATATTGTGAAGTCAGAAGGTTCACTGATGTTGGTCTCTCTGTTGCCAGATCTTGGGATACCTTTGTGCCCTAGAGGCATTGTTGCTGTCAATCATCACAAGGCGCAGCGCATTGAAGTACAGTCCTGTGGACGAGGACCCCAGTCAAATGACTCTTCAGGAGCGACAGGATAGGGAACTACAGCCCATGGGTGGGTCTCGGTTTCCCTCTTCCTCATCTCTGCAACTCCAAGTTCCTCCCCCAAACCAGCTGCCATCTTCTCAGCAACACGGACAACAAAAGCAACAACAGAAGCAGCGGCGGCAGCAGCAGCAGCAGCAACAACAACAACAACAAAAAAAGCAACAAATACAACAAAAACAGCAAAAACAACAGAAATGGCCTGCAGTAGCTTCCACCTCAGCCCCTGCACCTCGAGTGTGGCCAGTGGACGATGTCCAGCCATGTTCTTCCAAATATCCGGACCCTTACATGGTCGCATGATAGTGCGCTGCACCCTAGCTTGTTAAACCTTTGCGTCAGGTCACAGCTTTGCTGCGTCCGTTAGGGCACCACCATTGCCACTGCCAGTGTGATGGTGATAATGCTGGGAGGAATATCCACCTGATGTTGTGGTCTTTTGCAGTTCTGGACAGGCCTGTGATATGATGAATGAGTACCTTAGTCTCATTGATTTGGATTTGTTGGGTAGGGTTGTATGATGTTCCGAAGGGTGCTGCAAAAGTTGTAGGGTGTCATCACTCCAGCTGCTCTTAATCTTTAGCTGTCAGGCCCATAACAAACTGAATTTAACCCTTTAAGTGCTACACACGTCTCTACTAGTTCAAACTGATGCCACTTTTGTTATAGTGTATGGTAAATAGACTTTCTTATCGCATGAATGCATGGCTCAGCTTGACCAGACTACTGAATTAACGTAGCCTGCCGTGAGTAGGAGAGGAGGAGTTGTAGGACTTTTCATTTTCTCAGTGGAGGGAGATAATATGTTTTAGTTTCACAGTACAGGGTTATTTGAATTGATTGTCTGGGTTTTAACAACTTGTCATACACAATACACTTGAGATAGGAGTATATGTATTTTTTTATTTAATAGAATAACACTCCAAGTTTTTGTTACATTCCTTACAGGTGCTCTGTATGTGCACCCTTTGTGATTCTACGGACATCAACATGATAATCGAGTTCATTCCAAACTGTTTGTAGCATGTCAGCGGTGATGGTTTCAGTGGCGGTTCTGATTTGTACCTTCAGTTCCAGGTTACTTGTGGGAAGAGGAGGAACATAAACCTGATCCTTGGCATAACCCCATAGAAAGAAATAAAAAAATACATATACTCCTATCTCAAATGTATTGTGTATGACAAGTTGTTGAAACCCCGACAGTCATTTCGAATAACCCCATATTGTGTTCTGTTCCCACTAAAGCAGTTTGCTCCTCATTTTATGAATCATCATGACTGCAAGAACACACACCAGTGCCCTCGTGGCAACTATTTTGGGAGAGACACCTGGAATCTGTGTTCTTATCAGTGTTCCATATTTTCATGCAATTGGCCATTTTCTGAGTAAAATTATCAACTTCCATTAACGATCCCTTATCAGACAAGTCCCTTACATTCTGTTCATATGAAGTCTTCTCTGACATTACTTCATATTGAGACCTGCCACATGAGAGTTTTTCTATTACACTGTGACCTTGTAATGTGCGTCTGTCTTACTTGGATCGTACTGTGATTTCTCAATGTGGCATATTCTGAAGAATATGATCATTTATGATTACTCCTTGTTGCTCTCTTTTATAGAACGTATCTTTTGTTTTCCTCTTTTTACTCAACACAGCCTGTTCTTCAGTAGATACATTCCTAGCATTACTAGCATTATTTCTTCCATTCTACTTCTGGTATTCCTTCTGCTGAATCAGAATGACACAGATGCATGTTTATTTCATTATCTGCTCCCTTTCCAGAAACAACATACAAATTACAATCATTGCATTGCATACAAGCATTGTCTAATGTAGATTCTTCTGAGGCACCTCTAAATTCTTTTTCTGACATATTTGATTCTCTAGATATGCCTAGCTTTCTGAATAATCCACCTGATTTCCATGCTACATTTTCTTGGCATGTATGCTCTGTATTATGAACAGCCCCATCTGACTTTCCTGTACAATGAGTTGTAATATCTTTAATGTGTTGTGACTTCTTATGTACGTATGTCAGTGCAGCATATCTCATACTTCTGCTTCAGTCCCCATCATCACTTTTACTATTCGGTTTACTATCATGAACTCGCACCGCTGCTGGAGACTCATATTCTGATGACTGTACTTTTTCCAGTTTCAGAAACTGGTGTAAATTCCATTAGAGACTTACTCTTCGAGAAAAACAGCTGTGTGTTTCAAAAACGGCTTGTCAGCTGTCAATAAGTAATTGGCAATGGAATGATAGAAGTGTGGCACTTAACAGGATTAACTTGGAGCAATAGCATTTACATCTGTTGGTACACATTATTGCATCTGAAGAAATCTTGTAAAATGAAATGTTAACATTTTTTTTTTTCGTGCTCAGTGGGGTATTGGAATATTTTGTTACAGTGATCAATGTTGATAAATTTTATGACAGGTTTGATGATGGTTTGTAGTAACAAAAACATGTAAATACAAATTTTTTACTAGTTGAAGAATAAGAGACCAACTTGATGTCACTTGCTATTTTATTTCACTTCTTATGTGCTCAACATGTTTCGGACATTAATATATCCATCGTCAGGAGCTTGCGACTATTCTGTTGAATTACCACGTTGGTCGTACTGTTCTTGGTTCGATGTGTGTTGGTGTTTTGGTGTGGTTGGGTTGGAGTGGTATCTGTGTTGCAGGCTGAAGCTGGTGCTTCAGCCTGCAACACGTATGCACGGCCCAACAGATATAAAGTTCACAAATTTTATACCTTCACTCTTTTAAGAGTCAGTCATATTTCATTTTTATAATATCCAGATGAAAAGTTTTAAACATTTTAAAAACTCTGTGTTCATTCTGACAATTAATGTAATATTTCGTATTGTCAGAGAAGCTTGGAGTGTACATTTTTGTAATTTGGTTACTGTCTTTGATGATTAGCAGGTTTTGAAAAGAAACATGTAGGAGATTCAGCTTGCTGTTATTCATTTGGTTGGTAAAGCCTTTTCATTGTTTCTATCTTAATGCAGTAAGAGTGTGTGCTTCACACGATTCTGTCCTGTCGTCCCAACATATGATGTCGTCGCACAAACGGAAATGGACCAGAAATAAAACGTTTCGCTCGAAGATGGAATGAATGTAATACATCTGGTTCCTAGATTAGTGGCAGGCCTGCCTAGAATTGCTATGGCCTTAACACGGGTAACAGATTGCAGTGCTAGAATCAGTAACAGGTGTGCTGGGAGAAAATGATTGTTGAAACAAAAATCAGATATTTTTGTGGGATGCTGGATGCCAGTTGCCGAGGCAGTTTAAGAAATGCAATCTTTTCATGTTTTCTGAAAACTATGTCCCTCACAGACAGATAAGTATGTGCATCATTCTTCGTCACTGCTAAGTAAATGGGCACATTTGTGAATGCCTTATTTGCTAATGTTCATGGGCTGTAGGAGCGTGCAGGTTACAAGACAATGAACTTCCTTAACCCACAGAATTTTAAGAGGACTTATTTCTACTCACATATTTTCAAATCTTTTCATTCTTGTGTTTAAATTTGTTCGTATGATAATGTGAACCCTCGGTGCAGGTATGCTTTGTATTCAGGAAGTTGCAGGTTTGAATCTTGGTCTAGAGACCAATTATCCTGATTCAGGTTTTTCCTGAATTTTCCTCAGTTCCTCCACACACACACATGTAAGGATGGTGCCTCAAATCAGCCCACAACCATTTCCTTCCATGCCCTTTCCAATTAACTTTTCATTAATATCCTTCCATTATGGCTTCGGTGGTCTAGGGGTAGCGTGCTGGCCTTTAGTACCCAAGTTTGCGGGTTCAAACCTGGCCGAAGCTGTCGGGTTTTTAGGGCAAAAAAATCCTCAGCATGCCTTCCTTCGGAGGGGAAGTACAGCCGTTGGTCCCATGTCGTAGATTTGCGGCGTGTAAAAGATCGGTAAATTTAGGTGGAAGTCGGAATTTAGGCAAAATTACTACCGGACATCTTTCCACCTTTCGCTGCTAGGATCTCTCGTGTCATTGCGGACGGAGGCACCTGGTGGCCTAAGTGGGAATGTCTAAAGGCGGGGGGAAACAATGGCAAACTACCCCCAAGAACTTGCCAAGGATGCAGTGTGCCAGAGCCATACCGGTCACATGACTGGGCTCTGGTTGCTGCCAAGCCCGGCCTTCAAGGCTGAATACTAATGAATGAATCCTTCCATTCCAAGACTATACAAGGCTGCAAGTGTTGTACTCCATAATGTAAACAGACTTTACCAAGGAATTTTTTTTACTTTCAAAATGTTTCATGGTTTCACATTGCATGGCTAAATGTAATTTCATTTGTGGCCATAAGGAAAGTGAGGCGTTTGCTGTAACGATTGTCATGAAACTCAAATTCTCAATAGCATTATGTGCTAATCTGTGATATCAGCTTCACCAAAAATAGAGAAGGAATGTGGCATGTAGGAATAGAAATTCATTGACACCCCAAGATAAAATGTTGCCTTTACTTCGCCGAATTTTACAAAATGTACTGTCACTCAAGACGTTTCTGTGGACATCTATACTGATTGTTATCCACATCACACTGAAACTGCGGAAAATATGCATAAAATTTTATTTCTGTCTTTAGGTAAAGTGTGGCTTGCAATACATTGCTTTTCATGAAATTTAACAACTGCCAAACAGCATTATATAGAAATCTTCTGTACCTAATTCAGTACAAATTAGTTAAAAATTACTGGATTTACTGGGAGCACTGACTGAGTTCCGTGGTTGCGCAGTGGTTAAGGTGCTGTGCTACAAATTGGAAGGTCGCTGGTTTGATTCCAGATGTCATGGAATTTTTCATTGACATAATCCTTCCGATTGCACTATGGCCCTGGGGTCGACTCAGCCTCTAACAGAAATGAGTACCAGGAGCATTTCCTAGGGGTAAAGGCGGCCGGTGCATAAGGCTGACAACCTTACCACCATCCTGTGCCGTTGTCATGAAATCTGGGAACCTTAACTTCCTGGAACCCTCTGGGCCTTTCCAGGCCTGTAACGGGACGGTTTTACCTTTACTGACTGAGTTAATTATCATGAAATGAATTTGTGCAAAGCAACTTTTGTTGTAATACTCCTGTACTGTATTTCATGAAAATCTGAGAAACAATTGTGATGATACTAGGTCACAGACAGACTGACAGATGGACGTGCTCTCTACGTAATGTTTTTTTGAGTTCGTGAAGAACATGTAATAGTCTGAGATACTGTAGGTATTATTAAGTAAACTTCAAGTAAGTAAAATAATTAACATTTGTAATTTGACTAACTGGGGCATGCGGTGGCGCAGTTGGTTGAGGCACTGCTCTACAAGCCAGGAGGTCGCGGGTTCGATTCCCCATAATGTCACTGGAATTTTTCATTGACATAACCCTTCTGGCTGCACTGTGGCCCTAGGGTTGTCTCAGCCTCTAACAGAAATGAGTAGCAGGGATATTTCCTGGGGGGTAAAGGCACCCGGTGTGTAGGGCTGACAACCTTACCATCTTCACATGCCAACTGTCATGAAATCTCGCGGAGCCTCAATCTCCTCAAACCCTCGGGGCGTATCCAGGTCTGTAATGGGATTGCTTTACCTTTATGTGACTAATTCCATGTGACAGAGTCTTCCTTGAGAGAATAATAGATAATCATTTACTCAAGAAATTTAACGTCTTTTTATGGAAAGATTCTGTGTTGTACACAAGAACCCATTCCTGTGTGAACAGTCTGATTTCTGCCCACTTGGCCAGCGTGACGGATTGTGCTCTTAATTTAGGCATTCCCATGCATTGGAATTTTATTTATTCCTGAAGAGAAGGTGATGGTAAAGATAATTGCTAGTCGTTGGGACTTGTGGGTCACTGATGAAGCTCAAAACTTATCAAAGGCGAGGGAAGGGGAAGCCATGCAGAAAAATTCTCATTCTGGGCTTTGATTACTTATATTTTTAATGGCATGCTTGTGGTGTTTGTCTACATTTGAGTATAATTTTAGCATATCTGTTGGTGTGTTGCCACCTTGGTTGAGTTACTAAATCTAGTTTGGGCGTGCTTACTGTGTGGTTATGTAAATGTGAAGTTCTGTCTATGCTAATGCATCAGATTATAAACGTGTCCGAAGACATGGAGGTACACCTTTACACATTTGTAACTTTGGCACTGGTCAAAGGTGAGCAGTCAGCTATATGGTTGGCAGCTTAGCCGAGGAAAGTGGCTTGTGATACCCTCTGGGTAAGAGGCTGTGTAAGTCCCAAAGCTTACAGAAAGGATAATCACAGCTTCTGCTAGCATTTAGATCTAATCCTTTTAGACTACAGGGAGTTTGATGATTGCTATGCCAGCTCCTCATTGGATTTGTATGAACCCTGTAACTGGCCAGGGTCCGTAGTTCAAATCTTGGACAAAGTAACCAAGAAGATGACAAGATAAACTGGTATTCTGACATTGGCTAGTTTATGTTGAAAGGAAAAAGGTGAACTTTTTTTGGTTTGCACACATTCACCTGCCAGGCTATATGGATAGGGTGCTGACTTGCCTCCTTTCCATGTATGGTTGGATTCTCATGCTTTTTACCGGTGTCACAGGATTTGTTTTCATTTGGGTTTTCCCTGCAGTATTTGGTTTCTTTGAGTGAGGTGGAGAGACATATGGATAGGGTGCTGATGCATCTCTTTTCCATATAAGGTTTGTATTTTGCTTACAGCAGTGGCCAGCTGTGGACAGATGTTTGTTGTTCATGGGAATGTTTTTATTTTGGGTTTTCCCTAAAGTGGCAGTTCTTTGGCAAGGGGGAGAGATATGTAGGAAACAATGAGCATGCAGGTTCATTCACTCAGCTGTAGAATCGCAATGAGTAAAGAATCAGTGAAGCAGTCAGTTGCGAGATTTTCAATGAGTGAAGAGTTATGGAACAAGCAAGCAGCTTCTATTTCTATATAAATACAACACGTCAGTCGATAACACAACACTTCATTTATGTACCAAAATAGTATATTTTGTCAGGGCGACATGTTTCGACCTTATAAGGTCATCCTCAGGCCCTCCAGGAAGACAGATCCAAGAGTTATGTTCCATTGCATTGTGGGATCCCAAATGCTTACAACTTGTTAACCATTTGGGATCCCACAATGCATTGTGGGATCCCAAATGCTTAACAAGTTGTAAGCATTTGGGATCCCACAATGCAATGGAACATAACTCTTGGATCTGTCTTCTTGGAGGACCTGAGGATCACCTTATAAGGTTGAAACATGTCCCCTGACAAACTATACTATTTTTGTGTATAAATAAAGTGTTGTGTTATCGACTGGCGTGTTGTATTTATATGTTGTAACACTGCGGGATGGAAAACAAAAAAAAAAAACTATTCCCCTGTATATTGCCCGAGAAGGAACCGTGCTTATGACAAGCTTCAAACTTATTGTAACCGAAGTCGGGCAGATAACACAGACGGTTACAAACCTTTACAGACCTGCATTTGCACACATGAATGAAAACGGGAAAAAACACCTAGTTATTCATTTTATTTACTTAGGCAACAAGGAAATTTACTTCGTGTTTAAGACGTGCTGCATAACCTGTTTTATTTCCAGAAAATGCTGTTTATTTCATAATTTTATCTTTTCTGCTCAAATACATTTTTCATAAACCTTGCGCTACAGTGTAAATACCGACGCTGGTAGGATAAAGGTGAACGTGAGTCACGTTGGTACTCTTCTTTAAAGATTTTCGTACTGTTAAAAGTTTAAAATTTTGGTTGCGTGTCAGTATCGTAATGCAGGTGATTAATTTAAATATTTTTACATTTAAATATGTTATTAATTTTTTATACCTGTTACATGTATTTTTAGAATCATATTTCTGTGCAGAAAGTACCCTGATCAAGAGAGTTTATGCTATGACTAGAAGTGTTATTTATCAGAGATCTTGCAGTAAGTTCACCCTATAAAGGGGCACGAAGGCTCAGAGGGGGAGTAGAGGTATGGCTCTACCCTTTCTTTAACCTTGGCACTAGACGGGGTGGGTGGTCAATGTCACACCTCAGCCGCTTTACCCCCAGGAAGGAGACCCGATACCCATTGTATAGGAGGCTGGGTGGGCCCCAGGGCCGGTCTGGACGGGTGCGGAAAATCTCGCCGCTACTGGGATTCAGCCCGTACCGAGTCGCTATACCAACTGAGCTATCCCAGCCCACATAGGTTTTTGAGTGGGAGGAAGAATGAATTCAGTTTGTAGAAAATTTAGACAAGACTGATATTTTTGCCTGCTCAGAATAATCAAAATAAGCAAGATGGTTAGAGATCATTAGAGAACAAATTGGGATGTTATGCCACACCCTTAGAAACAATGGCTAGATTCTAATTATAAATGTGGGCCAACTACTTGCACTGTTTTATGTTATTAAAATATTTATTTACATAAGATAATTTAACACATAAGACTTCGTTTAAATTTTCTAAACCTCCTACATGTTTCGGTCATAACTTGACCATCTTCAGGGAGTGTGAAAGTTCCTATGATGAAGTTGCTATTATTTATCTTCCGGTGG
>Ga0123357_10012653_pt1 | contig 10893 bp, 9 predicted proteins | sample TergutEmb28metaG_FD_89873 | JGI IMG/M metagenome (GOLD analysis project Ga0123357, IMG submission 89873) | Embiratermes neotenicus P4 segment gut microbial communities from Petit-Saut dam, French Guiana - Emb289 P4 | ecosystem: Host-associated > Arthropoda: Insects > Digestive system > Gut ... | reverse complement strand
CCGGAACCCCATTTGATATTCTCCCAGTTTACCTTCCATTATTTCGGATAGCCTGTTGCAAAGTATCGTTGCGAATATTTTATAGGCTACATTCAACAATGTAATTGGTCGATAGTTTTTACATTGCATTCGATCTCCTTTTTCGTAGATTGGGCATATTATGCTATTTTCCCAGTCTGCCGGTAGTTCTTCTTTCTCCCAGATCTTCAGAATTAACATATATATTCTATGTTTTAATTTTCGTCCTCCTCCTTTATCAGCTAGGAGATGATGTTGTCTGGGCCTGGCGCTTTATTATTTCTTAACTTTTGGATGATGTCGCTAACCTCGTTGTATGTGGGTGGGGGTATCTCTGCTTCTTCGTTCAAGTTTTCTGCTTCATGTTCGCTGTTCCTGTGTTCTGGGGTTAATTCCCGATTTAATGCTTCATTGAAATAGTGTTTCCATCTTTGTAACACTTGTTGTTTCTGTGTCAGTACTTTTCCTTTATCATCCTTACATAGTAATAATGTTCCGGCCTGTTCTGTTGTTTTGAACATCTTAATGTCTTTGTAAAATTTCCTTGTTTCATTTCTTCTATGAGCCTCTCCTATTTCTTTAATTATATTATTCAGCCAGTGTTTCTTCTTATTTCTACAGATTTTTGTTGCTGTACTTCTTTTTTCCTCATATTCTTCTTGGGTAGCCCTAGTTCTTCTTTGAAGATTTTTTTCTCGCTATATTCTCTTCTTTAATTGCTTCCTTACATTCGTCATCCAACCATTCATTGTAGGTTGTTCTTTGTTGCGTCTGTATGGTTTCCTTTGCTGCTTCTAGGATAGCTGTTTCAATATTTTGCCAGTCCTGGTTAACATTTTGTATTTCTTCTGGATTTCCCAGTCTATCATTAACTCTTTTGTTATAAGCTCCAAGTTTTTCTGGGTTTTGCAAACTACTGATATTCCATCTTAGTTTCTTTACAAACTCTTTTTGGGTTGTAATTAATTTTTGCTTGACTATTACTTTGACCAGAAAATGGTCCGAATCACAATTTGGTCCACGCAAAGTTCTTACATCCTGTATCATTTGTTTCTTATTATTGTTTACCAGAATTTGTTTTAATGTCAGGGTGTCTGGGGATATCCAAGTTCCTTTGTGTATATTTTTATGTTGGAAAAACGTGCTTGCTACAACCATACCGTTAGCAATGGCGTATTCACATACAAGCTCCCCATTTCTATTAGTTATATCATGCAGTGTATGGTTCCTTATCACTTTTTGATAGGCTCTTTCTCTTCCAATCTTTGCATTATAATCACCTAGTATTATTAATAGATAATGTTTTGGTACTTTCTCCTGTGTTTGTTGTAGTTCTGCGTAGAAGCGTTCCTTAGTTTCCTCATCTTTTTCTTCTGTTGGTGCGTGTATGTTAATTATTGTTATATTATGGTATTTTCCTTTTAAATGTAGCTTACATATTCTTTCATTTATTGGTTCAAATCACATTATGTTCTTAACTATTTCTTTCTTTGCTAGGAATCCTGTTCCCAGCTGTCCTGTTTGACCTTCTTTACAGCTGTAATAGAGGTCATATTTATCTTTCTTAATTTGTCTCTGCCCTTTCCATCTTATTTCTTGTAGGGCAATGATCTGCAACTCTGTTTGTAAGATTTGTTCTGCAACTTCTTGCATCTTTTCTGGTTGGAGCATTGTTAGAACATTCCATGTACCTAAATCTATATTTTCTTTCTTATTCCTTATTACTCGCTTTGGTCGTCTATTATCCATCCGTTCGGCTTTCAATAATTGAGCATTTTTAGCGGTATTAGGTTTTTTCCGGGGCAAGGTTGCTGGCCTTGCGCCCAACCCCCAACCTGGAGGGCCAGGTTGTCTCTCTTCGTCTGGCTTCTACCCTTTGACCTGTCCGGCTTGGGTGACCCTACCAGTAGCTACGCGACCGCCGGCATAGCCCTCCGGGTCGCAGAAGCTCGCAAACTCCCCCACCACGTTAAGGTGGAGACACCATCGGGGGAGAAATATTTTGGTCAATCAGAGAAATTCGCCCTCAGAGATTGAAGAACATTACTTCCCCCGCCCCATGGCGCTGCGGCCCCACACGGGCCAGAGCCTCCTCATTCTTGAGGTTTCTAGATCAGACACAACGACGCACCACAGTCGGTAGGACTCCTCTGGACGAGCGATCAGCTCGTAGCAGAGACCTCTACCTGACAACACACAATATCCATTCCAACCCACACTCTCAGCAGGCGAGCGGCCGCACACTTATGCCTTAGACCCCGTGGTCACTGGGACCTGCAGAATATTACTTTTGTACTTAGTTACGTATTTAATTACTTACTTACTTCCTCCATAGAGCAATGTCCTTCTTGAGAAGCTAACCGGTTTGAAGCTAGTCAGGAAATTCGCCGCATTTTATGGAACCAGAAGGTTCGTTACTGCATTAACAAGTGCCCGCCATCTGTCCCCATCTTGAGCCATCTTGATCCAGTCCACATCCCAACATCCTACTTCCTGAAGTTCCATCTTAATATTATCCTCCCATATGCATCTAGGTCTCCCAAGTGGCCTCTTTCCCTCATTTTTCCCCACCAAAACCCTGTATACGCCTCTCCTATCCCCATACGCGCTACATGTCCCGCCCATCTAATTCTTCTTCTCGATTTTATCACCCAAACAATATTGGGTGAAGCCTGCCGATCATTAAGCTCATCATTATGTAGTTTTCTCCATTCCCTGCTACTTCGTCCCTCTTACCCTCAAATATTCTCCTCAACACCCTATTCTCAAACACCCACAGCCTACGTTCCTCCCTCAGTGTGAGCGATCAAGTTTCACACCCATACAGAACAACAGGCAAAATTACATTTCTGTATATCTTAATCTTTAAATTTTTGGATAGCAAACTGGAAGACAAAATATTCTGCACCGAATGATAGCAAGCGCACAGAATATTACTTGGTTAGGTAAATTGGACAGACTTTGAGGATGGAGTGCTGTAACAGGTGGAAAAGGACGTGACTCAGCTGGGTTGGAAAATTCTGGGGTTTGCAACTCCAAGTATTTCCAAGTAGTCCGCCACTCCACTCTGCATTATTAGACCAACTTCTCAAAACACCTGCCTGTTATTACCGTCTTGCCCTACAAACAAGCCAGTAGGATAAATTTCACGGGTGAGCTCAATATGTCAACTGTCACCACATACAGCCAAACTCAGCGACATTCAACATAATACATCTGTCGCTATTTCGAGACACATTCTAAGTAAATGCATCTTGTGGCAATAATTATCCAACAATATGCAACAGAATACAGTTTATTTAAATATCTCAGCTGCTCAACAAATTTCGGATGGTATTTCACCCATCATCAGGAACTCATAACACTGTATCTACAGTACCTGGCATTAATGGAACCGTTACTGCTACCTGTCGTGAACGTGGCTGGATGGATCCAGCCATGTTCGCGATAAAAGGGCAAAGGATAAATTGGTTAGGTCATCTGGAGAGAACGGAGGAGGATAGGATGCCCAAAAAGATCTTCACTCAAGAACTGTAAGGGACGAGAAGAAGGGGAAGACCCAGAAAAAGATGGAAAGAGGAAGTAGAAAGAGATCTTCAAGTGTTGGGAGTGAGAAAATGGAGAGAGTTGGTGGCAGATAGGAAAAAATTGAAGGATATTGTTCGACAGTGGTCTGTAGTGTCAATGAAAGAAGAAGAAGAAGAAGAAGAAGAAGAAGAAGAAGAAGAAGAAGAAGAAGAAGAAGATCCTGCATCATATAATATGACAATAATTATCCAACAAGATGCAGCAGAATACAGTTTATTTAAATCCGTCAACTGCTCAACATGTTTCGGGTGGTATTTTACCCATCATCAGGAGCTCATAACACTGCATCCGCAGTATCTGGCATTAATGGGACCGTTACTGCTACCTGTCATGAACGGACCGGAACTACATTTCCCTCCGTTCACGACAGGTAGCAGTACAGGTCTACTGTAGATACAGTGTTATGAGCTCCTGATGATGGGTGGAATACCATCCGAAACATGTTGAGCAGTTGACAGATTTAAATAAACTGTATTCTGTTACATTTTGTTGGACAATTATTGCCACATTATACGATGCACGGTCCACTGAACATAAAAAAAAATTAAATGCATCTTATTACGCAAAAGTTTAAAGAAAAACTTCATTACATGAGACCTTCGTTATGTAGGTCCGTTACGCAAGGTAGATTGGTACTCATTTAACACCGTTACGGAACAACCAAACGGTCCCACTTTCAATCGTAGGAATGCTTTACTCTTAGAGACAGAACCGATGGGTTATTTCGAAACGTCGGTAACCGCAAACTACGCTGCGTAAAATCCCGAAAGATGAAATATCTCATTTAGCCCGTGGCGGAATCCAGAATCAATATCATTACTTTCCTAAAGGTCCTTCATTGCTAGCAGAATTTTGATGTTATTGAGCTGTACAGATATTGTTACATTTTCTGCCCTCGCTCCGGTGAATGTGGAGGTCAATCTTCTGAAATTATCGTCCCATAGTTTGCTACAAACTTTCTGACGTACAGAATTACCTGCTGTTTTTATTTCCACGAAAGAATAAATACTGCAAAAGATTCAGGTTTCTCGGTGTGACACGCCGTGTCGACTGTCAAAGGTCGAAAACGTTACGATGAACGGTTCTCGACTGAAAGGCCGGTAACTTCTTAGCAGTCCACACAGCGTGTCGTCTTACGGAACACACTGACTGCCATCAACACACTTTTCAGAACAAGTGTATCGAAGGAAACGTAAACTTTATGGATTAAGGCACCTCATTCCCAGCAGTAGTCTTTAAAATATTTTGTTGGTTGGTTGGTTGGTTAGTTAGTTAGTTAATTAGTTGGTTAGTTAGTTAGATGTTATACAAATCCTTTGTTATTTACATAGTGGGTTGTTTTGTATTTATTTCCTTATTTATTTATTTATTTATTTATTTATTTATTTATTTATTTATTATCTTAAATATTCAATCAGTCAATATATTAGTTTATTTATTTGTTAACTAGTAGGTTGTTTGGTTAGAATGTTACTTAGTTGTTTTGCTGGTTACTTATTTATTTGCACTTATAATTATTTAATTACTCAGTCGTCTAGTTAGTTGCTTAAATAACTCCTGATAAACTCATGTTAATATCGTAAACTGAGATTCTAAGAGAAGATTGATGGCTTCTTGAATGTCAAACCAACCCAAATTAACCCTTATCCTGCTTACGTGGAGACTATGGTGAGGTCCTAATAATGCCAGCAAATGGCAGATGGGATTTAATTCGGCGTTTAAAGGGTTGACCTAACCTAAGCCAAACCACCACGACCTAACCCAAAATAACCTAACAAAAATCCAACGACCTAACCTAACATAGTCCAAACTAAAACACCTAACCCAACCCAACCTGACCTAACCTAACCTAATCTAACCCAACTCAACCTAACCTAATCTAACCTAACCCAACTTAACCAACCTAACACACATTAATCTAAACCAACCTAAACCAACCTAAACTAACCTAAATTAAACGAACCTAACCTAACCTAACCCAATCCAAGCCAACCTAACTTAACCTAACCTAAGGGCAAAACATTCCGCGAGACTTGATTGCCATGTTTCTTTGCAAGTCACATCAGTACCTTCACAAAGGAACACAGCGGTATGGACCAAACGTAAGTACTGTGTTCAATTGCTTGGTGTACTGATCAATTGGCATATCGTGCAGGATCTAACTTCTCCAGAAACATTTATTTATGTGAATACACCAGTATTCGCTTGTGGGCCGGGTAGCGTAGTCAGTATCGCAACTGGCTACGGGCTTGAAATTCCGGAGATCGAATCCCGGTGGGGGTAAGATTTTTCGCAACTGTCCAGACCGGCCTTGGGGCCCACCCAGCCTCCTGTACAATGGGTACCGCGTCTTTCCCGGGGTAAAGTGCGACCGGGGCGTGAAGCTGAACACTCACCCCCTTCTACAGCCGTGGTCAAGAAAGAGTAGAGCTGCATCTCTACTCCCCCTATGGGCCGTACAGCCTGTACAGAGCCTCGGTGCCTGTACAGGGGTGCACTTTACTTTGTTTACCAGTATTCGTTTGCTTAAAATAGAGTTTCTGCAACCTTGTAAAAATATTTCAGTAAGAACGACCCACTGCGTTCTTCTGTGAGGCCTGCGAATTCGTATTTACGACCGTATGTAAGCACTACTGCTTTGTGTCACAGCGTGTGAAAATGGAGACGGTTTGACACTGTGCAAGGACTTCCTTGTTTTTCTTCTGTCCTTTTTATTTCTTTCTTTGCCTTACTGCTTCTACCTAATTGTAAGTGTAGAGGGTTATTGTTACAGCTGATCTTATCAAAGTGACACACTCGGTAGGACTCCTCTGGACGAGTGATCAGCTCGTCGGAGAGACCTCTACCTTCACAACACACAACATTCACAACAGACAGACATCCATGCCCTCGGCGGGATTCGAACCCGCAATCGCAGCAGGCGAACGGCCGCAGACCGACACCTTAGACCGCACGGCCACCGCGCCTGTGCCTTGACTATCAACATATAATTTTATAAAATCAGGCTACAATTTCCCAAGTTGCATGATGACACTTTTGGAAAATATATAAGAAAGAGCTTATTCAATATAATCCAAAAAGTGAGGTTTTAAAAAGCTGTGTTGAATGTATTGTAATAATAAATACACTTTCACTCACAAATCAGTATTGTGGTTAATTAATATTAATAGAGGTGGGCCGGGTAGCTCAGTCGGTATAGTTACTGACTACGGACTGGATGGCCCGGGATCGAGTCCCGGTGGGGACGAGATTTTCAGCCCGTCCAGACCGGCCCTGGGGCCCACACAGCCTCCTGTACAATGGGTACCGGGTCTTTCCCGGGGATAGAGGCGATCGGGGTGTGGGGTTGACCCTCTTACCCCCATCTAGAGTGCTGAGGTCCTAGAAAGAGTAGAGCTACACCGTCTACTCACCCTAAGGGCCTTAGTGGCCTATGAAAAGGTTGAAAACTTACCTACCTAATATTAATACAACACTTTTGTCTTGTACAGTCATCATCAGATATTCTTCTTCTTCTTCTTCTTCTTCTTCTTCTTCTTCTTCTTCTGCACTAGCATAACTTTGTATGGTGCTGAAACTGGGACGCTTCGGGCAGTAGATCAGAAACACCTGGAAAGTTTTTAAATATGGTGCTGGAGAAGGATGGAGAAGATCAGTTGGACCGATCGTGTGAGAAATGAAGTATAAAAGCGCGTTCACAACCTGATGGCGCACGGTGATGCACGGGAGGGAAAGTGAAGGGGAAAGATGCGAATGGAGTTGGTAGCCAGTAGTCTTGCACTGTACGTAGAAGCACGGTCTATACAATCGCTGTCCGCTGATCCGCACACCTCGGCTGCCAGCAGTCGACTGAACTGACACCCCCGCCGATTTAAATGGACCCGTCCGTTTCGTTGAAAGACCAAATCTGGTTTCTGCTCGTGTGCCATCACGTTTCGAACGTGCTGTACTTAGAGTCAAGGAGCAGAGGAATATCCCACATGAAATAAGTAAAAGGAAGTTTAACTGGATTGGTCACATTTTGCGTAGAAACGGCCTTCTACAACGGGTTATTGAAGGAAAGATAAAAAGGGGATACAATTGACAGGAAGACGAGGAAGAAGACGTAGGAAGCTACTGGATGACCTTAAGGAAAGGACAGGATACTCTCATTTGAAGGAGGAAGCTCCAGCTCGCAATAATTGGAGAGCTCGCTTTTGAAGAGGATTTGGACCTGTCGTTAAGACAGACTGCTAAATGAATGAATGAATATCACATAAAACTGTAATCTGTGAGGATGTAGTGTGGCTCGGCACAGGAACTAGATGTAGGCTTTTGTTACACACCGTAACGAATCTCCTATGTCCACACACTTTTTCAAAAGCAGAACGAGTAACAGTTTCAAAGAAATGATTCTCTTATATGAAATTATTTTAAAAATATTGATCCTGTTTATACAATCCTTTTTGCGCCCCGTAGTGTGTCTGCCGCTCCCAAAACCTCCCTCACAACTGTGCGACGCAGATATTGGTCGTACATGAAGAAGACACAATCGGTGAACGGTGAGGCTTCCAAAAGTCACATTGTGGCAGTGAATATGAATAAGCATGTCTGGGCATATGCAGCCTTTTCAGAACTGGAAATGACATGAAAGGTAATGTATAAAGAATGGGAAATCTGAAGCTGACAGGCCACTTGTTATGAAACGTCACTCTCATTGCGAAGTTTCAAATACACAATAAGGCCCCGTGCACGGTAGTAAGGAGACAGCTATTGTCCATCAATCACAGTGTTCTTAGTTCTGTTTTTGTACGGCGTGAGTAACGTTTTGACAGATTATTGCTAACATGTCTGTGCCGGACAGCATTACATTCCACTGCGATAAAATGTAATTTTTATTAAAACGCTCCTGGGCAGAAAATTCATTTGCCCCCCTCCATTGATTTGTATCGGCTCTAGAGTTGCACTCGGTTACATACTGTTATTTACAGTGCTGTTTATATACGGCTATATACATGCTAATACTGATACATGATATAAGCCTCTGATTACAAATTTTCTGACGTTTTATCAACTATTTTGCAGCAGCCCCAACACGTTTGAACTCCACGAACGTAAATAGAAGCCACGTTAAGTGACCTGTTTGTTTTCAGTAATACGTAATGGCAAACTACATGTGCAAAAAAAAAACCCCACGTTGCTAAATAAAGAAGGTAAATTTTAACTTCATCCTGGAACAGACCACAAATGCCCAGAGGGCTCTAGATGGGCGTGGGTGGTCAACACACGCCCCGGTCGCTTTAACCCTTGGGAACGACCCGATATCCATTGTACAGGAGGAGGGCGCCTAGGGCCGACCTGTACGGATGCAGAAAATCTCGTCCCCTTACCAGGATTCGATCCCCGGACGTTAATATATAAAATTAATCCATATTGCTTATGCACACATTCAGGAATATTTCCCTGCAGTAAACTGTGTCTAGATTGCATTGAAATGGGATTTAATAGCATAAAGCTCATGACCAGCAATTTGTCGTAAACACAGACACACGGTCTTACAGGAAACACACAACTTGACCGATCCTCAACAGATCAATATTTACGTATTTTTTGTTTTTGCGAAAATGTGACAAGCAATGTTTTGTGGACATGATATTTTGACAGCAGGTGCGTTTGTAAGCCAGCTGTCTGGCAATGCGGGAATATCAGTTTGAAGAATCGTGTGGGTTACGACACATTGTTGTTTCGGAAGCGAAATCATTTTATATGATCCAAGACCCATGCATTATTCGAATATATAAAATAACAGTACCAACAAAAGCACACAAGAGGATTGAGATTAATTTATATACCGAATTAGTTCCTATATGTTTCAGCCAACCATGTGGCCATCTTTAGGGATATTTTTTAACTACGATTTCTTATGATCACCATTTTACAGCTCTGGATTGGTCCTGACATTTGTATTTTACGCTTTTAATTCTGCGGTAGCACAGTGGTTAAGGTGCTGTACTACAAATCGGAAGGTCGCTGGTTCGATCCCAGCTGGTTCCATTGGAATTTTTCATTGATACAAAATCCTTCCGATCGCACTATGGTCCTGTGGTCGACTCAGCCTCTAACAGAAATGAGTACCAGGAGCATTTCCTGGGGGTAATGGCGGCCTGACAACCTTACCACCATCCTGTGCCTTTGTCACGAAATCTGGGAACCTTAACTTCCTGGAACCCTCTGGGACACTAACAGAAATGAGTACCAGGAGCATTTCCTGGGGGTAAAGTCGGCCGGTGCGTAAGGCTGACAACCTTACCAACATCCTGTGCCTTTATCACGAAATCTGGGAAGCTTAACTTCCCGGAACCCTTTGGGTCACTCCATGCCTGTAACGGGACTGCTTTACCTTTACTTTTTGTTCTATCTAATCTTTGCATGTTTTATATCCCTGAAGATGGACACATGGTTAGCCGAAACACGTAAAACTTTCATGTGAGACATCCTTGTTATGTTGATAGGTTCACAATTATGGGTAAAATGTAGTCAAACACAACTTTTGGTATTTACATTGCTAAGAGGTGTTCTACATATGTAGCTTGTCTTAGCAGTGTAAATATCAAAAGTTGTGTTTGACTACATTTTACCCATACTTGCAAAACATGTAAATTTCATTATTTATACACCAAACCAATCTCAATATAATTGCGTGCTTAGGTAACGTAAACTAACAAAATGCACTTTTTTTTCAAATTAATATTTTAAATCAATTCTTGGTTTCTTGAATTAAAAGATTATTTCTTTGGTTTACGTTAAAAAATTTTATCGCAATGCACGGTACAGGACACATAAAGTTCGCTAATGCTCAACAGGCAAAACAAATACATCAATATAAGAACATAAAACAAAAATTGTACACACTAAGGCACGAGCGTTTTTTTTGCCGCAGCGGTGAAACAGCCGCAGTGGCCGCTGGAATGGAACGTTCTGTTTTGAGCGGAAGCGAGCGCACGGACGATTTTTTCACCGCAGCGTTTAAATAAACGCAACATGCTTCATTTTCCGTGCGGTGCGGTGGCCGCACTGCGGTTGGCGGTGGCAATGGAACACGAGTGAACATACCTGCTTGCGCGCACGAGCGGCAAAACAACCGCATGGCCACAAGTCTTCGTCTGCCCTTCCCAGCAAGTGCAAACGTCATGCTTCTAGACTTCAAGATTTTTGACAGTGAGAGATTAATAGCTAAGGTGGAGAAAAGGCCGGCACTGTACAATTGATTGATTGATTGGCTAGCATTTGGGTTCGAGCCCTAACGGT